>ERZ808032.160-NODE-160-length-10773-cov-2.745512_pt1 | contig 10773 bp, 5 predicted proteins | sample MGYA00380187_ERZ808032 | MGnify/ENA primary metagenome ERZ808032 (study PRJEB31490, sample SAMN06133378) | cow dung metagenome | isolation source: M10 | host: cow | place: China: Chengdu | collected 2015-05 ...
GCTTCGATAACAGCGTTGCGGTCGTCAAAACGCACAATAGCATCGCCATCTGTCTTAGGAAGGATATTCTTGATGAGAAGCGCTGGTTTCTTAGGAAGGATGAATGCAGCACTTTCTTCACCGCGAGCCTTATAGTTGCGATAACGTACAAGTTTGTGACCGTCGCTTGCAACAAATGTAACATATTCTGTGCAGATATCGAAATACACACCGTTCATCACAGGACGCAACTCATCATCTGCCGTGCAGAAGATAGTCTTGTTGATTGCATCCAGCAACACATTTGCTGGCATAGAGAAAGTGTTTTCACCATCCTCAACAGGCATCTCTGGATATTCCAAACCATTCGCCCCCACAAAACTATATGTACCATTTGCGCTGGTAATATTCAAACCAAAGTTCTGCTCATCAATTTGGAAAGTCAATGGTTGCTCAGAGAACTCCTTCAGTGTCTCCAACAGCAATTTACCACCTACTGCCACTTTACCTGCACCTTGTGCATCTTCCACGGTCAAGGAAGTACGAATGGTTGTCTCGCTATCAGACGCTGTTAAGGTCAGTACATCGCCTTCGAGATCAAACAACACAGCTTCCAAAATCTGCAAACTATTCTTTGCAGCAATCACACGACTCACTGCTTGCAACTGAGCAAACAATTTCGAGCTTGATACATTAAATTTCATATTCTTTCAGTTTTAATTATATACTTTTTTGATTTTGCCCGCAAAGTTACAAAAAATATACCATTTACGCAAATTATTTGTGCATTTTATTTATTTTTTGTACCTTTGCACCGAATTTCCACGCCTTTCAACTATAAACTACAAACTATAAACTGATTTGATTGGTATTTTCGACAGCGGTTACGGCGGACTGACTATCCTGAATCACATTCGCCAACATCTCCCTCAGTATGATTATCTCTACTTGGGAGACAATGCTCGTGCACCATACGGTACACGCTCGTTTGATGTCATTTACGAATATACCCTTCAGGCGGTCAATTTCCTGCACCAGCAAGGCTGCAATCTCATCATCCTTGCCTGCAATACTGCCAGCGCCAAGGCGCTTCGCACTATTCAGCAGCACGACATCAACCCCGACGAGTTGCGCGTTTTAGGCGTTATCCGCCCTACGGTTGAGGTCATTCCGCAGCGCACGCGCACCAAACACATTGGCGTACTCGCTACACCAGGCACTGTAGCTTCAGAGAGTTATGTCATCGAACTTCTCAAGCAAGACCCTACTCTGATTGTCACCCAACAAGCATGCCCTATGTGGGTACCGCTGATTGAGTCGGGGGAACACCTTCATGCAGGCGCCGACTATTTCGTAGCGAAGTACCTCACCGAACTCCTCACCCGCGATCCGCTGATTGATACCATTATTCTTGGATGTACGCACTATCCACTTATTCAAGACAAGATTGAGCAATATCTTCGGACCCTCCCTAACCCTCCCTTCAAGGGAGGGGATGGTGGTGCGACCATGATTGAAGGATTTGAAAGAAGAGTCATATCGCAGGGCGAGATCGTCGCGCAGAGTTTAGCTGATTATCTGCGCCGCCATCCTGAAATTGTCGAACGTATCTCCTCCCCTTTGAGGGGGAGGTCGGGAGGGGGCTTCCTTACTACCGAATCTGCCGATAAGTTCTCTGATTCTGCTTCGCTTTTCTTATCGGAGCCAATTGAGGCGGAGCATATTGAGTTGCAATAGTTCCTTCTTGCAAATCTCTTGGTAATTACGCACTATTCACGCACAATACACGGACAATAGACGCACAATACACGCACTATTCCTTTCACTTCCGTGGCGGAGCAGTGGCGAATCTACTATAGTTCGCTTTCTTTCATACGTTCAGCATTCTCCGCCACTTGCAGCGCATCAATCACACCCTGTATCTCGCCGTCCATAAAGGCGGTGAGGTTGTAGATGGTATAGCCTATACGGTGGTCGGTGATACGTCCTTGAGGATAGTTGTAGGTGCGAATCTTTGCCGAGCGGTCACCGGTGGATACCATTGTCTTTCTCTTGGAGGCGATGTCGTCCAGATACTTCTGGTGCTCCTTGTCGTAAATGAAGGTGCGCAAGCGTGCCAGGGCTCGTTCCTTGTTTTTGGGCTGGTCGCGGGTCTCGGTACATTCTATCAGGATTTCCTCATCCTCGTTGGTGAAGGGGTTGCGCCACATGTAGCGTGCACGTACACCGGACTCAACCTTGTTTACGTTCTGTCCACCGGCACCGCTTGAGCGGAAGGTGTCCCACTTGATGGCTCCCTCGTTGATCTCTACGTCGAATTCTTCTGCTTCGGGTAATACTGCCACTGTAGCAGCACTGGTATGTACGCGTCCCTGTGTTTCTGTGGCAGGTACGCGCTGTACTCGATGTACGCCGCTTTCGTATTTCATGATACCATATACACCTTCTCCGGTTACACTGAAGATGATCTCCTTGTATCCGCCAGAAGAACCCTCGCTGAAACTTGATACGGCCATTCTCCAGCCCTTAGTTTCTATGTATTTGCTGTACATGCGGAACAGGTCGCCGGCAAAGAGGGCAGCCTCGTCACCACCAGTACCACCACGGATTTCCATGATGACGTTTTTGTCATCCTCGGGGTCGGCAGGAACGAGAAGTAGTTTGATTTCGTCCTCAAGTTCGGGGATGCGCTTTTCGCTTTCCGCCAGTTCCTCGCGTAGCATTTCCTTGGTTTCTGCATCATCCTCCATAGCCAGCATTTCCTTGGCGTCGGCTATGTTCTGGATGCAACCCACGTATTCCTTACGGGCATCTACAATGCGACCAAGATCCTTGTATTCTTTGGTTAGTTTGACGTATCTCTTTTGGTCGGCAATCACACTGGGGTCGGTGATCAGTGTGGACACCTCCTCAAAGCGCGATACCAGACCTTCCAGTCGTTCAAGCAAGTTATTTGCCATTTCTGTCTTTCTGTAGGATTAGTAGTTGAACTCGCCGAACTCGCTCTTAATGGTCAGGCTCTTCTTGCCCTCCTCAATGTGTCCCACGATTTGTGCATCGATGTTGAAGGACTTGGAGATGGCAATCACCTTTTCTGCCATTTCGGGTGCAACGTAGACTTCCAGACGGTGACCCATGTTGAACACCTTGTACATCTCTGCCCAATCTGTACCGCTCTGCTCATGAATTGTCTTGAAGAGAGGAGGTACAGGGAAGAGATTGTCCTTGATCACGCGGATATTGTCGCCTACGAAGTGGAGGATCTTTGTCTGTGCACCGCCTGAGCAGTGTACCATACCGTGGATCTGCGGTCTGAGTGCGTCAAGAAGTTTCTTCACTACAGGGGCATAGGTACGGGTAGGTGAAAGGACAAGCTTGCCTGCGTCGATAGGCGATCCCTCCACAGCGTCTGTAAGCTTGAGACCGCCGCTGTACACGAGATCCTCAGGAACGCCCTTGTCATAGCTTTCAGGGTACTTCTCAGCAAGGTACTTTGAGAACACGTCGTGACGTGCGCTGGTAAGACCGTTGCTTCCCATTCCTCCGTTATATTCCTTTTCGTATGTTGCCTGGCCATAAGATGCGAGACCTACGATCACGTCGCCTGGACGGATGTTTGCGTTGTCGATCACGTCGCTGCGCTTCATTCGGCATGTGACTGTAGAGTCGACAATGATGGTACGCACGAGGTCTCCGACATCCGCAGTCTCTCCACCTGTAGCATATACTCCTACACCCATTTCACGGAGTTCTGCGAGGAGTTCATCGGTACCGTTGATGATGGCACTGATCACTTCTCCAGGCACAAGCATCTTGTTGCGGCCGATTGTAGATGAAACGAGGATGTTGTCAACCGCGCCTACGCAAAGAAGGTCGTCGATGTTCATGATGAGTGCATCCTGTGCGATGCCTTTCCATACGCTCAGGTCGCCTGTCTCCTTCCAATAGAGATACGCAAGTGATGATTTGGTTCCTGCGCCGTCCGCATGCATGATGTTGCAGTACTCAGGGTCGCCGCCAAGGATGTCGGGGATGATTTTACAGAATGCCTTAGGGAAGATACCCTTGTCGATGTTCTTGATAGCGTTGTGGACATCTTCCTTCGATGCCGAAACACCACGCTGCATGTACCTTTGGTTGCTCATATCAGCTCGTTTTCTATTAACGCGCAAATATAAAAAAAGAAAACGAGAGCCGAAAGACGGGATATGGCAAAAAATCCATATGGTCCGCAGTTTGCTGAAATCAAGTCAACAAAATACGAACCATATGGACAAATATCCATGCAACTAAAGAACGAAGAAATCGTTCTGATTGCCAATGGCCGGATTATAGCGCATCTCCTCTTCCGGGAAGGCTAAGAGAAGGCCTTTTCTCACCTCGTCAGGTTCGACAGGAAGTCCTCCACCATTATAGATATAATTAGTATACGACTTCTCTCCATGACTCTGGTCAGAAAGTTCGAGGAAAGAATTCAACGGACTGGTTATCTCATCTATAATATACTGGGCTCCTCTGCGATGGGTATCGAAAAACTCATGTCCTTCGCATCCCATTTCAAAGACCCTCTCCCACATTATAGCCTTCACCAGCTGGTCACGGGTATAGAACTTGCCTTCCTTCCACACCGGCTGAGACGCCTGAGGGGCCCCATCAGGAACAGTGCGGCGTGCACGCGCATGAATCTGCTCTATATACCCCAGAGCCTCATTCCAATACTCGTCGCCTGGAGACGAAAGGCTTGCTGCCGCCTCCGCAGCCATCAGAAGAATATCAGCATAACGCAGCATATAGAAATCCGCATAGCTGTTTCCAACATTATACCGTGGGTTCAGGTACTTCTTGAAATAAGGTTCGCTGGCATTCTTTGTCCTTACACATCCTGACGAAGGATAGAGGGCGACATCCTTCTTTGTATTCTGATTATAATAAGAGGTATGTATAAATGTAGCATCGAAACGAGGATCCGGACAACTCACATACAGTACATTCTTCACATCAGTACGCTCATCCTTATCCGCCACAGCGCCTCCGTAAGTTTTCGCCCATTTCTGGAACACGAACCTGGACGGGCGGATCATACCGCTGTTCTTGTTCTCAGCCGAGACATTGAGTGTACCTCCCGGATACACAGGCAGAGTACGCGTCGCAAGATAACATCCCACGGCACCATTATCCGTGGACTGCAAGACAAAAATCCTCTCCTTAAGCTGATAGTCCTCCGGGGCTTCCCATCTGAAAAGATCGGTATACTTATCTGCCAGTTCATATCCGCTGTCTGAAATCACAGAGCGCGCTGTCTCCAACGCAAGAGTCCATGCTTCATTTTCGTTTCTGATTCCCCCATCCTTCACATTATCCAGAACTGTAAAATCCGGAGCACGACCCTCCTTGGCAAGGTCAAACCATTGCATATCCTTATTCTCAAGCAGGCATGCTATCTGGACATAAACAGCAACTTTAAACGAAGTGGCAGCCCATTTATGAGGACGTCCCGATGTCCCGCTCACCGCCATCTGACGCTCGCTGTCACGCATATTTGCCTCCGCATAACTCAGATCATCCAATATCTGGCGATATACCTCAGTATAATGCATACGCGGAACCGACGCATCATCAACCGTCTTGGCTGGGGTCAGCACCAAAGGAACATCTCCATACAGACGCACAAGAGTAAAATACAGAATGCCTCTGAGCAATCTGGCTTCAGCCTCTATTTCAACCTTGAAAGCATCTTCCACAGGACTGCCCTTAAGGCCATCAATGAGTTTGTTGCACTTATAGACTGCCGAGTATAAGGCACTGAACATCTTTCTATTGTTGTCATTTACCGAATACATGGTCAAATCCAGCGCCTGAGTGAACTTGGCATCTGTCCTTTTTCCCTTCCAATTGACAAGCAGGGATGCATACTGGAGGAACTGTCCCATTTCGCCCTGGTACATAGCGCTGCCATAAAAAGCGTTGTAGCATCCCACAAGAGAGGTCTCGAGAGCCTCCGGGGTAGAATACACAGACTCCTCAGAGAATGACGTCACCGGCGATTCGTCGAGAAATCCGCATGAGGCCGTCATCATTCCTAAAATCACTGCACACAATATAGATATTATATTTTTCATAGCGAGACGTATTAAAAGGTGAACTTAAGGTCAAAACAGAAAGTACGCGCAGACGGATACGATCCGCAGTCAATACCTACCCTGGTCATATCACTGCCATAACTGTTCACTTCAGGATCCCATCCCGAATATTTCGTGAAGACATGACAATTTCTTGCAGAAGCTCCCACAGACATACCTCTGACCACCTTATTCTCCGGAACAGGTATCTGATATGAAAGTGACACATTGGAAATCCTGAGATAGGAACCATCCTCCACAATCCTGTCTGACATATATTTGACCTCATCCGAAGAAAGAGCCCCGATTGCCGGATACTTACCGCCTTGATTATTTTCAGACCAGGCATCCCTAAACACATCCTTACGGACATTTACTGTAACACGGGAGATATCCGTCTCCTGAAGAAGGTTGGCATTCACAATATCATTGCCATACGATCCGTCACAAGCTACTGACAGGGAAAGACCCTTCCATGAAAGAGAAGTCGAGAAGCCGTAAGTAAAATCAGGGTTCGGGTCTCCTATCACAGTCCTGTCATCAAGACTGAGATAGCCGTTACCATCCATATCCACATAACTTATCGAACCAGGTCCACGAGGTTCTCCACCCTCGGTAAGCGGAATGCCGGTCTGTCCTACCGGGACAATTCCGTTCGTCCTGTAACCATAAAACAGTCCCACCGGACAACCCTCACGGAAGATATTGGCAGGAGCATTGAAATAATCACCGTTACCGACATTTGAGCCTAGAAAATAATCGCCTGTATCCTTTCCTATGCTGGTAATCTCATTGCGGTTGAACGAGATATTTCCGCTAATGTTCCATTCAAAATCCCCGCGCGCAACAGGAGTGGCGTCAAAAGATACCTCAAGACCACGGTTTCGTATGCTTCCGTCATTGACCCATATTGTCGAGAATCCAGATGAGATCGGGATTCTCTTGCGCTGAAGAAGATCATAGGTATTCTTATCATACAGGTCTACAGTCATCGAAAAGCGTCCTTTCCACAGTCCGAGATCCAGACCAAGATTAACCTGTCTGGTAGTCTCCCATCTCAAATCAGGATTGGCTATATTGTTCGGATATACTCCCACAACATATTCAGCCGCATTTCCGGGGCTATGGTCCGCATAAGTACCGGAACCGTATGTAGAGTATATCTGATATGCCGTCACACCGGAATTACCTACCTGTCCCCATCCTGCCCTGAGCTTCAGAGTCTCGACAAAATCCGCATTGAACCACTTTTCCTCTGATATACGCCATGCAAAGGCAAATGAAGGGAACACGGAGTATCTGTTCTGCCTGCTGAATTTGCTGCTTCCATCGACACGGCATGTGGCTGTAAGAAGATACCTGTCAGCATAGTTATAGACAGCACGAGCGAAGTATGAATTCATGCTTACATTGCTCTCATTATATGCGAAACGCATATTTACAGCCGAGTTTATATTCTTATCCTGAATCTTGGACTGTTCTATATTCCATCCTTCGGATGTGGATGTCTTGACAGAATTACGCGAAGTGGTCACGCCCAATGTGGCCTGGATCCTGTGCCGGCGTATCTTTCTGTTATAATTCAGGGTATTATCGATATTCCAGGTATAGGATGTCATGTCAGATGCTGCAGCCAACGAACCTTCTGGTCCTGAATTCACCGTGGCTCCTTTCCATTTCACACGCTCTGATGCACGGAAATCTCCTCCGACAGAAGATTTGAATTCAAGATGACGAAGAATCTTCCACTCGACAAAGAAATGAGGTGTCACCCTGTATTCTTCGCGTGAATTACGGAAATCAGACACCCACTGCAAAGGCGTTCCTATCATTTCATCATCGAAATCCTCATCATCATCCGCCCCCGGCCTATAATACGGCTTTGTTATCATCATGCTCCTCATAAGGCTGGATGAAGCGGTAAGCCTTGTGGTTGATGCTCCCTGAGTCATTTCCGAATCCAGGTAGGCAAAATTTGTCTTTGTACCTATCTTGAAGTTCTTGAACAGGGTCTTGGTCACATTGAGACGGAGGGTGAACTGTTCGGATCCGGTATTACGGATAATGCCATCCTTCCTGTTATACCCGGCAGAGAACTGGTAGTTCAACGTCTTCGGGCGTCCTGAAATGGAAAGATGATATCTCTGATTCACCACCGTACGCATCATGTATTTCTGCCAGTCCATAGGCACAATGGAAGCCTTAAGACCTGTCATATTATCCGGATTGTCATAAAAATCCGCCAAAGACTGTCCCTGAGCCCTGAGATAAAGCATATACTCATCAAATGAAAGCATATCTATTGTCTTATAAGGAGTCGCGACATCCACACCTACGCTGGCACGAATCACTGGACGGTCCCTGTTTGCAGACTTTGTGGTTATCAGCACAACTCCATTAGCTCCGGCAGATCCATAAATTGCGGTTGCAGAAGCATCCTTGAGAATCTCCAAGCTCGCAATATCCTGAGGATTGATACCCATCAGCGAGTTTACGCCCTCATCAGAGCCCGCATTGTCATTTCCCTGAGTAAACATCTGAGGATTCTCCGCAGGCGTCATAATGACACCGTCTATGACATAAAGCGGTTCGTTACTGCCGTTCAGAGATGTTACTCCACGTATCCTGACAGACACAGCGGCATCAGGAGCCGCACTGCTGCTTACGACAGACACTCCGGCAGCGCGACCTTGAAGCAGTTCATCCATGGAAGCGGAGCGTGAAGCCGCTCCATCATCAATCTTCACAGAAGCAACCGAACCGGTAAGGTCGCTGCGGCGCATCGCACCATATCCCACAACGACCACTTCTTCAAGAAGCTCCGAATCTTCTTCCATAACAACATCTACACGGGTCCTGCCGCCAGTTTTCTCCTCAACGGTGATATAGCCCATGCTTGAAATTATCAGGACTGCACCATCCAACCTGTCTTCAGGTATGGCAAGCTGCCACTTTCCATCAAGGTCTGTTACAGTTCCTATAGTCTGGTCTCCCTTAAGCTGCACAGCCGCCCCTATTACGGACAGGCCCTTGGCATCAGTCACAGTTCCGCTTATAAGAGTCTGAGCATAAGCCTCCAAAGACATCAACAAGACAAAGAATAAAAATATCGTTCTTCTCATGACTTTCATTTGTTAGAATTTCATACTGATACCCAGAATCCATCCACGCGAATACTGCGATGAACCGTAATCCATGCCAAGCGTTGAATTGGAAACAGCATAACTATTCACATCAGGAGTCCAGCCAGAATAGCCCGTCAGGATATAAGGGTCGGTAACAGCAAACCTGACCTTCATGGATTTCACGGAAAGTGTTTTCGCCAGAGGAACCTCATAACTGAAAGATAGTCTGGAGAGCCTTAAAAAGTCCCCCTTCTCCACATATTTCGATGACACTTCTGAAACCCCGTCAATATGCATTCTGGAAAGGTTCAGCAGATTAAAACCTGCGGCGCCATCCATCATAAGTTCAAAAGAGAACCTTTTCCAGTCAATACCGGTCACAAAAGACGCGAGATAACGAGGCGTCGGAGTGCCCAGACATTTACCGTTGCCGTCAAAGAATGAGCTGACAGGATATCCTTCCACATTTGCGGTCGGAGTCAGTCCGCCTCCGATATCCGACCTCACCATACGGTCATGATCATCCATCATACTGATATTCCCCACGTTGTACGATCCCCTGAGAGCCATGGTCCATTTCCAGTCACGTGTCATCACCGGAACTGCCTCAAGTGACAGTTCAACGCCCTTTCCATCTATTTCACTGACTTGAGACCTCACCTGGCGAGCCGGTGCTTCACGCCATAAACCGTCATTTCCCTCCATGCCGAAAGAGAAACAGCCCAATGCATCAGCGGTACGACGCTGATAGACTCCACCTTCCAGGACTATGCGGTCAGACAGGAAGCCCAGGCTGACAGACAGATTGACCTCTTCGGTACGAAGTCGGTTCAACACCTCATAGAATGCCGTATGCTCCGGAGCCACTTCCATTGACGGGATATATGACATTGCCAGATCATAAGGAAGACATCTGTCAAATCCGGATATTCCATATTCTGCATCAATTCTAAATGACGACATCACGTCATTCTTCGGAAAGAAAGTGCGGCGCACATCCCACCATATCCCGGCAGAGGGATACACCGTCATTGCCGCACCGTCGAAACGCGGAGTCGAATCCGCCCTTACAGACACATCGGCGCCTACAACGCCGTCAAAGGCATAATTAGCCGTTCCATAGACACCATACGTGAAATACTTGCAGACATATCTGTGGATCTGAGCCTTGCTGGCCATGACGTTGATCGACTTAGCCCTGAGGTCATGGAGAAAGAAGTCCGTGCCGTTCTGGTTCGAAAACTTGTTCCAGTCTCCGACAACCGAAGCGCCGGCAGAGACATCAAGGTGATGCCTGTCCGACAGATATCGTGAGTATCTGAAATCGGCAGATGCATTATACGAAAACATCGACGAGACAAGTATGGCCGCAGCACCATTCGAAGCCTTGCCGAAAGGAGTGGAATTGCCATACCAGAAACTTCTGGAAGAATTATGGTAGTCCGTACCTATGCGAAAATCTGCAGTAAAACCTTGGAATAGGTTCAGAGTGAGCCATGCGGAAGTCACAGCCCTATAAGACATGTCATCGTCGTCGTAATCTTCGACCC
>ERZ808032.162-NODE-162-length-10703-cov-3.282609_pt1 | contig 10703 bp, 17 predicted proteins | sample MGYA00380187_ERZ808032 | MGnify/ENA primary metagenome ERZ808032 (study PRJEB31490, sample SAMN06133378) | cow dung metagenome | isolation source: M10 | host: cow | place: China: Chengdu | collected 2015-05 ...
ATTCACTCTGCACAGGTCAGATATATATCCCGGTTCTCGCGCTAATATCACGGGAAGTGGAAGCGTGGCGCTCTTTTATGTTTCTTGTCGTTTATAATCTCGCCTTTATAGCACCATTGATAGTGATATTCATCCTTGCCGCTAAGGGTGCAGATTCCGAGCGGATGTCGCGTTGGTCAAAGCGCAATGTCTTCCCTTCAAAAATTGCAATGGGTATCGTCTTTGTGATTCTTGGAGTGCTCGTTCTGCCTAAATTCGGCGGCTTTCTTGTCGATACTTTTCTGAAATGATATAATTCCTGTCAAATGATCGAATATATCAAGAGTTTTAGTTTAATATCTCGCATTTTGATTTCTGCGGTAATTGCGTTTATGCCCATAAACTCATTTGCGGCAAGCATTGCGAACAGAAATTTGCCGCCAGAATGCACGCCACCTGCGAACAAGTGCGGCTGCCAAGAAAAGAAGGTAAGCGCTAAATGTATCAAAGCTACAGTTGAACTTGGTGAAACAACACCATGGACAGGATCTCTTGATTGTTCTTTGAAGATATTCGCGGATAACACATCACCATCTATTTTTACAGCTGAATCGTTATATGCCGTATTAGGCGGCTATACATTCAAGCGACTTGGAACACTTAATCTAAATGATGGGATTACGCCCGCAGGGGTCATCATGTCCCATCCCAACGGCGAGCCGGTGCATTTTGTTTTTAAAGAAGGAGAGTCTATCGCCCGACCCGACCCCGGCGTACATATAAAAATGGATGAGCGCTTAATGATGGTAGATGCTCAAGGATGGGCAACGACAAAAGAACCTGTCTATTACGATTTATATCCTGGCGATGGTTCTCGCAGGCGTTTTATGGCGACTAATATGACAGGTGCTTTAGGCGAGCTTGTTTCGATAACAACACCGCAAGGTGTTACGATGACGCCTGCCGATATGGGGGTGGATATTGTTTATGACTCTAATGGTGTTCGGCAGTTTATTACTCCATCGCGTCTTGCAAATATTACGCATACAGATGGATGGACAGGATATGATGTAACGGTTTATGCTTTGCAGAGCACTCCTAAAAAGGATGCGCAAACTGGGCTTTATGCCATTCCGAACACTCAGATTGTTGAGGTTTTTTCTGTTCGTCGTGAGAATGATGGAAAACGCGCCATAGTAACTGTCCAAAACAGTGGTGGTGAAAAATTACGCTATGTTTTTGATTATGCGATGGGTGATTGGTCGTTGACGCGCCCATCTGGTGCGCAAGAGCAAAGAGAAAGATATATATCCGATGAGGAAGCAGCTAAGATTATAACATCGTATGTTTCTTCAAAAGGTGAGTGTCTTGAACGCACAGAGTATAATTATAAATGGGAGTCTTGGGGCTTTGCAGTTAGCTTGCGGGGGTCTAGCTTGCGGGGGTCTGACCCCATTGGTGGGGTGAGGCTGGTGGGGTGAATGTTTTTGTGATATACTATCGAGTATGAGAAAGTTACGTAATTTTTCTACTGATCGTTGTTATCACCTTATAAGTCGCATTGCGAATATGGTATAATCTTGTATAGAGATAAACTACCAAAATTTAACAACGATGGTAGAATGATTTTTAATTGTTTTGATTGGGGGGTAGACAACGAAACGCCTAAAATACATCCAACACAAAAACCTATCGGGCTGTTGAAACAACTGATAAGAATATTTACCGATGAAAACGATGTCGTGATAGATCCATGTGCAGGTAGTGCTTCTACATTAAGAGCAGCACAAATGCTTAATCGTAGAGCGTATGGATTTGAAATAAAGAAGGATTTCTACAAACAAGCAAAAGAGAAAGTGTTAAATAATTTTCAACTTGATTTATTTTAAGAATTATGGAAAGACAAGATTCACAAATAAAACAAATTCAAGAATGGTTGAATACTGGGAAAAGTATAACACCTATTCAAGCTCTTGAATTATGTGGTTGCTTTAGGCTTTCAGCCGTAATCTATATCCTTAAATACGACTATGGAATGGATATTGAAACAGAAATGGTGTATGAGGATGGCGGAAAGCGTTACGCAAAGTATTATTTGAAAGAAATTTGAAAGAAAATGGAAAGTAAGGTTTATAACTGCGATTGCTTGGAATATATGAAATCTCTACCCGACAAGTATTTTGATTTATGTATTGCAGACCCACCTTATGGCTTGGGTGAATGTGGTGCGAAAAATCACTCCAGAGGAAAGTTGGCAAAAGCTAAACTATACACACCAAAACAATGGGATAACAGTGTGTTATCTAAAGAATATTATGAAGAGATTATTAGGATAAGCAAAAAAGCAATTATATGGGGAGCAAATCATTTCATTTCTAAAATACCTTATGATAGCAGTTGCTGGATTGTATGGGACAAATGCAACGGAGGTAGCGATTTTGCGGATTGCGAATTAGCTTGGACTAATTTTAACACAGCAGTTAGACAATTCACGTTTCGTTGGAGTGGAATGCTACAAGGTGATATGAAACACAAAGAACGACGTATCCACCCCACCCAAAAACCAGTTGTTCTATATGCTTGGATATTGAAGAACTACGCCAAGCAAGGAGATAAAATCTTTGACCCATTTCTTGGCAGCGGCAGTAGTCGTATTGCGGCATATAAAGGGGGATTTGATTTTTATGCTTGCGAATTAGACAAAGAGTATTATAAAGAACAAGAAGCGCGATTTAGGAAGGAATGCTTTGGCGAGACAAAGCAAAGTAATGGAACAACAATAAAACAGTTAAGCTTATTTGAATAACTATGAACATCAAGATAGACAACATGGTAGATTTGCGTGCTTTCTGTTTGGAGCAAGCAATAAAAATAAAGAGTGAGTACCAAAAGGCTGGTGGAAGAATAACACAATCACCTATTCAACTCGCCATAGACTATGAAGCATACATATTAGGTGGAGTAAGTTTGCCTAACCAACCCTTTAACTCGGACAAGTTGCTTTACGATACAATGACGGATATGATTAAAAACAAAGAATAAATTATGGACACAGTAGATATTATCCACACAGGTAAAGGTTTAATTCCACAAGAAACATTCGGCAAAAAGTTTGAATACATACCTTGCTTATTCGAACCACCATACGTGGAACTTATGTCCTTTAGTGAGTTCAAAAAGATAATGTGTAGAAGTAAGAAGAACCATTTGCTGAAATAGATTTATGAAAAAGTATTTTTATATGATTGGTATTATGATGCTGCAAACCTTCCTTGGTTCAGCGGTAGTGATTTTGCAATGGAATCTTGCATTCAAATTACTAATCCTTAGTGTCCCTATAGGCTTTTTAACGGGGGTGTTATTTGGACGATTGGAAAACGAAAATAAAAAAGAATAAAACATGAAAAAACACGATTGGTCACACAAAATGAAGCCAAGCGAATACGAAAAGGTAAAGGCTTGGTGTAAGGAGAATGGCTATAAGGAAATAGACAACAACCTTAGTTTTACAAACTGCCCTTGGTACAAACACACGTTTTGTAGCGATGATTTTTACGTTGAACTTAATGCGTTTGGATGTAAGTTTATAGACTCAAAACAAACGTATATAGACATGCGAGTGGAAATAAAGGCCTATAAGGCGCTTTCCACGGGTTTTATGGACATCTTGTCTCTTAGTAGGTATGTTTCTACCTTGGACGAAATAAAGTCGCTTATAGCGAAAAAAGAAGAATTTGTAAAAATGGTAAGAACCTTTGGAGTATGAAGATAGAAGTAATAGATGGATGTGTTTGTACGGGAATGTACATAGATGGCACATCAATAAGCGAAATGAGCGAAGAGCAACGACACGAGGTTCGTAAGGTGCTATGTGAGTATATATTGAATCACGAGGAATTTGACTTGTTTCGTCTTGGTGGAATTGTGGTTACTAACGCCGATAGCGAATACTCATATAGTGGTCCTTGTGAGTGTTGTGATGAGTATATTAACACTTGGAAAATGGAAATATAAAAGAAAAGAATTTATGAAAATAAAAGTAGTTACTTTGTGCTCTGGTTATGATAGCCAGTGCCTTGCGTTGGAAAGACTAAAAAAGAATTTCCCCGAATTTGATTACGAACTGATTGCGTGGTCTGAATTTGACCCTGAGAGCAAAGCACATCTTGAAAAACAACCCGCCGTCATCGCACACAATGCCTTATTCCCTCAATGGGCAGATAGAAAACTTGGTGATATGACAAAGATTGATTGGAATAAGGTTGAAGATTTTGACCTGCTTGCTTATTCTACTCCTTGCCAAGATATCAGTAATGCAGGTTTGCAACATGGATTCGCAGAGGGTAGTGGAACACGTTCATCAATTATATGGAATGTTCGTGATGCGGTTAAGATTAAAAGACCCAAATACTTGCTGTTAGAAAATGTAAAGGCTATGGTTGGGAGTAAATTCTTGCCGATGTTCAACCTATGGCAAAGTGAACTGTCCAAATTGGGGTACGTGAATTTTGCACAAGTGCTAAACGCCAAAGATTATGGTGTACCACAAAATAGAGAGCGGATATTTTTGTTTAGCATCAGAGATGATGGGGAATTTCCTCGTTATTATTTCCCAGAACCATTTCCCTTAAAACTTCGGTTGAAAGATGTTTTGGAACAAAACGTAGATGAAAAATATTATCTCAGCGATGACACGATAAAATCTTTTGCTAGTCATTGTGAACGCAAACAAGCAGAGGGGTGTGGTTTTAAATTCGAACCATCCGATGGGGGAGGATACGCTAAATGCGTAAATACAAATGCGGGTAGCCGACAAACTGATAATTTTATAAAGGAAGAGTAAATGTATAAACGTACTAAACAAGCACTATTGAATACCCCACCACCACGAGCTACATGTATGTTTAAGGCTCAGTTTGGTGTGGCAAAATACTCCGATATTGCTTTTACCATTACCACGAGAATTGATAGTGCTGGGTGTTTTGGGATAATAGAATGTCAAGAATGAAATATTTATTTTATCAGTATCCACGAGGCGACAATAAAGGAGGTGTATTAAACACAAAAATATGCCCGACTATTTCAATATCCTCTTGGCAACATAATTAATAGAAATATATGAAGATGGTGAAATACAAAGGCAAGGCTATACATCCCTATGAGAGTGTCTACTGGAACACTACACAGGAGTTCTTCCGGGGTGAATTAGGTGGGGGTATAGCGAGATGTGTTAAATGCGATGATAGTTTAGCAACAATGGTTATGGAAGAGATAAAAGTAAAACAAGTAATGAATATAGTTGATGACACAGGCGGAAGTGGTAATATACCAAAAGTTATTTCAGAGTTAACACCCAAATACAGAATCCGAAAACTTACACCAAAAGAGTGTTTTAGACTTATGTGGGTAGATGATGCAGATATTGATACTATACAAGCATCAGGAATTAGTAACTCTTCACAGTATAAATTGGCTGGTAATAGTATTGTTGTAGATGTGCTATATCATATCTTCCTTAAGGCGTTTGTAGAAAAAGACAACGAATCTCAGCAACTAACGTTCTTTTGACTGACTTGGTAATTAAATACCGATTTATTTGCAATATTTCGGGAATAGTTGTACCTTCTGCAGAAGAAAAATAACATTCAAGCGTTGTCTTCCACAAAAGACGCTATTAAGAATGAACAAATACAAGGTTGCTTAATGAACGGGGAGTGGAAGGCCCAGAGTAATTAGGCTTCTCGTTTTGTAAAATGAACAAAGTGTCAAGAGTGAAGAACGATGGGATGAAGATAGGCAAGACATTAGAAGCTAATGAGAAAGGTTATTTAGTTAATGTTTATAGATTAAAAAAGTAAAGATATGTTTCAATACGACTTATTTGGCGAACAGATTGAACAACAAAAGGAAACAAGCACAAAGTATACACAAAAAGTAGAAACTCCTATTTACGAGCCAAAAAATAAATGTCCTCACATACTTGAACTGGTAGATACTGAGAAAACAAAAAGACTTATTAAAGAAATAGAGAATTCTGACATAGAAGCCCATGAGAAGAAATTTCTTATAGAAGCTGCTCATAGACACTCGACATTTAATTATTCAAAGATTGCGGATTACTATGCACATGCATCAAAAGAGATGCAGGGGTTAATGGAGAAGTCGGCATTGGTGATAATAGACTATGACAAGTCGATTGAATATGGATTCACTAAGCTTCAAGAAGAGATAAAAAAAGAGTGGGTTAAGAATCAACTAATAAAATCTATGCGAAATGAGAAGTGACTTTGTAGCATTCATTCTTACACATGGAAGACCAAATCGTGTAAAAACATACGATTTACTACGAAAGTGCGGCTATACTGGTAGAATTTTGCTTGTGATTGACAATGAAGACGATACTGCGAACAATTATTTCGAGAAGTACGGCGAAGATGTTGTAATGTTCAACAAGCCATTCATATCAAATACTTTTGACACATGTGATAATCAAGATAATAGAAAGGCTATCGTGTACGCTAGAAACGCTTGCTTTGAATTAGCAAGAGAACTTGGTTATAAGTATTTTATAGAGTTAGACGATGATTACTATTACTTTGGGCATAAGGAGGCTAATGAGAGTTCTTGTTATATATATGACCTCGATAGAATGTTCGAGATATTTGTTGAGTATCTTGAAAATAGTCCTATAACAACTATCGCATTTGCGCAAGGTGGAGACCATATAGGAGGTTTCGATGGAAGTATTATGTGTAAGAGAAAAGCTATGAATAGTTTCATTTGTAGCGTATATAAGCCATTCAAATTTATAGGACGCATCAACGAAGATGTTAATACTTATGTACGATTAGGTAGTTTGGGCCATATTTTCTTGACTGTGATGAATGTTAAATTAGACCAATTAGATACTCAAACAAACGCTGGAGGTATGACCGATTTATACATCAATAGCGGTACTTATGTCAAGAGTTTTTATAGCGTAATGAATAGTCCATCTTGCGTAAAAGTAAAAGCTATGAGTGGTGGCAAGTGTGCTAGATTGCATCACTCAATAAGCTGGGAGAACGCAGTGCCTTGCATAATAAGAGAAGATTATAAAAAGAAGTAAAATTAACACTTTTTTAGTTTTATATTATGAGAAGAGAAGCAAATTTCATCGAATTAAAAGGAAAAGTACTCAAAGAGATTAAGGGTCTTGAAACTGGTAACGATGAGGTTAGATTTTTCACAGAGGGTGGTAATGTATATCGCATGTATCACGAACAAGACTGCTGTGAGAGTGTAAGCATAGAGGATGTCTGCGGAGATGTTGAAGACCTTATCGGTTCTGAAATACTTGTTGCAGAAGAAATCAATAACCTTGATTTAGGAAAACTTGACGAGTGGGATGAATATTACACATGGACTTTCTATAAGCTAGCGACCATAAAGGGATATGTCACTATTCGTTGGTATGGAACAAGCAATGGCTGCTATAGCGAAAGTGTCGATTTTGAGAAGGTTGAAGATTTCTTGTAAAATTGTTTGTAAGTAAGTAAAAAGTTACTACCTTTGCAAAAGCAAGGGCGTGAGAGGAAGTCATGAGCCTCAATAGCCCAACGGTAGGTTTTAAGCGTATCTCCCTACCAATCGCCCTTTGCTTTTTAATTATGATACGCATAACTTAATAGATACGCTATATGCAGTTAGACTACAAAGAACAGCTAGCTGACGCTCGTTGGCTAAAGAAGAGAAACGAAATCCTCGAACGCGACAATTACACTTGTCAAAAATGTGGTGCAACTTCGCACCTAAATGTCCATCATTTATATTACGAAAAAGGAAGACTCGCTTGGGAATATCCAAACGAGAAGCTTGTCACTCTATGCGATGGTTGCCATAGGGAAGCGCATAGCATAAATAAGCCTATCATAGGTTGTGTGTATGAGTATAACCATAGCGATTACACCAACTACATGGTTTGCTATGCTGTAAATGAAAATAAAAAGGAAGTATACCTATTAGGAGTTGATGATGGTAGTAGTGTAGATAGCATAGTATTTATATGTGTGTCTTTTGAGCACTTCTCAAACAACTTTATTTTGTTGAAGGATTTTTGGAGCAATTGCTATAGCGATGAAAACTATTGGCAAGAAGTAATTATACGAATACTAGTCAAAATGAGTGAAGGAAAGAAAAAGGAGTTGGATTTATACACATACGGATATACATATAAGGATGAAAATGTATATAACTATGCGAGGCATCGAATTAAAGAACTTATAAACACCAACGAGGTTCTGTACTGCAAGTTTAATGACATTCTAAACGAACAATAACATGAAAAACAATAATCATATAACTATATGCGGATGGATGATAAACGAGTTGAATCTGTCTGGAAATGAGTTGTTGTGTTACGCTCTAATTTATGGTTTTAGCCAAGATGGAGAAAGTTTCTTTAACGGTAGCAGAAAGTATATTTCGGAACTTATAGGTGCAAAATCGCTAAACACTGTTGATAGACATTTGCAAACACTTATTGAAAAGTGCCTAATTGTAAAAGTTTCAGAAACACACAATGGGGTCATTACAAACCACTATCAAGTAAACCTTGAACATCCCTTTTTCAAAGATTGCGCTACCCCCTCAAAAAATGAGTACCCCCCCTCAAAAAATGAACACAATAATAATATATATAACATAAGTAATAAAGAAAAACAAATAGAAATAGATAAATCTATTTCTAAAAATAAAAAGAAAAATGTCTTTAATGCTCGTGAAGATTTGTCTTATGTTGAAAGAGATTTTTTGAAGCTATGGAACGAGTGGTTAGACTATAAAGACCAAATAGGGAAGCAATACAAAACCCAACGAGGTGCTATTATGCAATATAAGTCTTTCATGAAGTATAGCGAGGGCAGCGAAATACTTGCACGTGCGATAATTTGCCGTTCTATAGAACAATCTTGGGATGGTTTGTTCGCTCTTACAGACAAGCAGAAGGAGTTTTTTATGTCACCAAATAGTCCTTACATGGAACAAGTCGAAAAAGAGCATCATAAAATAAAAGATGGAATAGTGAATGAGAAAGGCGAGGTATGGAGTGAGCAACTACAAAAATGGTTAAAGTGATATGGACAAATTAGAAGTTTTTAAGACGCTTGATACGTTCTGCAATGATGGGGAACTGTTTGAAATAAGAGCTATTCACGCAGCAAATCCCAAAAACAATGTATGGAGTGGGTATTTCAAAAGTTTTGAAAAAGCTTGGAACGAAATACAGATGTTTGACAACGAATATAACATATATTTCGTACTAAATGTTATAAAAGATGTCTGTTATTCAATGGTTCAAAAGGATAGAATGGTCCGTGGCGCTGAAAACACAAAAGACCACGACATCATTGCAAGACGACACTTGCTAATTGATTTGGATTGCGTCAGGGGTGGTAAGAAAATTTCAAGCACAAAAGAAGAGCTTAATCAGGCTAGAATGAAGGCCCATGAGGTAAGAAACTATTTGAGGGACCAGGGTTTTTCTTTTCCAGTTGTGGCTTGCAGTGGTTCTGGTTATCATCTTGTTTATAAGCTTGATGATTGGGCTAATAATGAGGAAAACGAGAACCTATTGAAACGTTTTCTACAAGCACTATCTCTTTTATTCAGCGATGACAATGTGAAAGTAGATACAGTAGTATGGAATGCAGCAAGGGTTGACAAACTATATGGTACGATTGCCAGAAAGGGCGCAAACACAGAAGATAGGCCGCATAGATTGAGTAAAATCGTCCTTATACCTGATGAGTATAAACCTACTGACAAGGAATACTTTATAAAAGTAGCATCATTTCTACCAGAAGAAGAGAAAGCCAACAAAGCCAACTACTCCTTTGTTCGAGATTATGAAAATTTCAACATAGACGAATTTATAAAAAAACATAACATTGGAGTTGCCAAGGATGTAATGGACGGTAAAATAAGAAAGATAGTATTGCAAGAGTGCTGCTTCAATGCAGACCATAGAGCACCAGACTCAGCCCTATTTGTCATGGAAAATGGAGCAATAGGATTCAAATGTCTTCACCAATCATGTAGCCATTACACGTTTAAGGATTTTAGACTAAAATTCGAGCCAGACGCTTATTCAAAGAAGGATTATCGCGAATTCCAATTCAAGCAGAGATATTACGGAGCGCAACAACCACAACCATTTACTCCAGTAGAAGAGACGGAGGAGAAAGGCAAAAAGTGGCTCACAGCGAAAGACATTAAGCGAAAGAGAGAACAAGATATTATAGCCATCCCTACTGGGTATACTCATCTTGACAAAGCTATTCGAGGTCTTATACTCGGAGAAGTAACAATCTTGTCGGGACTTAATGGTAGCGGGAAATCCTCTTGGTTGAACTCAGTTATGCTTAATGCCATACAAAGAGGCTTCAAGGTCGCTTGTTTTTCAGGGGAATTGACCGACTACAATGTAATGAAGTGGTTGGCACAAAGCGCAGCAGGTAAAAACTACGTACACAAAATGGAAGGTAGTGATTACGCATACGAGGTTGAAGATAGGGTCTATGACAAGGTGTGTGAATGGTTAGATGATAAATTCTACCTATTCAACAACAACTACGGAAATAATTTCTCTCAAGTTCTATCCGACTTAGAAGAAGTAGTTGCCAAAGGCGTACAGCTCGTAGTGATTGACAATCTAATGGCCTTGCAAATTTCGAATCTTAGTGGTG
>ERZ808032.163-NODE-163-length-10695-cov-3.825391_pt1 | contig 10695 bp, 6 predicted proteins | sample MGYA00380187_ERZ808032 | MGnify/ENA primary metagenome ERZ808032 (study PRJEB31490, sample SAMN06133378) | cow dung metagenome | isolation source: M10 | host: cow | place: China: Chengdu | collected 2015-05 ...
ATAGTACCGTTATCGTTAAAGATATCGATGGTTTCTAGGCCGTATTTTTCGCCCAACATGTAGTCATTTACATCGTGAGCAGGAGTTACTTTTAAACAACCTGTACCAAATTCAATATCAACATATTCGTCTTCGATAACAGGAATCACCCTATTTACCAATGGTACAATTACCTTTTTACCTTTTAAGTGTTGATTTTTAGGGTCATTAGGATTGATACACATAGCGGTATCGCCCATAATGGTTTCAGGACGAGTAGTTGCCACAACAGCATAGCCATCTTCGCCTTCTATGCGATAACGCAAGTAATACAATTTACCAGTTTGTTCTTGATAAATTACTTCTTCGTCCGACAAAGCGGTTAATGCTTTAGGGTCCCAGTTTACCATACGAACACCGCGGTAAATTAGACCTTTATTATATAGGTCGCAAAAAACTTTAATAACGCTCTTAGAACGCAAATCGTCCATGGTAAAGGCCGTTCTATCCCAATCGCACGATGCGCCTAACTTACGCAACTGTTTTAGAATAATACCACCGTGTTCTTCGGTCCATGCCCATGCATGTTTCAAGAATTCTTCGCGCGATAGGCTATTTTTGGCAATGCCTTGTTCAGCTAAACGTCCCACCACCTTAGCCTCGGTTGCAATAGAAGCGTGGTCGGTACCGGGTACCCAGCAAGCATTTTTACCCATCATACGGGCACGACGCACCAAAATATCTTGAATGGTATTGTTCAACATGTGTCCCATGTGCAATACACCTGTCACATTAGGGGGTGGAATAACAACGGTGTAAGGTTCACGCGCATCGGGTTTAGATGCGAACAATTTGTTATCTAACCAGTACTGATACCATTTTGACTCGATGTCGGCAGGATTATAGTTTTTTGCTAGTTCCATAATGTTTAGCTTATTCATTTTGAAAGCGCAAAGATATAAATAAATTAGGAATTAGGAATTAGGAATTAGAGATTTTTGTGAGTAAGCCCTACACCTTACGTTTTGTAGTAAATTTGTCATATTTAGTAACATTTTAACAACAACCTATCATTTTTTTTTATTTTTTTTCTCTCCTCTTTTGACTTTCCGCTAGAAATATTATCTTTGCACCTTGTTATAAAAGTCGCTTATCACTCGTCACTTGATGACTGAACAATTTGACGATTAAACGATTCAACGATTACTTCGGGCCCTTTAATATCTTTGGCTTCGCCTCGGCTAAGTTCAAGCAAGCTTGACTCAGCACTCGGCTCGCACAAAGATTCGACAAGTTCAGGGACCGAATAGGGTCAACTAAACGATTAAACAACTAAACATAAACTATTATGAACGCAAAAAATGTAGTGGAAAGCCTAAAAAAACGCTTCCCCAACGAACCAGAGTACATTCAAGCTGTACAAGAGGTGTTAGAAACCATCGAAGATGTGTACAACCAACACCCAGAATTTGAAAAAGCTAACTTAATTGAACGTCTTTGTATTCCAGATCGTATCTTTACCTTCCGCGTATCTTGGGTAGACGACAAAGGTAACGTTCAAACCAACATGGCATACCGTGTTCAACACAACATGGCTATCGGTCCTTACAAAGGCGGTATCCGTTTCCACTCGTCAGTTAACCCTTCTATCTTAAAATTCTTGGCATTTGAACAAACATTCAAAAACGCTTTGACTACTCTTCCAATGGGTGGTGGTAAAGGTGGTTCTGACTTCTCTCCACGTGGCAAATCTAACAACGAAGTAATGCGTTTCTGCCAAGCTTACTTGCTAGAATTGGCAAAACACATTGGTCCTGACACCGATATCCCAGCTGGTGACATCGGCGTAGGTGCTCGCGAAGTAGGTTATATGTTCGGTATGTACCGCAAACTTTCTGGCGAATTTACTGGTACTTTCACTGGTAAAGGTTTGGAATTTGGTGGTTCACTTATCCGTCCTGAAGCTACCGGTTATGGTAACATCTATTTCTTGAACAGCATGCTAAAAACTCGCAACATCGAACTAGCTGACAAACGCTGCTTGGTATCGGGTTCGGGTAACGTTGCTCAATATACTTGCGAAAAATTGCTTCAATTGGGCGCAATTCCTTTGACTCTTTCTGATTCTAACGGTTATATCTACGATCCAGAAGGTATCACCTTTGAAAAATTAGAATACGTAAAAGAATTGAAAAACGTTCAACGTGGCCGTATCAAAGAATACGCAGAAAAATATGGTTGCAAATACGTAGAAGGAGCTCGTCCTTGGGGCGAAGTTGCTGACATTGCTCTTCCTTGTGCAACTCAAAACGAATTGAATGGCGACGATGCTAAAACCCTTTTGGCTAACGGCGTAATTGCTGTATCAGAAGGTGCTAACATGCCTTCTACTCCAGAAGCTGTAGAAGCATTCCAAGCTGCTAAAATCCTTTACGCTCCTGGTAAAGCTTCTAACGCTGGTGGTGTTGCAACCTCTGGTTTGGAAATGAGCCAAAACTCTGGCCGTATTAGCTGGAGCCGCGAAGAAGTTGACGCTAAATTGCAAAGCATCATGGCTAACATTCACGAAAACTGCGTAAAATACGGTACCGAAGAAGATGGTTACATCAACTATGTAAAAGGTGCTAACATTGCAGGCTTTATGAAAGTAGCTAAAGCAATGATGGCTCAAGGCATCATCTAAGAAAATTTAAATCACTCAATTATCCATTGCACCGTTCCATTTTTATGGGATGGTGCAATGCCGTATAAACAAATAAACAAGCATGAATAAAATTGTTAGTAAAGAGCACTTTTCTGAAAACGTAGTAAAATTAGAAATTGAAGCTCCACTTATTGCCAAATCGCGTCGTGCAGGTCACTTCGTAATTGTTCGCGTTGGCGAAAAAGGCGAACGTATTCCACTTACCATTGCAGGTTCTGACCTAGAAAAAGGTACCATCACGTTGGTGGTTCAAAAAATTGGTGTATCATCAACCAAATTGTGCGCCTTAAACGTAGGCGACGAGGTTACTGACGTAGTAGGTCCATTGGGCAAAGCTACCCACATTGAAAACTTTGGCACGGTTGTATGTGCATGCGGTGGTGTAGGTACCGCTCCTATGCTTCCTATTGTTGAAGCATTGAAAAAAGCAGGCAACAAAGTTATCACCGTTTTGGCAGCTCGTACTAAAGATTTGATTATTTTGGAAGAAGAAATGCGTAAATTCTCTGACGAAGTAATCATTATGACCGACGACGGTTCTTACGGTACACAAGGTTTGGTAACCAACGGTGTTGAAGGTGTTATCAACCGCGAAAAAGTAGACCTTTGCGTAACCATCGGTCCTGCTATCATGATGAAATTTGTTTCTTTATTGACAAAAAAATACGAGGTTCCTACCGTTGCTTCTCTTAACACCATTATGGTGGACGGAACAGGTATGTGCGGTGCTTGCCGTGTATCGGTTGGCGGCGAAACCAAATTTGTTTGCGTGGACGGTCCAGAATTTGACGCTCACCAAGTAGATTTTGACGAAATGATGATGCGTATGGGCGCATATCGTGCAGAAGAACAAGCCGCTATGGCAGCATACACCAACCAAAAATAATTAGAACGATGCAAAACTTAATTGATAGAAATGCCCCATGGCGCGACGAGTTGCGCAAGGCAATGAAAAACAAAGAACGCACCGAAATTGCGCGCGTTGAAATGAACGAGTTGGACGGCGAATACCGCAGCCATAACTCGGAAGAAGTAAACCAAGGCCTTACCGAAGAGCAAGCCTTGATGGAAGCAAAACGTTGCTTAGACTGCCCCAATCCTAGCTGTATGAACGGTTGTCCTGTAAGCATCAACATTCCTTCGTTTATTAAAAACATTGAACGTGGCGAATACCTTAACGCTGCTAAAGTATTGAAAATGACTTCTGCACTTCCAGCTGTTTGTGGCCGTGTATGTCCTCAAGAAAAACAATGCGAAAGCCAATGTATCCACATTAAAATGGGTAAAAAACCTGTTGCTATTGGTTACTTGGAACGTTTTGCTGCCGACTACGAACGCGAAAGCGGTCAAATGTCAACTCCAGAAGTAGCTCCTTCTAACGGTATCAAAGTTGGTGTAGTTGGTTCGGGCCCTGCTGGACTTTCGTTTGCTGGCGATATGGCTAAATTGGGTTACGATGTAACTGTATTTGAAGCGTTGCACGAAATTGGCGGTGTATTAAAATATGGCATTCCAGAATTCCGTTTGCCTAACAAAATTGTTGACGTAGAAATCAACAACCTAGAAAAAATGGGCGTTACCTTTGTTAAAGACTGCATTGTTGGTAAAACCATCAGCTTTGACGATTTAAAAGCAGAAGGCTTTAAAGGTTTGTTCGTAGCAAGTGGTGCTGGTCTTCCTAACTTCATGAACATCAAAGGCGAAAACCTAATTGGTGTAATGTCGTCTAACGAATACCTTACCCGTGTTAACTTAATGAGCGCTGCCAAAGACGATTTTGATACTCCTGTATTAAAAGGTAAACGTGTAGCCGTTATTGGTGGTGGCAACACCGCTATGGACTCGGTTCGTACCGCTAAACGTTTGGGTGCAGAATTGGCCATGATTGTTTACCGTCGTAGCGAAGAAGAAATGCCTGCTCGTGTTGAAGAAGTAAAACACGCTAAAGAAGAAGGTGTTGAATTTAGAACTTTGCACAATCCTATTGAATATTACGGTGACGAAAAAGGTCGCGTAAAACAAATGTTGCTACAAAAAATGGAATTGGGCGAACCCGATGCATCAGGCCGTCGCAAACCTGTTGCCATCGAAGGTGCAACCGAACTTATTGATGTAGATACCGTTATTGTAAGTGTAGGTGTATCACCTAACCCACTTATTCCTAACAGCATCGAAGGTTTGGAAGTATCGCGCAAAGGTACTATCGTAGTAAACGACGATTTACAAAGTGCTATTCCTATGATTTTTGCAGGTGGTGACATTGTTCGCGGTGGCGCTACCGTTATTCTTGCTATGGGCGACGGCCGCAAAGCCGCTGCATCTATGCACGCATATTTGAATAAATAATTAGGAATTAAAAAATGATCAAAGTAGCCATTATAGGATACGGCAACATTGGCAAATTTGCCTTACAAGCCGTTCAAGCTGCCCCCGATATGGAATTGGCGGGTATTGTTCGTCGCGATGCCACCAACGTTCCTGCCGAATTAGCAGGTATTAAGGTAGCTTCTAGCATTGACGACCTAGGCAAAGTAGACGTAGCCATTTTATGTGGTCCTAGCCGAAGTGTTCCAGAAACCGCGGCTGCATTGCTTGCCAAAGGCATCTGCACCGTAGATAGTTTTGATATCCACACCGATATCTGGGCACTTAGCCAACAACTAGAGCCCATTGCTAAAGCCAATAATGCTGCGGCCATTATTTCGGCTGGTTGGGACCCAGGTTCAGACTCAGTTGTTCGCGCATTGCTTAAAGCCATGGCTCCTAAAGGATTAACTTACACCAACTTTGGACCAGGCATGAGCATGGGCCACTCGGTAGTAGCACGTAGCAAAGAAGGCGTTAAAAACGCCCTTTCTATGACCATTCCTTTGGGCACCAGCGTACACCGTCGCATGGTTTACGTTGAACTAGAAGAAGGAGCAAGCCTTGAAGCAGTAACGGCTGCCATCAAATCTGACTCTTACTTTAGCCACGACGAAACACACGTTATTCCCGTTGCTAGCGTAGACGAACTACAAGACATGGGCCACGGCGTACTAATTGAACGCAAAGGTGTATCGGGTACCACCCAAAGCCAACGTTTCTCGTTTAGCATGACCATCAACAACCCTGCACTTACTAGCCAAATTTTGGTTAGCTGCGCACGTGCTGTGGTTAAACAACGTCCTGGGGCTTATACTTTACCTGAAATTGCCCCTATGGACATGCTTTACGGCGATCGCGAAGCGTTAATACGCGAGCTAGTGTAATCATAAAAGGAGAACTGACACGTGTTGATGACCGTAAGGGAATAAAGGAGAAATGAGAAATCGTTTCTCCTTTTTTTTGTCCTTCGACTTGCGACCTTCGACTTGCGACCTTCGACTTTGTTCGCATCTCTTGATTTTTGGCATCGGTGAGTGCTAAATCAAAATTTATTTATATCTTTGCACCGAAATTTTAAACTTCACAAAATAATGGACGATTATTATCCGAACAATTGCTGTAATTTATAAAATGGAGAAGGTTCTATCTCCATTTTGATAAACATTTGGAGGTAACCTATGAGAACATTTTTAAAAAACGGTACCGGACTAGTTCCATGCGACAACTGGGAACCCAACTGCTGGGTTAATGTTGTTAAACCCACTATTCAAGACAAAAAATACCTTACAGAAAAATTAGGTATTCCTGAGGCTTTCTACGACGACATCGAAGACGTTGACGAACGTCCACGTATTGAAGTAGAAGACGGTTGGTGCTTTATTTTGATGCGTATTCCTTGCAAACTGCAAGACGAAAACACATCGTTTACCACCGTACCCTTAGGTATTATTTTTAAGGACGATATTTTTGTATCGGTATGTTTCTTTAAAACAGACCTTATACCCGACTTTATACAGTACACAAAACGCAAAAACATTCAATTTACAGACAACATCAACTTTGTTTTTCGTTTTCTATTATCGTCTAGCATTTGGTTCTTGAAATACCTAAAACAAATTAACATCCAAACCAAAGCTGCCGAAAAACAACTAGAAACATCGGTACGTAACGAAGACTTGCATACCTTGCTTCGTCTAGAAAAATGTTTGGTTTATTTTACCACTTCGCTTCGTGGCAACGATATTTTAACCCATCGTTTAAAAAATATGCGCGGAGCCAAAGAAGTGTACGACCCCGATTTGGTAGAAGACGTAGAAATTGAATCAAAACAAGCATTAGAGCAATCGTTGGTGTACAGCGAGGTGCTTAGTGGCATGATGGATGCCTACGCATCGGTTATCTCTAACAACTTGAATATCATTATGAAACGCCTTACTTCTATTTCGTTGGTACTGATGATGCCCACGTTGATAGCTAGTTTCCTGGGTATGAACTTAGAAGAAGGCACCACTATTTTTAATTGGTTATTTTGGGCTACAGTAGGTGCTAGTTTGCTAATCACCCTATTGGCTGCCTTATACATGATAAAAAAGAAGTGGTTCTAACAACACAATGGATAAAAGAAAATCCTTGATAATCGAAAGATTACCAAGGATTTTTCTTTGTCGGGATGACAGGATTCGAACCTGCGACCACACGCCCCCCAGACGTGTACTCTAACCGGGCTGAGCTACATCCCGCTGTTGCGAGTGCAAAGATAAAACAAAGCAAGCATATAAAAAAATATGTTCGATTATTTTTTTTGCAAAAAAGACGTTATTAGACAAAAGTAACAAAAAAAAGGAAAAAGCGACAAGGAAAAAGGAGAAAGGAGAAATTTATATTACCTTTGTTGCTTTAATCAATTAACGTATGAAAAAATACATTCCACACTTAATAGCCATTATTAGTTTTTTACTAATTACCTTTATCTACCTATACCCATCGTTACAAGGTAAAACCATTTTTGGCGGTGATACCGCAGGGTACGTAGGCATGAGTCACGAAGCACTTACCTACAACCAAACTGCCCAAGAACAAACTCTGTGGACAGGTTCTATGTTTGGCGGGATGCCCACTTATCAAATCTGCATGAAAGAACCCAGTTCTATTGTCTCGTACATTGACCAATGTTTTCATGTTTTACCCGGACCTACCTATCGTGTATTTTTATACCTAATTGGCTTTTACATCCTACTTATTGCATTTGGAGTATCTCCGTACTTATCTATAGCCGGAGCCATTGCCTTTGCCTTTGGGTCTTATAACCTTATTATATTAGTAGCAGGGCACAACACAAAAGCCCTTGCCATTGCCTACATGGCCCCTATTATTGCGTCTATTTATGTAGGATTTAGAAAAAATCCATGGTGGGGGGCTACCCTTTTGGCCTTGTTTTTAGGATTAGGACTCTATGCCAACCACCTACAAATTATCTACTATACCCTATTTACGGTTATCTGTTTTGGTATTTCCGAACTGGTTTTTGCTATTAAAGGAAAGCAGTTAAAACCCTTCTTTACTACCATAGCTTGGCTGTGCTTAGGAGCCATCGTAGCAGTGGGGTTAAATACCACCCGCCTTATTACTACTGCCGAATACGCTAAAGCAACCATGCGTGGCGATAGCAACGGCCTTACTCTTACCCAATCAGGACAACAAGAAGGGCTTGACTTTGACTACATTACCAACTGGAGCTATGGAATTGACGAAACACTTACCTTGCTGATTCCCAATTACATGGGCGGTGCATCCAATGGCACGCTAGACGAAAATAGCGAAACAGCCAAAACCATAGGCCAATTAACTGGCATGCGTGGAGCTAAATTGGCCAAAACCATGGAAACCTTTCATCTTCCGCTTTATTGGGGCGACCAACCCTTTACAGCAGGGCCCGTTTATGTAGGTGCCATTGTGTGCTTCTTATTTGTACTAGGTTTGCAAATTTTACCCAATAAAGAACGCTGGTGGCTGTTGGGTGCTACAACCGTAGGCATATTGCTTTCTTGGGGTTACCACTTTGAACCATTATCTAGGTTCTTTGTTAACTACGTACCCATGTATGCCCAATTCAGAACGGTATCCATGACCCTTACCATTAGTTGTTTATGCATGTGCATCATGGCATTTCTTGCCTTAAAACAATGGTGCAATGGCAAACAACAACCTTCGCTTAAGCCACTGTATATAGCAGCGGGCATTACAGGTGGCATCTGCTTAGTATTGGCAGTTTTCCCTTCGCTAGCCGGCAACTTTACAGCACCTAACGATGCACGTTTTATTGGCGAATATGCATTCTTAAAAGAAACTTTACCCCTAGATAGAGCTGCCCTTTTGAGCAGCGACGCATGGCGTTCGTTTGTATTCATTGCCATCGCATTTGTTGTATTGTGGTTGTATGCCAAACAACACATCAAAACCCAAGTAATGGCAGTAGCCATGATTGCATTGGTAGCCATAGACATGCTTCCCATTGCCCATCGTTACTTAAATGAGCAGCATTTTGTTACCGAAAAATCAACCAAAAATCAGTTTCAACCATCGGCTGCCGACCAATTTATTTTGCAAGACAAAGACCCTAATTTTAGGGTATTAAACCTAACGGTAGATGTATTTAATAGCGCACAACCATCGTATTTTTATAAAACCATCGGTGGATATAGTGCCGTAAAACTACGTCGTTACCAAGAATTAATAGACGTTTACTTGGCTAAAGAAATAGAAACCGCCATTGGTCAACTACGTAGCATCACTACGTATGCAGATGCCGACTCTATTTTTGCGGCAACTCCTGTTATTAACATGCTAAACACCAAATACTTGGTTTATCACCCAGAAGCTATGCCTATCCATAACCAGTACGCCATGGGCAATGCTTGGTTAGTTAGCGAAATAGATTGGAGTCACAATGCCGACCAAGAAATGCTAGCCCTTCACCAAGAAGACTTGCATCAAACCGCTATTATAGACACCTGCTTTAGTAAACTATTCAGCCTGCAAGTTTACCAACCTGCATTGGGCAACATACAATTAACTGATTATCAACCCAATCAACTTACTTACCATTTTACCAGTACCACACCACAAGTAGCCGTTTTCTCTGAAATTTACTACTATACAGGATGGAAAGCATATGTTGACGGAGTAGAAATGCCACACTGCCGTGCCAATTATGTATTAAGGGCCATGCCACTTAAAGCCGGCACTTACGATATCGTCTTTAAGTTTGAACCACAGTCGTACCAAATTGGCAAAATTTTGACAATTATTTGCTCGGTACTCTTGACTTTGGCTTTTGGATATATTATCTTTGCGAAATTCAAAAAAAGCAGGCATGAATAAAAAGCAAAACATAGCGGCAGGACACTTATTTAATTCGCGTCTTACCTCTATTATAAGCATATCATTGGTTCTTTTCTTAATAGGAACTACCACTCTTATGGTATTATTAACCAACGAGTTATCGGTGTATATTCGCGAAAACTTGACGCTATCGATTGTTTTAAAAGACGATGTTAAAACGGCCGATATTCAAAAATTGCAAAAAAACTTAGACGCTTGTCCCTTTACCAATACCACACAGTATATCGACAAAGAAACAGCTGCCAAAGAGTTGGCAGAAGAATTGGGACAAGACCCCACCGAATTTTTGGGCTACAATCCGTTGCTTGGTTCGTTAGAAATGACCTTAAAGTCAGACTATGCTAACAACGATAGCATTGCCATTATAGAACAATCTTTACAACGGATGCCAGAGGTAAAAGAAGTTATTTACCAAAAAGACCTTATCGATACCATCAACCAAAACGTACGCCGCATTTCGGTAGTATTACTAGGGTTGTCGGCACTGCTTATTTTAATATCTTACGCACTGATTAGCAACACAGTACGATTATCAGTTTATGCCAAACGTTTCCTTATCCATACCATGAAACTGGTAGGAGCAACAGGGGCGTTTATTCGCAAACCATTTTTAATGCAAGGCATGATAACTGGTTTAATATCGGCTATTTTAGCCATGGGAATGCTATCTAGCATCCTATTCTTGTTGCGCGACGAGTTAAGCCAATTGCTTTCAATAGAAAGCATGAATGCGCTTCTTATCT
>ERZ808032.165-NODE-165-length-10644-cov-2.648812_pt1 | contig 10644 bp, 12 predicted proteins | sample MGYA00380187_ERZ808032 | MGnify/ENA primary metagenome ERZ808032 (study PRJEB31490, sample SAMN06133378) | cow dung metagenome | isolation source: M10 | host: cow | place: China: Chengdu | collected 2015-05 ...
CCGGCTGGATCGGGTTTGCGGGATGCTCATAGAACCATAGGAAATAATTGGCCATGGTTTCTATGTCCGTTTCCTCATCGGCCAGAAACGCTGAGAAGGAATAAGGCGGAGCCTGTCCTATCTGCGAATTATAGAACCACTGCAGATTATTGGCCGCCTCATACTGGATACGCTGCATCTCTTTGTATCCATTGTTTTCCCATCCGGCGCCGGCCCAGTTACTATATTTAGTATAAGGAGTCCACTGCACAAGGCCGTATCCTCCGGAGTACGGAGACAGGCTCTCCCAGATCCCCGGATTGATCGTGCTTTCTGACTGGATGTTTCCCAGCATGGCACATATGGCGTGAACGGACCACCCGGCTGCCAGCGCCCAGCCCTGGAACAACTCCGCATTGACCTGCATCTCCGCCAGGGAGAGAAACCGGTTGCCGGTGATCCAAAGATCCTCAGGCATTACTCATCACTCCAGGTACATCCCAGAAACGAGATGCAGCTTGATGGCCTCCAGCTCCGGCTTTGTGCAGGGGATTGAGACATCACTCTCACCGCACTGGATGAAACCGGTCATGCCATAGAGCTGCGTGTACTGGCAGAGCGGCCGGCCCTTTTCATACAAGGTTTCATCGGCCAGCAGCTTGAACCAGGCATGAAGTGCCACATTGAAACGTCCGGCGGATACTCCTCCATTCTGGCCGGAGATCTGAGCAGGGCAGAAATCACTCAGCCAGGCATTGGCAATTCCGGTCAGGATCGTCTGAGCTGCGGCCTCCAGCTTCGTCTGCGGAGTCTGGATGACCTCCCGCCTGGCCCCGCTCATTTTGTCCCCGATCTCTGACAGAGTGACATCCAGCCAGGATGCGGAGCCGGATCCATTTTCCGGCTGTGCAGCGGGTTTGGTGAACAGGGCGCTCACCATGTTTTCCACCTGCGGAGCCATCTGAGCCAGAGCGATCTCCGCACCGATCTTTCCTTCCACTCTGGTGACCAGCGCTCCGCCGGACTTGACTTCCAGCACAGCCGCGCCGGTGATATAGTCCACGGACCAATGGAAATTAAGAGTATCCGTCAGCAGCATATTTTCCGGAGGAAGGGAGAAGGCCCCGAACGGAGCGAATACCAGGTAATAGGAGCTGTACGGCTCCTGATCCAGCCAAGTCCCCCGGTCCCGCTGCGGATGCCGGGGAACGGACAGCCCGGTGAGATCTCCCTCAATGATGGAGGATGCCCCGAGCCGGCTGGCAGCCACGTTCATGGACCACCAGCCGATGGGGACATTGGATACCGCTGTTCCTCCGGGAGGCTCCAGCGGCATCCATCTGCAGCTCACGATGTACTGGAACGGATTAGCCAGGAGCTTAGTGAGATCGCTGGATATGTCGAACATACCATAGCTGTCTATGTCCGACATAAGGCTGTACATGAAGCTCCGGAACTGAGAAGAGGTAAAGGAGTAGTAAGAGATAGCGCCGACAGTGCTGGTGTCCGTGTTTACGATGCCCACCACAAAATACCCGCTTCCATAGGATGTATTGAAGGGATTGGGCAGGCTGCTGTCTGAGTAGAGATTGCCGGAGAGCATGGGGTACACTGTGTCTCTGATGGAGTTGTCCCACTTAGAAGCTGAACGCAAAACATACAGAGCGGACGATTTTATATCAGCTTCCCACGATGCCAGGACATCCACCTGCAGCTCACAGGTCCACAGCCCGAGGTTATAGCGCCAGTTATTGACATAGTAAAAGCGATGGAAATCCTCTATGTAAGCGTAATTATATATAGTAGGGTTGCGGCCATTGAGCTGCAGTGTCGGAGTGAGGATCCCCGACAGATCCAGCAGATCGCAGTCATAATGATCCACGCTGCCGGAAACAGACGGATGGCTTGTGCTGTTTGACTTTTTAGAGTAATTCCAGAAATATACCCTATACATATATAATCACCTGCTTTCAAAAGAGGACCGGGGGAGGAGATCAGGCCCCCGGTCCATGCAAAGGAGTATCTCAGGGAGAAGGCGCAGTGTCGAGGAGTAGAACGACACCCTTCTCCGAGAAATCATTGAGGTAGCGGTCCGACTTATGCCAATACATATTAGTATAGCCGCCCGCCGGGTTGAAGGGAGTGGGAGCGCTCCAGGTATTGACCTCCTGCGTCATGATGGCATCCTCATCAAAGAGAACACCAAACACCTTGGTCAGAGTCTGAGCATTGCCGGTGACGATAGCACCGGAGGTGTTCATGTAGCTGGGCGTTACCTGGATCGCATCCGGGCTGGTGATGGCCTGCCAGAAGGAAACCTCCTCCACCTCACCCAGGCCCAGATACTGCTCATTGTACGTGGTGGACAGGACCTCCGCATCCATGCGGTTGACGTAGTCCGCCAGCATATACAGCTTCTGGCGATTGCGGGGACTGTGCTGGTTGACAGGCTTGCCGGTGATCTGCACCTGATAGATGGAGCTGCGCTCCTCCATCCGGCGGGACAGAGTCTTGATGAAGCCGGCGCACCAGCGGATGAAGGTGGCATAGTTGGCCGGCTGGAAAATGGTGGAGCTGGTCAGGCTCTGGCCGGTAGCGGTATTGTATTCCGTGATCAGATAGATCACATGGCCGGCACCCAGATCGGTTTTTGCTCCGATGAAGTTGGCCAGGGCAGCCCGGGCGCAAGTCTCACGAGCCTGAGCCATGCGGCTGGACATATTGGTCATGATCATGGAGGTGAAGCGCATCAATTCCTCAGGATCATGGAAGGCCACATCGAGCTGATCACGGAACAGGGTAATGTGATCCTGCCAGACGTTCTGGCCGTAGAAGTTGAGCTGCACGGGGTTGGGCTTCTTGATGGTGTACATATCCACCGAATCACCGTTGTCCAGGAAGTCATTGGCGGCTTCGTAGAAGCGCTGATCCTCTTCAAAGTCATTGTCCGCCAGCTTCAGCTTCCGGACATGGTTGCCCCAGCGCTGGCTGTCGGCCCGGAGTCCCCTGAAGCGCTCCGAGTAGGGACGGATCGAGAAGATCGTCCGGCCCAGCACCTGAGAGATGGCGTTGAGCAGGGGATCAAATCCCGCCTCCAGCGCCGTGGTGCCCACGCTCACAAATTCGTCCAGGCTGGTGGGCGTGATCACAGCCTGCCCGGTGGCCTGCTTGACGATGCTGGTCAGCAAAGTGGCAGCATCGGCAAATCCGGGATTAAGGTCATTCAGTCCCATGATAGTTTCCTCCTATCGAATAAATTTACCCGGCAGTCCCGGGAGGACATCTTTGGAAATCGGCTTGAAAGTCAGGCCTGCAGGGAGCTGGTCCCCGATGGCTATGACCTTCAGCGGCCGGGAGAGGTGGAGCAGCTCCTCCTCCGAACGGACCCGGCCCTGCGCCTGGTCCATCAGGGAGTTGAGCAGTCCGGCTCCATCGGTGAAATGCTGGCGGATCCCCAGGGAGTCAAGGAGCGTCTGCAGCATAAAGGGAGTGATCTCAAAGCTCACAAGCTCCCCGCCAAAATCTATGACGAAAGCTCCCTCAGTCGGTGTGGTATCCTCCTCATACGGATCAAAGGATGACATCCACGGCCCCACAAGTTCCTCCCCGGCATACTCCGGATACACCGGCCGCAGATAGATCTCCCGGGTGTTGGAGTTCACATATCCGGAATACACCTGCGTATACTTCTGCGTAGTCGGATCCCAGATATTGAATCCTTCGGGCATACAGATGTTTGCATAAGGACTATAAGGCGCTACAGAATCCCCACCTTTTTGCAGAAACCACTGGCTGATAGTAATAGAAAGAGAAGTGGATCCGCTTCGATACACGGCAAACACGATATAAGAAGTAGTAGCGGATGTTGTAAAACTGTCACTTACACGCCCCGGCGTCGTACTATATTTATTGACTGGCTGAGTTATATAAGAAGCAGCCTCATATGATGTCGGCAATTCACTGTATTCCCGGATCCTGAGATATATGGCCCGGTTAATGTTCAAGTGAAACGCCGCATAATATTTCGTGGAAGGCTCTACCGGGATAATAAAGCCCATCAGTGTGTTGCCGGTGATGATAACATTACCATCATCGACAGTATATTTATTGTATCCGGTGGCGCCGGTCATATAACTGCTGTCCGGATCCATAATATTAATGTTGGCGCCTCCGGCCCATGGCTTATCATAGCCGTTATAGCTCTGAGTGGGCATGAATTCATATATCATGTCTTAGCCTCCCTTCCCGGGCGGATTGATGATCTCCGCCAGGATGTCCTGCGCTCCACGTTCTCCGCCGGCCGGCATCTGGAGCTGATTGATGTTCATGCCCCGGATCGCTCCGATCAGGTTTTTGAGCGTATCGTTTACGTCCCTGAGCTGCTCCTCCGTCGGATCCTTCGGGAGCTGGGCGCTGCCGACTTTGGCAGCGGCCTCCACCGGGTCCGGCTTCGGCTCCGGCTTCGGCTCCGGCTTCGGCTCCGGCTTCGGCTCCGGGGCGGGATCCTTTGCCGGCGCTTCGATAAAAGAGCTGTATTCCTTGATCTGGTCCACCGAGTAGCCGGCCTCCCGCAGCTCAAAGAATTCCTTGATGCTTACCATACCTTATGACCTCCATGTAAGTAATTTCGCCCAGGTGGACGGACCGCACACGCCATCCGCATCCAGAGCGTTATTCTTCTGAAATCTGATTATTGCCGATTCCGTGGCCGGGCCGTATACTCCATCCGGCTCCAGCCAGCCATAGCCGTGATAGTTGAGCGCTGCCTGCGCTGCACACGTTGCCGGAGAGACATCTCCCCGGGATATGATCGGGATCCGGCAGATCCCAAAGGAAGGGAGCGGAGCTTCTGCCGGAGGATCATCAAGCGTTCCGGAGCTGTCCGGCAGACGGAGAACATGATCCCACCCGGCAGAATAAGTATAGTATGGCCGGATCCAGATCTCACGGCCCGTCTGATCACCCGACTGAGCGCCCTGTCCGATCCCGCCTTTTTCATCTCCGAACGCCTCCACGATCTGATTGTTACCTATATAGATTGCAGTGTGGTGGAGATTGTTGAGGAGGATGTCTCCCGGCTCCAGCGGAGTGTTGGCCGGGAGGACCTCCCAGCCGGCGGCCCGGAGGCAGTCCCGCATATTGCCGGTGTACGTGGCTCCGTTCGTGTTGGCTCCGGCGGACCGGTAGCAGTACAGCACCAGGGAGCTGCAGTCATAGTCCGGACCCTGCCGGTTGATCTGGCTGTAGCCGTGTGAATCGTCCCGGGCTATTCGGATGGCCGTTTCCACGGCCTTCTTTTTTATCTCCTGGTTAGTCATGGGCCAGTTTGTCCGAAAGCCGCTGCAGCGCCAGTGTGTTATTGGTCAGCGCTTCGGTCACGGCCTTAAGCTCCTCTTTGTGGTCCATGCGCTCCTTGTTCCAGAAATAGAACATCCCGAACACGCAGGCGATCGGAAAGCCCACATTCTGGATCAGCGGCACGAAAACGGATATGATATCTTCCATGCGGCAGCACCTCCGGAAATCGAAATGGGGGAGGGACCGGAGCATAATGATCCTGGCGAGATCACGCCCGGGCTTCCGGCCCTGCCATGGGGCTGCACCGGTCCCATACATTAATATATAATATTGTAACCGCTTTGTAAAGAAATTTCTATACGTAAGTAGTATATTTATGTCATGGGAAGCAACTCCCAGAATCCAAAACACAAAAGGAGATCACAAACAATGAAACAGACCTACATCCGCACCAAGAACCTGGAGCTGACCGGAGAGCAGACAGACGAGCTGATCATGTTGGTCCGTCATGAGCTGCAGGTACTCGACTCCATGCCCACCGACAACAGCTACGGAAAATGGATCCTCCGCCGGCAGGATCAGATGAACAGGATCCTGGACAAGCTGCTGCGTGATGATTTTACGATCATTGAGGTGGAAGAATGATGTCTCTGAGAAATTGGACTCCCTGCGATGAGCCGGACCTGGAAGGATACCACCATTGTCCGTATGCGGACGATTCCGGATACGTTGACTGTGAATACTGGTGTGGAGCTGATGAACCGGACGATGATCCGGAGGAGTGGTATGAGGAGGTGGAGGAATGGTAATCGAACTTGATTCCACCAGCGTGTGCCGGCTGATGATCGCCTGCCATCTCATGAAAAAGAGGTGGCAGGAAGAAGCACAACATGATCCTTCTTCCGAGAGCTGGCAGCAGGTATGCCGGAGCGCAGTGAAGCGCTGGGATGATCTCCACGATGATCTCCAGCGCCAGCTCAAAGAACAGCAATAAACCGAAATGCCCGGGGATCCTCTCCGGGCATAATTCCCGGGACGGCCTCCGGGAGTCTGATGAGGTAGGCCAGAAGGGAGATCGAGAATGTACGCTGACAGTAATGGCTGCTACCGGCTGTGCCAGGCAGTCATAAATCAAGCCCGGCGGGATTATATCACCGGAACGGAGCGAGACTGCAGAGCGCTGGAGAGCTGGGTCAGGTCCCGGGCTTTCGGAGTGTTTTCTCTGGGCGCTCACGCTGATCCGGAGGATGTGATCTTCGCCTGGCGGGAACAACGGAGGAAATATTATGCCGAGCGTGTACGAATACGCAACCGAATGGAGCGAGAAGGATCTCAAAAAGGAATACTCCCGCCTCAGAGACGCTTTTCAAAAGCAGATCGGGCGTCTGGCTGAAAAGGACCAGTCCTCCAGAGTCAAGGCTTTCCTCCCGGGGGGATACAAATACCAGCGGACCATCAAGGACATTGAAAATCTGAGGGGCCGTAAAAACTGGACGGAGAGATCCCGCCGGGAAGATTGGGCAAGACGGATCGCAGAGCTTAAGGAGCTGCGCTCCGCCCGGTCCCTGTCCATCTCCGGCCGGAAGGCCATCAGGCAGGAAACCATCAAGACTCTGAAAGAGGAAGGCCTCACCGGGATCAACAGCAGCAACTATGACCAGTTTGTCAATTTCATGAATTTCGCAAAAGCCCAGGGACTGCTGGATCAGTATGACTCCCAGCAGATAGCAGAAGCATTCAATGACTGGGTTGAAGGCGGGATCCTGGAGAATGATGAGCTGGCAGCTTATCTGGAGGAGTGGCAGGACAGTGCAGCAGCCGTGGATCTATTCGATTGAGACTTGCCCTTTTGATCCCGGAGCATATCCTGACTGCAAAAAGCCGAAGGGCAATCCTCAGAAAAAGGGAGGCAAGAAAACCTATATCAATGCTGTATGTGCTTTTGATATTGAATCCACCACGCTGCCCGGGGATCAGGCAATCATGTATGTCTGGCAGATGCAGCTTGAAGATTTCACTGTCATGGGCCGCACATGGGACGAGTTTTTAACATTCTCCACAGAGTTATCCACAAAGGCAGGGGAACGGACGCTGGTGATCTGGGTACATAATCTGTCCTATGAATTCCAGTTCCTTCAAGGGATCTACCATTTCCGCCCAGATGATGTATTCGCAGTCAAGAGCCGGAAGATCCTGAAATGCGTCATGTATGGTAATCTGGAATTCCGCTGCAGCTACCTTCAGACCAATATGAGCCTGGATGCGTTCACGAAAAAGATGGGCTGTGAGGTACGGAAACTGACAGGGACTTTCGATTATCATAAGATCCGGTACCCGGACACGGAGCTGTCTGAGGATGAGATCGCATACTGCGTGAATGATGTCCGGTCACTGGTGGAGGCGCTGAAGATCGAAATGGCATCAGAGGAGGATAATCTCTGCACCATTCCATTGACCAGCACCGGCTACGTACGTAGGCAGGCAAAGAAAGCAATACGGACCAGCTACGGCTTTCATTCCTGGATCCGGGACCAGCTCCCGGACTATGCCTTGTATGCTGTGCTGCGGGAGGCTTTCAGAGGAGGCAACACCCATGCCAGCCGGTTTTACTCCGGGGAGATCCTGAAGGACGTACACTCCATTGACCGCAGCTCCAGCTATCCGGATGTGCTGGTAAACTGTAAATTCCCGATCAGCCGCTTCCGATACCGGGCCGGCATGGAGTTTGAACGGCTGCGGAAAGAGATCCGGACAGCTCACAAGGCGGCCGTATTCAGGATCCGCTTTCAGGACATCCACTTGATAGATGAGTTTTATCCATGTCCGTATCTCTCCCGGGACAAATGCCGCAACTATTCAGAGATGCTGTGCGATAATGGCCGGGTACTCACTGCAGAGTACCTTGAAACCACTCTCACAGATATTGATCTGGAGATCATTGACAGCCAGTATGAATGGAAACACGCCATGATATGGGATGTGTACACAGCCCGGTATGGCTATCTCCCGCAGCCGTTCAGGGATCTCATCAATTATTACTACCGGCAGAAAACACTGCTGAAGGGAGTACCTGATCAGGCGCTGTACTATGACAAATTCAAAGCCAGGATCAATGCCTTGTATGGAATGGCAGCACAGGATCCTGTTAAGGACATGATCGTGTACGATCCGGATCTGCCGGAGCTGTATGCGCTGGCCGGGGAGGATCCGTCCGAGCTGCTGGACCGGTATAACCGAAAAGCGTTCCTCAGTTATTCCGTGGGTGTATGGACCACAGCCCATGCCAGGCGGGAGCTGCAGGAGATGATAGATCTTGCCGGACTCCAGTTTGTTTATGCGGACACGGACTCTGTAAAGTATGTCGGATCCCTGGATTATTCCGAGTATAATGCCAGGATCATGGAGCGCTCCATATCCAATGGAGCATATGCTGACGATCCCTCCGGCGTCCGCCATTATATGGGGATCTATGAGCATGATGCGGACTATGAACAATTCAAAACCCTTGGCGCTAAGAAATACGCATACGTGATCGATGGTAAATGCCATGTCACTGTTTCCGGAGTAGATAAAAGAAAAGGAGGTGAGGAACTGCAGCAGGCAGGCGGACTGGAGAAATTCAAGCCGGGATTTACTTTTGTACTTGCAGGCGGAACGGATGCGATATATAATGACCATACCGACATCTGGACAAAAACTGATAAAGGTACTCCGCTGCACATCACACCAAATGTGGTCATCAAAGAATCCACTTACACATTGGGCATAACCGGCGAATATCGCAAGATCCTACACTCCGCCACAAGACTCCGTGAAACACTGCTCCGGGCAGGATTTGATCCGGATGCGGTTATTCAAAAACATCTACAAAAAGAAAGGACCAAAGACAATGGAAATCCTCAAAACTAAGAATCAGAACGACAAAGCCAGCACTCTGTACAACATGATGCACGGCAGCTCCCGGGGAGCCCTGAAGGACTATGACGGGGACGAGATGGAGATCAGCAACTATGTGATCTACACCGACACCAACCAGGAAGGCGAGCTGATGACCTGCGTCACGCTCCGGGAGCCGGACGGGACCATGTGGACCACCAACGGCGCCACCTTCGTGCGGGATTTCTCCATGATCGTGGAGGCCTGCGAGCGCTGCGGGGAGGAGCTGACGGCCATCAAGATCGTGGAAGGCAAGAGCAAGAAGGGCCGCACCTTCCGCACCTGTGAAATGGTCGAGTGATTCAGACAGGGCCGGGGAGAGATCCCCGGCCTGCTCTTTAGGAGGAGATCATGGAAACTCTTTTGAAATTAGGAATCGTTGTGTTTGTCTGGCTGTGCCTGGACTTTCTCATTGTGCTGGTGATCCGAAAATGAAGCTGTATACCGATCAGGGCTATCTGGATCTGGATTATGTGCTGTCGAAGAAATGCCCTTTTACCCTGGTGATCGGAGGCCGTGGCACCGGAAAAACGTATGGATCCATCTGCTACGCCCTGGATCATGAGAAGCAGATCGCCTTTATCCGGAGGACTCAGACTCAGATCGACTTGCTCTCAAAGCCGGATCTCAATCCGTTCCAGGCTGTCGCATATGACCGCAGCATTGATGTATTCACGCAGCCGGCCAGCAAGCAGCACAGCTTGATCTTTGTGAAGCGGCCGGAGGAGGAGGCACACTCCATCGGATTCATGGCCGCTCTGTCCACGTTCTCCAATATGCGTGGCTTTAGCTCCGAGCAGACTGAGCTGCTGATCTATGATGAATTCATCCCGGAGACGCATGAGAGAGCCATCAATAATGAGGACACGGCCTTCTTCAATATGTATGAGACGATCTCCCGGAACCGGGAGATCAAGGGACGGGATCCCCTGCAGGCCCTGCTGCTCTCTAACTCCAACTTTCTGGCCTCCCCGATCCTCCTTGCCCTTGGCCTGGCGGATGTGCTGCCGGCCATGCGGGACAAGGGGCAGACAGAGTGGATCAACCAGAAACGGGGCATAGCGCTGTTCAATCTATGGAACAGCCCGATCAGCCAGCAGAAGCGGGACACGGCTCTGTATCGTGCGACAGCCGGCTCCAGCTTCGGGCAGATGGCTCTGGATAATGACTTTGCCCTGGATGATCTGCGGGATGTCAAGCCCATGTCTCTCAATGGCTGCAGGCTCCTGGCCAGGATAGGGAAGTGCTATCTCTACTCCTACTCTCAGGGATGGTATGTATCCCTCCACGGGAACGGCAAGCCCCGCAGGGAGTATGAGATCACCCCGGAGGATGTCCGGAGATTCAAGACGGAGAATCCGCAGTGCTGGACAAGGATCATGCAGAGGAGGATCCGGTATGAGAACTTCCAGTGTAAGAACACGTTGACGG
>ERZ808032.166-NODE-166-length-10629-cov-3.904378_pt1 | contig 10629 bp, 7 predicted proteins | sample MGYA00380187_ERZ808032 | MGnify/ENA primary metagenome ERZ808032 (study PRJEB31490, sample SAMN06133378) | cow dung metagenome | isolation source: M10 | host: cow | place: China: Chengdu | collected 2015-05 ...
CATTAACTCAATTCCACAAGTGCCTGACCGCTCTGTACCTGGTCACCCTCCTTACAAAGAATAGCCTTGACGGTACCACTAGCCTCTGCTGTGATGCTGTTTTCCATCTTCATTGCCTCCATGAGCAATACAGTATCGCCTGTAGCAACAGTATCACCAACCTTTACAGAAATCTTGGTAATCGCACCTGGAAGAGGAGCAGTAACCGTCTTGCTGCCGGCAGCAGAAGGAGATGACATTGCAGGTGCTGTGTCAACACCAGCTGGAGTTGCAGGTGCTGGCTTGGGTTCCAAAGCAGGTGCCTTGGCTGCAACAAAGTCAGCCACCATCTCTACGAGCAGGTCTCCCTGGTTAACGCTCTGACCACTGCTAACGGCTACGCGCTGAACGGTACCATCCACCTCGGCTACGATGTCGTTTGCCATCTTCATTGCCTCGATTACGAGCAATACCTCGCCACGCTTTACGTGCTGACCAGCACCTACCTTTACCTCAGTAACGGTACCGGGCAATTCGCTTACCACGTTCTTGGGACCACCTGCCTGTGCCACGGGAGCAGCACCTGCCATTGCTGGACGAGGACCGCATGCACGTGTCTGAGGCATTTCCACCTGATATGTCTGACCATTGACGGTAACCTGCATGTTACCACCCTGAAGTTCTTCTACAGTGGCAAGATAGTCAGTGCCACCTATTTTGAATTTAAATTCTTTCATCTTAACTTTTTTAATATATAGATTACATGACTTACATTCTTGGATTCAACACAGAACTCCAAGCCTGACTCTTGTGAGTTATGGTTAGCACACGGCTCTCCTGACGTCTTTCACCTAACTCGTACAGATAAAGAGCCATGGCTACAGCAGCCTTATCCTCATCACTGGCATTAGCAAAACTCTTGGCTTGCTTATACTGTTCCTGACTTTCCTTCACCTTACGTGCCTTGTTGGCTGTCTTCTTGGCAATCCAAGTAAAGACAGACAAAATTAACACCAAAATGAATAGTATAGCGAAGACCACTCCAATACTAATCAGAGCCAAGTACCAAGTATCTGGTGTAATAACAAGGATATTCATAGATTACAGAGGTATGTTGCCATGCTTCTTGGCAGGGTTGGTAAGTTTCTTGTTCTCCAGTTGTGCCAATGCACGTATCACGCGGAAACGTGTGTTGCGAGGTTCAATAACATCGTCAATGTAACCGAACTTGGCAGCCTGATAGGGGTTGGCAAAAAGCTTGGTATACTCGTCTTCCTTCTCCTTGATGTATGCCTTGGCTTCCTCTACCTTGCCCTCATCCTTCAGAGCCTTGGCATCCTTGGCATAAAGTACGCTGGCTGCGCCACTGGCACCCATAACGGCAATCTCAGAAGAGGGCCATGCATAGTTGATGTCGCCACGGAGCTGCTTACAGCTCATCACGATGTGGCTGCCGCCATAGCTCTTGCGCAGGGTAACGGTAACCTTGGGCACAGTGGCCTCGCCGTAGGCATAGAGCAACTTGGCACCATGCAGGATAACGGCATTGTACTCCTGTGCAGTACCGGGCAGGAAGCCGGGAACGTCCACGAGGGTAACGATGGGAATATTGAAAGCGTCGCAGAAACGAACGAAACGTGCACCCTTGCGGCTGCTGTTGCAATCCAATACACCTGCAAGCTGCTTGGGCTGGTTGGCAACAATACCTACACTCTGGCCGTTGAAGCGAGCAAAACCGATAATCAGATTCTTGGCATAGTTGGGCTGCACCTCAAAGAACTCGCCATCGTCCACGATGCCAGCAATGACCTGATACATGTCGTAGGGCATGTTGGGGTTGTCGGGAATGATGTCGTTCAGGTAGTCCTCCATACGGCCGATGGGGTCGGTGCAAACCTTGCGGGGAGTCTTCTCCATGTTGTTCTGTGGAATGTAGCTCATCAGCTTCTTGAGCATAGCGATGGCCTCTTCCTCATTGCTGGCAGTGAAATGTGTCACACCGCTCTTTGTGGCATGAACGCTGGCACCGCCCAACTGCTCCTGAGTAACAACCTCGCCAAGAACAGCCTTAACGGGGCCAGGACCTGTCAGGAACATGTATGATGTATTCTCAACCATCAGGGTAAAGTCTGTCAAAGCAGGGCTGTAAACAGCACCACCAGCACACGGACCCATGATGGCACTAATCTGAGGAATGACGCCAGACGCCATGATGTTGCGCTGGAAGATTTCAGCATAGCCAGCCAGAGAATTGATACCCTCCTGCAGACGTGCACCGCCAGAGTCATTAAGACCAATAACAGGTGCGCCTACCTTCATGGCCATATCCATAACCTTGCAGATCTTGCTGGCGAGCATTTCTGACAGAGAACCTGCACTAACCGTAAAGTCCTGTGCGAAGACATATACCAGACGACCGTCGATGGTACCGCTACCGGTTACCACACCATCGCCCAGATAGTGCTTCTTCTCCATGCCAAAGTTGTAGCAACGGTGCTCAACAAACATGTCCATTTCTTCGAAACTGCCTTCATCCAGCAACATTGCAATACGCTCACGTGCTGTCAGTTTTCCTTTCTCGTGCTGCTTAGCAATAGCCTTCTCGCCACCACCAATGCGAGCCTTCTCGCGGAGTTCCATCAACTCCTTGATCTTTTCTGTTTGATTGCTCATCTTGAGTTAAAAAATGATATTGTGTTAATTACTTCTTCCTAAGTCGGATTACGATTACATAACTTTCGTCTGGCCGCAAAACAATAATCGCGCGTACTTATTTAAAATACGCACAATCGTTGGCAAAGTTAACAATAAATAACGAATGTTTGCCGACATTCCGACGCTATTTTACGTCACAAGGCATGATTTTCCAAAATACTTGGAGTTACTCATCTATATTTCCACCGTTTTTCATAACTTTGGGCATAATATGGCACAGAGAGTACCTACAGAATTGGGCGAGAAGCCCGTTGGAAGATTGTTGCTGAACTATGCCTTGCCAGCCATCATGGCAATGATAGCAAGTTCGCTGTATAATATCGTTGACAGGGCGTTCATAGGACACTTTGTCGGCAAACTGGCATTGGGCGGACTCACCGCCACCTTCCCCTTCATGAACCTTGGAGCCGCCTTCGGTGCCATGGTGGGTGTGGGTGCATGTACGGTGATAAGCGTGAGGCTGGGACAGAAGGACTATGCCACGGCGCAGAACGTGCTGGGAAACACCATCACGCTGAACATCATCCTGGGCACGCTGTTCACCATCGTGTGCATGACGTTCCTGGACCCCATACTGCTTGTATTCGGAGCATCGGAGACTACCCTGCCCTATGCCCGGGAGTATATGCAGATAATACTGGTATTCAATGTAATATCGCACAGCTACCTTGGTCTCAACGCCATCATGCGTGCGGCAGGCCATCCCATCACGGCCATGATACTGACACTGTGCGGCGTGCTGGTAAATGCCGCCTTGGACCCCTTGTTTATCATCGTCTTTGACATGGGCATACGGGGTGCCGCCATTGCCACGGTGATTTCCCAGTCGCTGGCCCTGGTGGCGGTGCTGCTGCTGTTCAGCCGCAAGAGCGAACTGCTGCATCTGAGGCGAGGCATCTACAAACTGAAGGCGAGCATCGTGAGGCAGACACTGGCCATAGGCATGTCGCCCTTCCTGATGAACGCCTGTTCGTGCCTGGTGGTGCTGCTTCTGAACCGTAGCATGCAGGAGTATGGCGGCGACGATGCCCTGGCGGCATACGGCATAGTGAATAGTGTGGCATTCGTGTTCTTCATGGTGGTCATGGGCCTAAACCAGGGCATGCAGCCCATAGCGGGATACAACTGGGGTGCGCACAAGAACGACCGCGTGTGGCAGGTGCTGCGCTACACCATGGCGGCCGGCACGGTGGTTACCACGCTGGGCTTCCTCATAGGCATGTTCATACCCGAAATACCTGCCATGCTGTTCACCAACGATGAGCAGATTATATCCATGGCGGCACGAGGATTCCGCATCTGTGTGATGATATTCCCGCTGGTGGGCGGACAGATAGTGGTGAGCCACTTCTTCCAAAGCATCGGGCACGCAGGAAAGAGCATCTTCCTGAGCCTGTCGCGCCAGCTGATTTTCCTGATACCGGGCATGCTCATCCTGCCCAACTTCCTCGGTTTGGACGGTGTGTGGTATAGCCTGCCCTTTGCCGACTCCATGAGCTGCATCATCACCTCTACCATGCTCTGGTGGCAAGTGAGGCATATACGTGCCAAGGAGGCGAAACAGGCATGAGACTGATTGTCAATGACAAACTTGCCCAATACACGCAGGAGCAACTGGACAAGGACATGGCCTTGCTCCCACCGTGGCGACGGGAACAGGCTTTGAGATACAGGCATTTCCAGGGACAAAGGGATTGCACACTCTCCTATCTGCTACTTTGCCAGGCGCTGGAGGAGGAGTATGGTATAACGGACAAGCCGGCATACCTCGTTGGCGAGCATGGCAAGCCCTCGTTGCAGGAACATCCCGGCATCCACTTCAACATGAGTCATTGCGCCAATGCCATTGCATGCGCCGTGGACGGGATGCCCATTGGCATTGACGTGGAAAGCACTGAGCGCAAAATAAGCGATGCACTCATCAGGCACACGATGAGCCCGCAGGAACAGGAGCAAATAGCAGGGGACCCAATACGCTTCTTCCGCTTCTGGACACAAAAAGAGGCGCTTGTGAAACTACACGGCACGGGACTTCAGGACAACCTGCACGACCTGCTTCTGCCACAAAACACGGCAGACATTGCCTTCCACACCGAAGAGCATACCGGCAAGGGTTATGTCCTATCCATAGCAACACTAAAACAAGCAACTCTAAAAGACAAGATATAACAGACACATGAAATTCATAAGTTGGAACGTAAACGGCCTGCGTGCCGTTGTCGGCAAGAACTTTCTGGAGGCTTTCAATGCCTTGGATGCCGACTTCTTCTGCCTTCAGGAGACAAAACTCCAGGAGGGGCAGATTGACTTGGATATACCCGGTTATCAGTCATACTGGAACTATGCCGAGAAGAAAGGATACAGCGGCACGGCCATCTTCACACGCCATACTCCCCTGTCCGTATCATACGGCATGGGCATAGAGGAGCACGACCACGAGGGGCGCCTCATCACCTTGGAGATGGAGGATTTCTATCTGGTTTGCTGCTATACGCCAAACTCTCAGGACGGACTCAAGCGCCTTGAATATCGTATGCAATGGGAAACTGACCTGCGCGAATACCTGATGCAACTGGATGCAAAGAAGCCCGTCATCTATTGTGGCGACCTTAACGTGGCACATCAGGAGATTGACCTGAAGAATCCAAAGACAAACCGCATGAACCCAGGGTTTACCGACGAAGAGCGCGAGAAGATGACCGCTTTGCTGGGAAACGGTTTTACCGACACCTTCCGCTTCCTGCATCCCGACAAAAGGGACATCTACTCATGGTGGAGCTACCGCTTCAAGGCTCGCGAAAAGAACACAGGGTGGCGTATAGACTATTTCATAACATCCAATTCTTTAAGAGAACGCATTGCTGAGGCAAACATCCTCACCGACATTTATGGTAGCGACCATTGTCCTGTAGAATTAATACTAAGATAATTCCTTTTATCCCCAATAGGTCTTAAGTACCGCTTGACACTTCTGTCATATGATACATAAAGGAGGGTTCCGCTTTAACGGCGGAACCCTCCTTATTTTTGACTATATATCAATTACATAACCACTACCTTCTTGCCATCGACAATATAAACGCCGGCAGGCAAGCCTACTATAGTTTTTCCGACATACTGACCTGAAACGGAATATACACCCTTAAGATGTGCTGTTTGTCCTCCGTCTTGCAGTGCCTCGTCTACAGAAGTGATGGTCTCGTTTGCCACCTTATTGCCCAAGTACAACGAGAACACGCCCTTTGACAAGCCCCATGCGTCACCATCAGGACCGAAGCCTGTGCGCACACCATGGTTGCCATTACCCGTGCGGTCATTAACATCACCTCCATTCTGGTTGAAGTCATAATAAACCATTAGTTTCTGACCACTTACCAAAGCCGCCACCTCTTCATCTGATGGATATACATTGCAGACGTTCTTCAAGTACATATAATCCTTGGTCCAAATACGGAACTCATCAATGCTTGCTTTCATTGGAATGCCATCTACCCCCAACATAAACTTGGTCATACCCTTGACAGAAGTTGTTGCTCCTCCACTTGCCTCTGAAATTTTTTCATTGTTACGATAGAATGTAATCTTACCTGAAGTATTACGTCTGATCGCATAATGATTCCATATGCCAGGTTGAACATATCCATTGGCAGATTGTACTGTAACGCCATTTATGGACACATACATAGCGCCAACCTCGTTCACCTTGATAAGGAAGGTTTCCTCACTCTCACCCATACCCATGCAGTAATTGCTCAAGGATGTGGGATTAGCCCAGAAGTCAATAGTCATAGCTCTGGCAGAAAGAGCATAGGGTATTGTAACCTTGGCACCATCTTGAGAGAAGTTCAAACCATTCTTAGAGTCGTCATTACAAACAATCAAGAAGTTCTGCTTGGTTGCAGAATGGCTGCCAACACTATTTGTGGCCTTCAGTGTGACATCATATCTGCCAGGATACTTTGGTGTCCACCATTGTTCCTTCTGTCCTTCTGTAATAGTAACCTTATTGGCTTCGCCATCTAATGTCCACTCATATTCTGTTGCACCATAACGCGATGTGCTGGTAAACATGACAGGAGTCTCTTTAAGCACAGCCATCTCATTCACCATGAAATCTGCTACGGGAGCAACACTTGTAGTCATGACTACCTGTGAACTTTCGGCAACACGGCCATCAGAAGATGTAATCTTAAGCGTCACTGTATAGGTTCCAGCGGCTTCATATATTGCGCCAGCCTTGGGACCAAATACTTTTTCTACGTTAGCGCCATGCATTGTCCACTCATAGCTGCATGCATCCACATAATTGTTTACATGCATGCTGAACTGTTCACCACAAGGCATTGTAGTTGAGTTGATTGTAAACGATGCATCAAGAGCAGACGCCTCCTTTACCTCCACCTCAATGGTATCAGAAACAATTTCATCAGCATAATTTGAACCAGACACTACAATCTCGTGCTTGCCTGGTGTATTGAATACTACTGTTGGTGCAAGTATATGTTTCTCCATAATACCACATGAGGGTATTGTCCACCAGATTTTGTTTATAGCATCAGTTCTTTCTGCGCTAAATGCCACTGGCACACCTACAAAGATATCTTCCTTTGGTTCTCTAACAGCAAGGGTTGATGTACGCTTTGTCACCTTAATCTTAGATGAATTACCAGCCGCCACTACGGGATTTGACGCCACTGTCATGCGGGCATGGTTTCCTGCAACGCAATCGCGCATATAGTACGCTCCATCCTCACCTAGGAAGGCATCGCCCTTATAGTAAGCCACAAGACCTTCGGGCAACACTTCTCCATAATACTCAGGATATTGCATTGTTGTACTTTGTATTTTTTGTCCTCTAATCTGTGCTTGAGTACGTGCATAGTTCCAAATACGGATTTCATCGTACTGAGCATTCTGGGCACCATTATTATGAGAAGACGAACTGAATACATAATCTCCGAATCCTCCAAGCCCGCTGTATGATTTGCTTGATATATTTCCAACAGGAGAGCCATTTCTGTATAATACCATCTTGTTGCCACTGACAACTATGGCAATGTGATTCCACTGATTAACCGGAAATGCAGAAGAACTAGTTATTCGGTTCTGTGTATCCCAACCGCAAGTGAAAGTGCCATTGCTATTAAAGTGCTGCATGTATGTTCCCCAACCTGGACCTGCCTCACAATTCCAATTCTTCACAGCTGTGGGCTTTATCAAGAACTCTATGGTACATTCGTTGTATTTGTTTACAAAGACATTGGGGATAGTGAAACCTTCGCCGTCTACTAACACCGCGTCATTATTCTTTCCTTCAACTTCTGACTTTATTGACACCTTAGCACTCTCTGTGCCATCACTATAAACTGCAGATACAGAATACTCGTTAGCCTCTCCTACGGCATATGTTCTCTCTGTTGTTTCACCAACAAGAACACCGTCGGCATAAACCTTGTACGACTTCACATCATAACTGCTCTTCTTGGGAGCATCCCACAACAGGGTTGAACCGTCAAGCATAAGATTCATAACAGACTCATATCCCTTGCCATATACAACGGCACTAATCATCAAACGCTTGCCATCTTGAGTTATCTCATAAGAGGAACCGCCCAGGTCAAACATTGACTCAATACCATTCAGGTCCTTTTCAAGGTCAACTATACTTGCTTCGTATATATTACCTGTACCGTTGCTTGTCGCATTCTTTCTGTTGACAATAAAGAAATACTTCAAGGGCTTGTTGGTATCAAAGTTTGCACTTAGGTCTGTAAGGTCATAGCAGAACTCCATGGGGTCATAGTTAAGCGCATTCTGCCATCTGCCCAGCATTGGAATGGCAGGAACAGGATCTGCATCACCATTTGCGCCATCACCGGCGTAGCGGAAGTGATGCATGTCCATCACTGCCTCTGGCTCTGTAGCATTCAAGTCAGAGCTGATGCCCACCTGAAGCAGCAACTCGCTTCGATGGCTGTAATCCATCTTCAGCTTTATCACGCGCAAGGGACGGAAGTTCTTGCGGGCATGATAGAGCTCGCCACTCCAGTAACCGTTCTTCATTGCACCTGTTTCAGGGTCACTCACAGGACCGGCATACTTATAAGGACAGTAGATGAAACCCTTGTTTTCCCAGTTGCCCCAGCTATTAACGATAATCCAGGCACCTTTTTCGTCCTTGCTAACTTCACCGGCAACACCATTACCATCCAGGTCAAACTCAATACGATCGTCCCAACCTACCATTGTCACAGCATGGTCAGTCACTTCGCCCCAGCGGTAAACATAACTCATGCCTGTCACACCAGCGGCATCATTGGCTGCAGTCTTGGGAATATCCCTCCACTGACCGCCAGAAGCCACACCAAGACCGATAAGACCACCCGCCTTGAAGTCCAAGTCTCCGGCATGATTATATAGCCAGGCCTTGGCAGCCAGGCGGCCTTCCTCTGTGTCTACCGTCAATGGATTGGATGTTGGACGAAGCATACGATTGCCTATAGCATTCATCCATTTGTCATAACCAGTCATCCAACCGAAGTCGTTATTCGTCTCTTCCTGATAGCCAAACAGAGAACTATAAGTGCGGCCTCCGTAAACAGCCGCATTGGGCACACCTACGTATTCTACAAAGGCATCCTTGCCCGAATTACCGTTTGTCAGCAACCACACGAAATGTGAAGGATACTGGTTCTCTGGCAAACTGGCATCAAGGTCACGCAGGGCGTTTATCTCATGGGTAAACATGTAACCGATACGGCTGGCGCTACCACACGAACCGCCATCCTGATTAAAGACAGGAGGGAAATATTTGGTATCGGCATTGTTCCAATACTCAGGCAGCTCATCAGCCACCACCTGGCGCATTGCACGTCTGCTCTGCACCTCGCCCTCAACTGAGACGAATTTCATCAAACGGGGTTCGGCAGGATATGCCTTCTGTGGATCTGCATAATCCGGATACTTCTCTCTGTTGACAGGAACATCCTGTGCATACGACACGGTTGCCAAAGCGCAACATGCCATCATGGCAAGAGTAATTCTTCTCATAAGCATTTATTTGTTTAGGTTTTAAGTCGTCTATTTATATATTTCGGCATACAAAGATACTATTTTTGGAATTACTACAAACGGTTTATACCTTATTTAACATATTTCAACTCCTCATTGTCATATATACTTAACAAACAAGTACATTTTCCTCCTTCAACTATCCAAATAATCGGCAAAAAGCAGTAACTTTGCACGCAAAATTATATGTATGGAGCCCAAGCATATTCAAATAAAAGACTACAACTACAATCTGCCGGACGAGCGCATTGCCAAGTTCCCTCTTGCCCAGCGCGACAAGAGCAAGTTGCTGGTGTACCGCCAGGGGAATATCAGCCAGGATACTTTCTGCCACCTGCCCGAGTATCTGCCCAAGGGGGCGCTGATGATATTCAACAACACCCGTGTGGTAAGGGCAAGGCTTCATTTCAGGAAGTCAAACGCCCCATATTCTGATGGGCAGCGCAATACGTTGCAAGAGCCTTCGCAACACGACGCGATGGACTTCGCCTCGGGAAGCATTTCCACCAAGCCTCAGGGGGCACTCATAGAGATATTCATCCTGGAGCCTGCTCTGCCTGCCGAGTATCAGGAGAACTTCCTCAGCCGAGGCCGATGCTCGTGGTACTGCCTGGTGGGCAACCTGAAGAAATGGAAGACCGGTTCCCTGCACCAGCAGATACAGATTAGCGGAAAAACCGTCACTCTCTCAGCCACTCGTGGCGAGGCACACGGCACTAGCCATCAGATAGACTTCACCTGGGACACTGACCACACTTGGGCAGAAATCCTTGAGGCCACTGGCGAGCTGCCCATTCCTCCATACTTGAACAGAAAGACAGAGCAGAGCGACCTCACCACCTACCAGACCGTCTACTCCAAGAT
>ERZ808032.167-NODE-167-length-10624-cov-5.467621_pt1 | contig 10624 bp, 11 predicted proteins | sample MGYA00380187_ERZ808032 | MGnify/ENA primary metagenome ERZ808032 (study PRJEB31490, sample SAMN06133378) | cow dung metagenome | isolation source: M10 | host: cow | place: China: Chengdu | collected 2015-05 ...
ACGAATACGGCAAAAAAGAAGGACGGAAACAAACTGAGCCATAATTCAGCATGCAGTTATTTCAGCCGCTTCCAATACATACTGAAGCTAGCTTATAAGGAGCATCTGATTCCCAATAACATAGCCGAATGTCTAGAGAAAATACCTTACAGGAATCCCCAGAGGGCATATCTGATCATGGAGGAAGTCATGCGTCTTGAAAAGACGCCGTGCAGATATGCCGTACTCAAGAGAGCTTCGATGTTTTCCATATTCACCGGTTTGCGAATCAGTGACATTCTTGACCTTGACTGGAGTGACATTAAAACAGCACCTGATGGTGGTCCATGCATTATCAAGAATATCGTAAAGGCAGGTAGAGATGATGTCATATTCATCAGTGAGGAAGCTCTCGCATACTGTGGAGAAAGAAAAGAATCGGGACTTGTGTTTTACGGTTTGAATAGAGCCATGACATACGCTCCTTTAAAACAATGGATAAAGGATGCTGGAATATCCAAGGAGATCACGTTTCATAACTTTCGTCACACCTACGCCACCCTACTTATGGCATATGGTACCGACATTTATACCGTGTCACACCAGTTAACTCATAGGGATGTCAAAACCACACAGATTTATGCTGATCTTGTTGATGACAAGAGACGAATGGCAGCTAATGCAATTACCTTAAAAAAGAAAAGAAGGAAATGAGCAACGAAAGGCGCAGAGCCATCATAGAAATCTTTCAAAAGAAAATAGGTCACGGCTGGGCGAGGCTTCTTATCAGATACACTCCGGCCCTTATTGACATGAAAAGAGGCCAAACCCTTGATTATGAGGATATAGGTATCAAGGTATATACGAACCCAGCAAATGCAAATCAGGAGAAATTCAACAGATTAAGATACTCCAAAGCTAACTCATTACTTGATAAGCGCAGATCAGAATTCGACGATGGCAGGATCCGACTACCATCTGAAGACTTCATCTCGTTCTATAGACATCTAGCATCAAGTATGGGATACAATCTAACAGCATCGCTCAAGCAGTTGATTAAATTCACCGGTGAGCGATGTGCTTTCGACAGAATAAACGCTGGATTCATTGCAGAATATCAGACCTTTCTTGAATGCAAGGCATACACATCCAAAGGCGCCCTGCTTGCCAACTCGACTGTATTGCTATATATGCGTCAGATGTTATTTGTATGCAGGACAGCTATAAGTAAAGGTTTCATTTCTGAGGATAGCATTGCCGGTGCTGGGTTACCACGATATCCCGATGATGACTGCGTAGTTTCATTTGCTGATCTAAGGAAGCTATATCGGTATCCGGAACGAGACCATAGGGTCGAAAAATTGCTTAACCTCCATCTTTTGACTGGTCTGCCTGTATCTTACCTTTTAAGGCTTGAAGTAAAGGACTTGACTAGTGACGACTTCGGTAATTGGTCCTTAGATATCAAAGGGAAAAGAGGCAAACGAACATATATATCAAGCGAAGCGGCTGAAATAATCCGCCAATGCGATAACGAAGGGCGCGTGTTTCAAGGGATGTCTTACCCTGAAGCAAACTCGCTCTTAACACAGTGGACTACAAACGCTGGGTTAAAGAAAAGCTATAGGTTCCACAATTTCAGAATACAATTGGATTCGCTGGATGATATATTTTTAAGAAAACCCCGAGAGTCCTAGCAATCCAGTTCAGAGTTTAGGAATATAACAAAAAACGAAGAGTGGATTACTCCATTCTTCGTTCCAGACGATGTTAAGTATCTTGTTCAGATTACTTTATTGCCTCAAGTGACAGACGTCTAAAATTTTTGAGTTCCTTCTCCAAAGCGAGTGAAACTTTTCTTGCTCTCTGACCTGCAGCCTTGTTTCCCTTCTCGGCCTGAGCTGTCGCATCCTTCTCAAACTCTGCATAGAGAGCGTTGATCTTTTCTACCAATTCCTTCATGTCAAATATTATTTAAATGTTCTACTTAGTGTTCTTGTCGGGTGTGATCTTGATCGACACCTTAAGACCGGCAACCTCTGCCAGCTGATAGATGTACGAGATGAATACATCGTCATGGCTGAGCCAGTAATAGATGGTAGTGGTTCCGATACCCATCTTAGGCTGGATCTCCTCCCTGTTGATGTTGTATCTCTTGAGGGCGCTTGCCAGGAACTCCAGCTTCTTGCCGGACTTCTTCTCTCTCTCGACCTTCATTTCGACCATGGCAGGCTCCCCTTCCGTAGGTCTTTCCTTGATCAGGTCGAACTCGATCCTGTAGCCGTATGCCTCGAACAGCTTGTAGATCATCGAGATTCTGACGTTGTCCTTCTTGAACCAGTAGTAGACAGCCTGTCTTGAGATGCCTACCAGCTCGGCCACTGACGCAGTAGTCAGTCCAGTCTCTTCCATGAAGTCAGTCAGGAACTTGAGATGTACCAGGTTCCACTGACCATCCTGATAATTGCTTTCAGGATTGCTAGCTTCTTTACGCATTTTTAGTGAGCATTGCATCAAGAACTAGGTCAAAAGTTGCAAAAGAAATTAGTTTCTTTTAACTTTGTCCTTGAAAATATTTAACAACAGTATTCGTATTCCTTGCGATAGTGCTGCAAATGTATGTAAATATTTTTATTTAACAAACATTTAGTATTGTTTAACGAACAATTTAGATTCTTATGGCCAGCTATACATACGAAGAGAAAGGGGTTCTCCTTTCGACTCCTATCGAGGCAGTCCTGTCGTTCTACGGCAAGGACACCAGCCATGACAGGACCTATCACTACTACTCCCCTTTTAGGGAGGAGTCCAACCGTTCGTTTCATGTGAACCCGAGGAAGAACGTATGGTATGACTTCGGCCTAGCCGAGGGAGGCGGTGTGCTGACCCTGGTGACGAAGCTCTCCGGCTGTGGCAATGACGAGGCGTTCGACATCCTCGCACAGATGAACACCTCGTTCATCCCTTCATACGCATACCGCTCCCCTTCACCTGCCTCAAAGGAACCTGAAAGGACAATCATCATAGACCACAAGGCAAAGGGATTCACCCGCAAGGGTCTGCTCAGATACGCAGCCGGGCGTGGGATTTCCAAGGAGACTCTGGACAGGTACTGCGTGCAGATAACCTATCACAGCGTCTATTCCCCCACCCTCAAGCATACGGTCATAGGATTCGCCAATGAACCCGGAGGGTATGTTCTTCGCTCGAATTCTGTAAAGAAATGTTCCGCCAGCGGAATCTCCATCATCAGTGCGGATGAGCACGCAGATGCCGTGGCAGTGTTCGAGGGGTTCTTCGACTTCCTGTCATGGATCGAAGACCAGGGAATAGAGGCTCTCCCGTGCGATGTATGCGTACTTAACAGTGTATCCAACCTCAGGAGGGCCCTGGAGTTCCTTTCGGCCCACAAGGAGATACACCTATACCTGGATAATGACAGGGCCGGCTCTGATGCCGCAGCCCAGATTGAATGTTTCTGTGTGAATGAAGACACTCGTGTAGTATGCATGTCCCACCTCTTCGATGGGTACAAGGACTACAACGAGATGTTGGTTGCAACGACATCAACCCATAAATCACATTCATATGGAAAATTCATTACCGAACGACGTTCAGAACAGACTGAACAAGATCAACTGGGATCACCTGAAGGAGAAGTACGGGATCTCTAAGGAAACAATCATGAAGAACCCTACCGTGGCGACCCAGCTCGCCTACGGACAGATGACCGATCTCGTGTACGGCAGCACAAAGGAGCTGACCGGACTCTTCTCGCTCAGGGCCTATCCTCAGGGAGAGGGCCAGGAATGGGCGGTCAAGCTCTTCACCATGGAGAAGGCCAAGACGCCGAACGACACTCTCTATCTCTACAACCAGCCTATCACCAGCGAGAAGGTCAAGGAGGCCCTCATCGAGAGGACATCCTGGGAGGACAACAGCGGAAACACGCGAAAGGGCCTGGCCAATGCCAACGGCGGACGTCCTATCACCATCGAGGTGGACGGACGCAGGCAGGAATTCCTTGTGTCCATCCATCAGCCCACGAACCGTGTGGTGGGAATGCCTGTGGAGCAGGTCAGGGCCATGCTCCTGGATGACAAGGGACACTCCAGAGGCAAGGGAATCTACGGAGTGACCTTCACCGACGAGCAGGCCAAGGCGCTCGCAGAGGGCAAGGCCATCGCGATCTCCGGCATGAAGCGCGACGGCGAGAGATTCACCTGCTGCGTGCAGTTCGACGCCGCACAGCGTCAGGTGGTGACCTGTCATCCTACCTGGTTCAAGGAGGCACAGAAGGCAGGCCTGGACATGAAGTACTCCAAGGAGCTGAAGGTGGACCCGCAGGTCAAGCAGCAGGTGGAGAACTCCATGAAGGAGGGACAGAAGAAAGGGAGAAAGCAATCGGTGAAGGTGGGATAGTATGCTTGGAGCAGTTGCCGGGGACATCATCGCGTCTCCATACGAGAGGACCAATGCTAAGGACAGCGGCTTCGAGATGTTCGCCGGAGTCCGCGGCCGTCATGACGGCGAGGAGGTGACCTTCCACCCGAAGGTGACTGACGCCACCGTCATGACCCTTGCGGTAGCGCGCTGGATCGCCACTGATCCGGAGCACCGCAAGGACACCTTCATATCTTGCATGCAGGAGGCTTACGGCCGTCATCCCGGCTGTGGGTTCTCCCCTACGATGAACATATGGTGCCGGAGCGAGTACTTCAAGCCGTTCTCAAGGGACAACAACGACCCTGCGTCAAGGATATCGCCGATCGCCTTGAGCGTTAGCGACCTCAAGGAGGCGATCGACCTTGCCAGGATGAGCGCGGAGTTCACCCACAGCCATCCGGACAGCATCAAGGGAGCGGAAGCCATGACCGAAGCCGTCTGGCAGGCATGGCACGGACGCAGCAAGGACGATATCCGCTTCGCTATGGAGAACTGCTACGGGATAGACTTCTCCCTGCCGGAATCCGATCTGAAGACGATCCTCTCAGGAGCTCAGAAGGAGGATGTGCTGATCAACGGTGAGCCGAGCGGAGAGTTCTACTACCGCCCGACCGGCAAGACGGACTACTCCACTATGAATACGGTCACAGCCGCCCTCAGGTGCTTCATGGAAGGCAATGGTTTCGAGGATGTAGTCCGACGGGCCGTAGCCATGGGAGGAGACTCCACCACCATCGCATCGATGGCGGGAGCCGTGGCGCATGCGTTCTACAGGGACATCCCGGAGGAGATTGTCAAGCAGTGTGGAAAGGTCTTGGAAACGGACCTCAGGAATACGATGGATTCGTATGAGATGTCTCTTACCAGGAAGCCCACTGAGGAGCCCGTCAGGAAGGTCGAGCAGACAAATGAACTGGCATTCCACATCATCAAGAAGCCCGACGGGGACAGGATCTTCGTCGCTGACCAGCATCGCAAGGAGCTGATAGCCGCCCTCAAGGGACGCTTCGGCAATGACATCAACATCATCAGGCCGAAGGAGATGCAGCAGGCCTACAGAGAGCTCTGCCATCAGGAGAAGGACGGAACGTACGTGGAACAGAAACGCCCGGAGGTGCGTACCATCTACTTCCAGGACGGCGAGTTCAGGACGGCCGTGACCATGACCGGGGACACCCTCCCAGACAAGGAGTCCAGGATCTCCGCACGTCAGGCCTTCTGTGAGCTGGTGGATTACGTGCAGAAGGTTAAGGCGGAGCTTTATGAGAAGGTGGGTTATGTGGGCGACGGGGACATCCATTTCGCCAATGCCTACTATCCTGTCATCTTTCACGACAGGATAGAGATCCTGAAGGGCGACATTTTCGCCGGCTCGGTCGGCATCGATCCCAACAGCGGGCTCCTGAGGGTCGACCAGGGCGGAGATTTCGGACCGATGGAATGGTTCGGAGAGAGGACGGAATCAGTATTCAGCAGCAGCTCCTTCGATTCCATCAAGGAGGCGATCGGTCGCTTCTGTCTGGATGAAGGCGTAGGAGTAGGTGACAACGACAGGAAGCTCAACATCGAAGTGGCGAACGACGACGTTGCCCGCTCACAGGATCAGCTGCTGATCGACAGCCTGAGTCAAGGGATGGATACGCCGCAGAAATCCATGAAGATCTAGATAAAGCAAAGACAGGACCGCAAAACTGCGGTCCTGTCGCTTTCTACACCTCAATCAGGATGGGGATGCCATTATTGCTGTACATCATACTGTTGAAGGATTCCGCAAAGTCGCTGAAGGCCTCTTCACGTGACTCTGCGACCCCTACCACTTCCGCGTATATCTCGTCTTCAGGATATACCACATACACGGGAGAGTCATCTATGATGACCTCTTCCACACATACATCGATATCCATATCAGCTGAGCTTGAATATTCGCGGATACTCCCCTTTTTCTACCATGAAAGGCCTCTTCACCTTATACTTGAGGCGTTCCTTGTATAAGGTGTTCTCGTCATCGATGAAGAAATACGGCGGGAGCTTGTCATACCAGTCGTCCACGGCATCCGTGATGGTGAATCCGGCACCGACGGCCAGATCCAGCCCGGTAATGGCTGGAATAGGTTCAGACCAGACAGAGAACACCTTCTCTCCGCCTGTCAAAGTGATAAGTACGTTTAATGTGATCGTCATGATATCAGGTCATTAACATGGCTGCCTTCAGAGACGGCAAAGGCAGAATATGCCGACCGTTTGAGCTAGGACGGAAAACCTGAGAAAAGACCGGAACCGGTATACGGGCCGTTTGAGCGAGGACGGCAAACCTGACGAGTGCAAAGATAACAAATAAAATGAAAAAGGCATCCCGAAGGATGCCCAAGTGTGTGTCGAGATTGAGGATATACACCTTACGTGTACTATCGGATGTGAAAATATAAGTAATTTTTCTATTGCTGGATATCTTTTGCCATCATAATCAGCTCCTGGAACTGTGCTCTGTATCCGTACTTGTCGAATGAAAGCCTTTCGCCAACAAGCTGGTATGCCATGTCGAATGTGGCTGTACCCTTGTACTTCGAGTCGCGGAGCACCATTCCGTAAGCGGCTACTCCAGCCGCAAATCTAAGTTCTGTAGGCATAGCATCAAGAGCATCGCTTCCTGTTATTTCAAGCGAGAGAGGTATGCTTTCCGCTCCAAGCATCTTCTTGTATCTGAAGTCGAATACCGCAAGAGGGCCTTCACCATTGAATCCCTCGACAGGAAGAAGGAACTGGGATTAATTGTTCATTATACCCGTATATAGCACACCTATCACCCTACTATGGTCTAATTAATGCTTAGTTGTACAATTGATATCTAATACATTAGGAGGTGAGTTATATGTGTAAATATTTTGAAAATAGCGAAATTTGCTGTAGATTTGTAGTTTTAAAACTAAAAACTATGTGTAAGCCGTTAAGCGAGTATAAATCGTATTTAGAGAATTTGGTTAGAGAAAAAAGTTCTGTAACCTTCTCTAATGGGGGAATTGAGTATGCTGCAGTTTTGATGTCAATTCTTCTAAAATATACCAAACACTCTGTTTGTATGTTTTGCGATGGTTTTAAACCTGAATTAATTAAAAATGAGGTATATTGGAAAGCTTTAAACGAGTATTTAAAAGACAAGAGCAAAAAACTGATAGTCATAGTTAATACAGACGCATATATCAAAGAAGAACCATTACAAGCTTTATATAATGCTCAACAAGCAAGGGGATTTGATAAATCCATAATGGTTTATAAAATTAACGAAGAGGGACGAGAGATAATAAAGCAGCAGTTCAATGGATCTTTGAATCATTTTGCTATTTTTGATGATGACATGTACCGTTTAGAATATGCCCCTACTGACTATAAAGCATTTGGTTCCTTTAATAATACATCTCATGTAAAATTATTACGGTCATTATTCGATTCAGTAATAGAACATTCTACATCCATTGCATGGAACAGCTAACAGGAAATTCGGATTCGATTTTATACCTACAAGGTTTTGCCCCGCTCATACAGTTATGGGCGGGTATTTGTGTCTTGTTCTTTTATGAATCGTTGCTTGAAGTATCCCCATTCACTTCACTATGTAGGGATATTCGCGGATTATATAACGATTACCATTAGTGTCCGGAGAAAAAATCTCCAATAGTGTTTAACAATTTAAATTTTAGGAAGTTACAAGACAAAAATTATTTTTCGATTAGAACTCGTAAGTTTGCGGAACGGCATTAGAGCCAGTTCTTGCAGACCATGAATAAAGGCAAAACAATCTTCGCGCAACTTATGTCTCTCTTCACCGAGTATGAATTCAGCAAGTGCGTCAAACGATATAACGGTGACAGACATTCTATAAAGTTCAATTGCCGAGATCAGTTTCTGGTAATGAGCTTTGCACAGTTCACTAATCGCAGTGGCTTGAGAGATATTGAGACTACTCTTGATCTTTGTTCGCAGGACTTGTATAGGTCTGGACTTAAGATTATGCCTAAATCTACACTGGCTGAAGCGAACGAGAAAAAGGATTGGCGTATCTATCAGGACTTTGGCTATATCCTGATACAAAAGGCAAAAAAGCTGTACGAAGGAGAAAAACTTAGGATTGACCTTGATGAAATGGTTTGCGCTTTTGACAGCAGCACCATTGAGTTGTGTCTGGCACTGTGTCCATGGGCAACTCTCCATCATGGCAAGGGAGGCTTTAAGATGCACACCCTGATGGACTTGAAAGGATCCATTCCTATATTTATCCGACTTACAGAGGCCTCTATTCATGATTCCAAGGTTATGGATGAAATACCAGTCGTGGCAAATGCCTACTATCTTTTGGATAAAGGCTATGTGAAGTTTGATTCGCTCTATAAGCACTTTCATCAAAACCACGCATGGTTTGTTACCAGAGCCAAGGACAATATGTTGTATACAGTTACCGAGTCTAGAGAAGTTGACACTCAAACGGGACTTATCTCCGATGAGACGATACATCTGACAGGATTTTATACTTCTCAGAAGTATCCTGACAATCTCAGACTTGTTGTGTATGAGGACTTTAGAGACGGAAAGGTCTATCGGTTCCTCACTAACAACTTCTCGATTGACGCAATCACTGTTGCAGAGTTGTATCGAGAAAGATGGCAGATAGAGATCTTCTTCAAGTGGATCAAGCAGCATTTGCATATCAAGACCTTTTACGGCACAACCCGCAATGCTGTCTACACGCAGATATGGATAGCCATTTGTGACTACCTGCTGCTTATCATCGCGAAGAAGCAAAATGGATTGAAGCCAAGCCTTCATACAATCTCAAACTCTATCGGACAAATCCTCTTCAAGAGAGGTGACATCCGAGACTTTTATAACAAACCTGATGAGCCGGTTAATGTTCCGGAGGACGACTCAAACAGGCAACTTACTTTATGGTAAAAATTTCTCCGGACAGCAATGTCTGTAAAACATAAGATAAAACGACACGCTTTGTAAGGCACAAATTCCGATTTGTCGGTGTAAATTTAAATTATTCTGCGCTGAAATCCTACAATATGAGGGATTTACACACAAATAAAGTCCGGGGTTACCGGACTTCGTTAAGCGAACTTTATATTTGACGGAAGCATATCGCTCCAGGACTCTCCTATCTCAGGTTCTCTGCTTAGTATTTCGCACAGGTATTTATAGGGATCCACTCCGCAAAGTTTACAACTTTCTATTATAGTGTAGATTTTGCAGGTTCTGTTGGCGCTCTCTTCGTTCTGACAGAAAAGGAAGTTCTTGCGGCCCAGAGCATGGCTACGCATTGCTCTTTCCGCCATATTGTTAGATACCTCGAGCAAACCATTGCCAATGACGGGAATGAACTTGTCGATTCGTTCCCAAGCATACATTATTGCTTTGCCGATATTGCTATCTGCAAAGAAGTTCTCCTTGTTGATTTCATCGCTTAGCCACGCCTTGAAGCGTTTCAATAATGGACGAAGTTCAATTTCACGTTTTGCTTCGATCTGATTTGGTTTAAGATTTTGCTCACGGTATTGCCGTTCGTTTGCAAAGATCTCATTGATAATTTCTAATGCTTGTCTTGCTTTCTTTGCATTATACTTTATGCTATCGTGAAATTTTCTTTTGATGTGTGCAAGACAAGGTATCTGGACTATGTCCTTCCCTAGTCTCTCCCCGACCCTTTTGTATGATACGTAACCATCTGTCTGAATATACGTTCCAGTAAAGTCTTTCATTTGATTATCGAGGACCTTGTTACCTCTAGAGCCGTTGTCACGAACAAAGAACATCATCCTGTTTGTCGGACTTACAAATCCCCAATCGTATCCCTTTCTTGAGTTGTGTCGGTCTGTGTCAACTACAGGCATTGTAGTTTCATCTATATGCATTCTGTCGTCGGATAGAACTACTTCTCTGATGCCTTCGAATACACCATCAAGTGAGTCGATACCTGCTGCAATCCAATTATGTAGAGTTGACTTTGGAATCTGAATGTTTCCTGTGTTGAGCATACTCAATTGCCTTTCTACGGGTATGTGATACAGATATTTGTTCACAAGAAGTGTGGCAATAAGGTTTGGACTTGCATGTCTTTTCTCAAGTGTCTCAGGGACGTATGGAAGTTTAGGTGTAATCAGGTGACCGTCCTTGCTATAGACATATCTATCGAGCTTAACTTTGC
>ERZ808032.168-NODE-168-length-10587-cov-16.284967_pt1 | contig 10587 bp, 17 predicted proteins | sample MGYA00380187_ERZ808032 | MGnify/ENA primary metagenome ERZ808032 (study PRJEB31490, sample SAMN06133378) | cow dung metagenome | isolation source: M10 | host: cow | place: China: Chengdu | collected 2015-05 ...
GGAAACGCGACCACTTCATTTTCGTGTTGGTTGCGAGTGGAGCGGAGTGACATCAAAAACACCAAACATCGGTAACGCAGTTACGGATGTTTACCTATTAGAGTGGAGATGTGTCACGAAGTGACTCATCGGAACGGTTTTGCGCTGGACGTTAGTAGGCCTTGTCTTTACCGAAGTCCCCTCGATGTAAACAGCGTAGTGTTGTGTTGAGTTCACCGAAGCGTAGCGAAGGTGATCTCAACACAACACGGAGCTGAAACGAGGGCGGCGGTAGCCGCCCGAGTTGAACGGAGCGGAACGAAGCAACCAGAACACCAAAACGAAGGGGAACGTTGGCAAGCCCAAAAGGAACGCAGTGGAATCTGGGCTTGCCAACGTTAGCGTTTTCTGCCAACTGCCCAGACGAACGCAGTGGTCTGAGCACTTGGCAGAAAACGCGACCACTTCGTTTCGGTGTTGGTTGCGAGTGGAGCGGAGTGACATCAAAAACATCAAACATCGGTAACGCAGTTACGGATGTTTACCTATTAGAGTGGAGATGTGTCACAACATGACACCGGCACGCACGAAGTGACAGTGACGGTGTCACGGCGTGACTCATCGGAACGGTTTAGCGCTGGACGTTAGTAGGCCTTGTTGTTATCGAAGTCCCCTCGATGCAAACAGCGTAGTGTTGTGTTGAGTTCACCGAAGCGCAGCGAAGGTGATCTCAACACAACACGGAGCTGAAACGAGGGCGGCGGTAGCCGCCCGAGTGACGAGGGCGAGCGTAGCGAGCCCGAGTCTATTCAGGTTTCTTTTCATAACCAAGATACGGCCCCAGTTTGCCAATCTCATAGTCAGCAAAGATCTCGGAATCTCTGAAGAAGGATCTACGCGCCATGTCGTATATCATTTTGTCACCGAAATCGTTGAATACGGTGGTCAATACTTGATTGATGACTGTATTCCTTTTCCAATACGTGTGCTTCTGACAAAAGCTGTCGATTTTGGCCAATGTGTCTGGATCTATTCTGGCCGAGATAAGTTTCATGTTTTCTTTCATACTCAAAGTTATTATTGTGATACAAATTGCGTTTTGAATTTAGCTGCTGTTTGTGCGCGCACGCATCCGTGTGCGCGCATTCCGTGAGACCGATTAGGGTGGAACACCTTTGTTTACAGGTGTTTCCGTAATACAATTAAGGAAATCGCACAGCGGTACTACTGTACCGCTTTTTCGTGGCGGCAGTAGTATCACCAACATTCCTCTTCGCCTATTCGTTCTTTGCACGCTAAGGAGTAAATGTACACACGTCCTTTGGCACGTTTGCAGTAGCCTAGAACGTGCCCTTCGTATTTCACAAGAAAGATACAACCCAAGCATAGTTTAACGTCATTTTCCATTAGTAAAAGTTCTCAATATCCATCATATCATTTACAATAGAGAGCAGCTCGACCACGTTGCGTTTGTCACCTTGCAACTTCCACTTTAAGACAGTTTGTAGTGCCCGAGCTTCACGTAATCGTTTTTCTGGTGAGTACGCTTGCAGTTTGTCCAGATCAATCGTGTCAAGAATGATGTCGCAAGCTTTCACCACATTGTCCGACGGATGGCGGGCCTTAAAGTCGCGTAATCGTCGTTCCAGAATGTCTTCCTTTGTGTTTGCTTTTCGGTCGCTTGGTGCAGCAGCCAGTTGCGTGAAATGGTGACCAGCATCGAAATAGAAAAGCTTTTTATCTCGACACCTGTCTTTTCTTCGCAGCACCTTTCGTCCATCAGAATGAACCGCTTCGAGTATGCCACCATCGTATTTGTCAGTGAGCTCGACGTATTCCAGATGTTTGAATCGAAAGTAGTGGTAACATAAATCTTGAAAGCGTTCCCATAATCGGTCCTTTCCATCGAAGAGAGGAAGACGATGCGGAATACGCTGTTTCTCGATTTTCTTACCTTTGCTCTTTTCGATGTCTATCCATCCATCACAAGAGCTTTTCATCGAAAACTCCAACCTCCATACATTAACCGGCTTCATTGTGCCATCTTGATTGCTTTTCGTAATGGTAATCGGATTGTCTATCAATCCGTCTACCATCCATGCAGTACGAATGTACGGTTTTGTCGACTTACCTTCGGTTAGCTCTAGCGTTTTATTGTACAACTTAGTCGAAACCATCGAAGTACGTGCGCCCCAGCTTAAGGAATTCCAGTCACATTGGTTCCAGTTATCTTGTCCGTGTGCGGTCAACTGGCATTGATTGATTTTCCGGTACTGTCCTTTCAAGTACCTGCGCACGAATGCAGCAGGATCATCGCCAGTATCGAAGTAAACGAAATCGTAGCAAATGTCGATTCGAAAGATTCGTTTGAACACGTAGTTATGCTTCAAAATAAAATCCATCAAGAATCTGACAGGGTTCTGCTGGTACAACATCCAGTTCGGCATGCGTAAGTGACACGATTGAGGTAACAGCCCACTAAAATCAGAGTCACCGCTACAAGGATTTCGCCTAACTTCAAGAACAGGATCGCCATTGTCATTAAGAATCTCAAACATTTCATTGTACACGCGCGTTCCATACTCACGTTCTTTGACTACATATCCATTCGACCTAAAATACTCTGCGTTCATTGGAAACGTTTCAACTGGCTCGAGACAGTACACCTCAAGCCAGTCAATATTAATGCATCGTTCTTGCTTTCCATGCATCATCAGTATTAAGTAAAAATGAACTTGAAATTAACCTAAAGGCAGGGCAAATTGCCCCGCCTCAATGAACACAAACATTACTTCGTATCGACTTCATCAGATTGTTCTGGTTGCGTTGATTGCTCGGGAATGATGAAACCTTGATGGTCACATACAAAACCGATACCACGCTTATCAATGAGCTTTCTGAATTCGCCTTTCTTCAAACCTTTATGAGCTTCGCCGCTCCAGAAATATTTGGTAACGTTATACAACTCGCTGGTTTCTGGATTGATAAGTTCACGCGGAACAGCATCATTCGAACCGCCACACAATTCCACTTCGAGAGCGTTGACCTGCACACCTGCAACCATCATTCTTTCTTTCGGACTCGAATACGTTCTCAAACTGGCATGTCCACGAACGAAAACTTTCACACCTTGTTTGAGGTACTGAACAACAGCCGACTCTGCATTCGAAAGAATAACGTCAATCCACTGCGTTCGCTCCATACGCGAACCATCTTGTTTTTCAAACTTCTCGCTATGCGCGATTCTGAAAGACACAAACTTTGAGCCATTAGACTCACGAACAACGGCATCCGCACCGAGGTTCCCAATTGCTTCAACTTTAAACATAATAAATCGAAATTAAAATTAGATTATCCATTTCTCCTTAATGGAGAATTCAATACACATTTCCGTACTAAACGACTCTAGTTCTTCAAGTCGTAGTCTGAGAGTTTGATAAATCATTGCTAATAACATTGTGTCTGCGCCAACTTTTGGCCAATCCACAACGAGACCTTCACTATTCCGTAACACAAGGTGATTGTGCTTTCTTTCTATGACAATTGTTGTCGTTTTATCTTTAGAACCTTTCACACTCATATGGCACCACACAATAAGAACAACACATTTTCAACCACCGCGTCAATCAAAAATATCAGAAGAATCAGCCCAAAACTAACCAAAAATTTACCTCCTTCGGTGTGCCTACCATCACTTAGGTTTTTCCGTTTTAGAGGTAGACATGATGTAATACTTACTGCAGGATGATTAGATAGGATGTGGAGGGGGTCACGCTGATGGAATAACCAGAGTTCAGCCTTTGGAGCTGGCGCCTTTTCTTCAAAGGCATCAAAGCTGTCGTCAATAATCAACTGGTAGAGAGTTTCGATGTTCACTTGAACATGGCGGAATGGAGTTATGGAGAATCCCAGTTCACTCGACCACCCAGACTCTGCAAACTCTAGAGCTCGATCAACATCATCGGACCATCTGCGAAAGTACACACCAGTGTCTTCGCAAAATTCACGTACTAGCGCGAACTTCACTAGTTCGCGTTCACTGGTTCCTACGGCCACATGGTAGACGAAAGAACCTGGGCGCATTCGCCCAAAGTTTCGGATGAAACAAAATTTGCTTTTCATACTCTTTGTTTCTAGGTAATGACGTCACTATGAGGGGTGCATGCTTGACAAATAATATGCATTATGAGTATTACAATTTCAACTTTGGTGCAAAAAAGCGATGGCCTTCGACTGGATAGAGTTCGCTGACCACCGCAAGCATGAAAAGCATGCCTTACCTCTTGCGATACGTTCGGGGGTCTTCCTCAAGTTGCCCCCTATCCTACGCGGCAGCAAAATTAAGAATTAAATTTCAAACAACAATGGCCGTGAGGCCATTTTTTTTGTAATTTAGAAAGTGTCTAAAATCAATTTAGACACAATCTAAAATTAGGTTCTGATGCGAACTTCCTTGATGGTAACGGAAATTTTAACACCAGTAACCTTACAACAAAGCCACCATAAACCCTCCGAAGGGTTCATGATTTCATACTCGCAAGACTTCGCATAAGACTGCAAGGTCTTAATGACGAAGTTCTTGGCTTTCCGCTCATTCTGGAATAGAATTGTTTCTTGGGACAAATCCCATGCTTCCTCTGGAAAAAGGTTTCTATCCTTTGCGAAGAGCTTCACCCTAACATGATAAACGTAACTTGCCATTTCAATATTCTTTAAAGTTTTCAAAAACGCGAACTATTACAAAGCCATCTCCAGAAAGAATGTAACACGAATGACCTTTCATAATTTTCAAAAGAGTAGCGGGGTCTTTGATAGATTTCACTCTAAAATCAGCGTACGAACCATCGCTATAATCATGCATTTCGTAACTGCCAACAGCTAAATGACATTTGATGTCAAAGCATGTATCGATAAAAATAGACATAGATGTTCTCATATAATTGGGTTTTAAGCCCGCCCCCGAAGGGGCAGGGGATTAGTGGAAACCATTTTCATTAATTTTTGACAGAGTGATGATTGTATGACATTCGTTATGCCATTCTATCATTTCCAACATTTCTTGCCGGCCTAAACCAAAACGATCGTCATAGAACCTAACAGTCACTTTGTCATCTACTTTAAGAGAGATTCTTTTTTCCCTAACCAGATAACGCAGGGCACTAACATAATGGTCGAAAACCTCGACACCGTTGGCGGCATCAAAAACGATACCTCCTTTTTTCCCGAAGAAAATCTCAGTGATAATGTACTTCATAATTAAACGTAATTTAAGAGGTTAGACATTTGAGGGTTTTAATCCCTCATTGCTAGTGCAAAGTTACGAAGAATCGACTAATTTTGCAACTAAAATCGACGTATGGCCACATTCTATCGACGTTTAGGGGGCATGGGGGCAAAGCCACCATAAACACCCAGACAGCCGCATGGAGAGCAAGAAAACAAACCATAAACACCACAATAAAAACCACCCAAAGAATCCAAGGTATCAAGTCGGGCACCGCCCGACAAAAAAAACCCGAAAGACCTCACGGACTTTCGGGAACAAAAATCTTTAATTTGAATTATAACACTAGAAGCCTTGTTGCGGAACGCTTTCCGTCGGCTTCTCTTCGTTTTTGTAGATGTACACTGTGTCACATTTCCCAACGTGACCTGCCCCATTATTCTCCCAGAGCACCTCAAACTGGCCAGTGTTCCGATTATACGTCATTATGCCATTTGAGGTGTACCAAAGAAGTTTGGAGGGTGAACATGAGGATAAGAACACCATCGTGAAAACAAATAAACCTAGAAAACTAAATCTAATTACATTCATAGGACTTTATAATAAGGTTAGACCATATCGTATGCACTTTCAATTATGCTCTTCTCTATGGCCTGGCCGCATTCGACACGTATCATTGCATCGACGATAGCCACCATGTAAGAGCGTTGTGAGAAGGAGATCTGCTGACGGCATGGAATGCCAGTCAGTTTCTCGACGCGCTGAATGTACGCCTGCGTATTGTTCTCGTTAGCAGGTGCCCAACGGGTAATAATTTTCTCGATCGTGTTGAACTTTTGAGTGAGACCATTGTACCCAGTAATGTATTTCTTGAGGATTTTGAAGCCAGCTCGAACACCATACTGCATGCTTTCAAACTCTTCGAAAGCTTTGTCAGACTGGACAGGCCTTTCGCCCTTCCAGTTGTTACCTTTTCGGATATTCAGAGGATTGTTGTTTCGTATGCCTCTGGGCACTATCTTTTTATCCATACGCTGATGTAGGTTTTAAGTGGTTCGGCCAGTAGATCTAACACATTCTCTTCCGAACATCGGAGCTCGTTTTCATGTCGAGGTGTGTTGTCGTTCGGGACGATCCAAGCACACACCTCGTTTGGATGAATTGTGCATCGCACAATCTTGAACAGGGCATCAGCAGCTGACGTACTGGAGTAAGTAATACTTGCTGCAGGTGTCTGGTACCATACAGGCCCTGCAACAATTTTGAGTATGTGGCCATTGGCACACATACTCCTACAGGAAACCTCGGTTTCCTTCCACGCGCCAGCGTTAGTAGTGCCAGTCATTAGCACCACATTTGAACAGTAGAATGTGTCATTGTACCACGACTTTTTAGCGTCCCTGTCACCACACGGGCACAAGTGCCCGCGCTGGTATCCAGAGAAGGAGAAATCTTCATTTTTCCTTCTCGGCTTCGGCAAAAGTCGATCTTGCTTGAAGTATTTCGGTTTGGTGTTCTGAACACCAACGAAATCAGAGCTCTGCAACGTCCAGAGGACGGCTGCAGGTGACATGTGACCGTAGTCATAGATTACATCCCAAGTCTTATGGGATGCTTTGACCATCGGAGCTTGGGCACTGCAAATCGCTGTGGCCGCAAGACAAAGTAATACAAGCTGCAGTCTAATCAAGATATCTTTTTTCATTGCTTTTCTTGCTGTTTAAGTCGTTGTACGTATCTGCTAATTTTGTAATCCAGACCAAAGATGGTAGCCGTCAATGTGAGGAATTGAGCACACATCATTAGGACACCAGCTGCAATGTCATGGTCTTCGCTGATAAGCAGGCTTGTAAAAGCCAGCGCTACGGCTGCAAGAAAGCAGCCGACAGCGACAAACGATTCAGTTGTTTTATCGTGTACCATAATGGACTATTCAAAAGGTGAGGGATAATTGTTGTTACTAGGATCATCCATCCATGTTCCAAAGACATTGGCTGGAGCAGAATTGTTCAGCCAATTGTCGGTGAACGGTGGAATGATGGAATACGATGACGAAGAAATCTTTTTCTTTCCGTCTGCGCTCGAAATAGAGAAAGCAGCCCAATAATAGTAGTTCTCGGTTTTTTCGTAGAGCTCTGAAACAAATCCGACTGCAATCATTGTGTCATCCTGTGAATGTACTATGACTGGTTTGTGGTCGGCCTTGAAAACGAAAAGGTTATCAATTGTTTCATAATTCCACTCGGTATCTTCATTGATTTCGGGGTTTATTTGGGCAATAATGTACGAGTGCCGGTGATAATCAACGGCCTCGTTTTTCCCTTTCGGGGTTTCCATCCAAGTGCGGAATCCCACGAAAACAAACATGTCGAGGATTGACATCCCATGAGATTTAAGGAATTGGCCCACGTTCTGGATGCCATTAGGAACATTGAAAGACACACCGAAAAACTCACAATCCTCGTACGGCCAATTCTCAAATCGACTACGTGGATTTGGTTCGAACAGTAGTTCATCGAAAACGTCGTACTGGAGAGTTCCCGAAGATATCATGTATAGGCCGCCAAGGTCGCGCACGTCCATATCATATCGTGAGTGCTTCGGATATACGAAGGTATTACCAGAATACCAGTGTGCCACGCAATCACGAGCTATTTTCTGGACGTTGAATGAGGAAAACGCATTCAACGATTTCGACTTATTCGCGGCCGACTGCATGCTGATGGACGCGACAGGCTTCAGCTCTTTCATCATAGCTTCCACCATCGCCATCACCATTCTTTGTGCTTGTAATCTTGGTGTCGTATAATTGGTCGTTGTTTCGCCTTTGGTTCGCACCACTTGTGTGTACGAACCATCCTCGTTCCGAATGACTTGATAGACAACATCACCCAGAAGTCCCGACACCTTAGAACGTGTCCCACCAACTCTTCCGCTTGCCATACTTTAGGGATTAATAAAAGGGGAGGATGAACACCCTCCCCCTTCCGTATTTCGAACTATGGATGATGGCTCTGGATTAGCTACCAGAGTCAAAACCGCCACCACCACCGCCAGAGTTACCTCCACCGCTGGATGTACCACCACCATTTGAGCCAGTGTCGGTACCAGTAGCACCGAAGATGTCACCACCATTGAGGAAGTTTTCAGTGCCCACAGGATAAGTAGGCAGAGCTGCGTTAGCATTCCAAGATGCATTTGTAACGCTACCCAGAACGGCCTTCGAATGAACAAAGCCAGCCTCGGTCTTCTTCGTGATGATCACTGCGCAGCAGTTTGCGATTGCTGTCAACGTAATGTTGATTACGTTGGAAGCCAGAGCAACAGTAGCCTGTGCGTTACCCTCGGTAACAAACACGGTACCCACGTTTTCGGAAGTGATGGCTACACTGTCGGCAAGCGCAGGATTGATGCGGAAACGCTCATAGTTTGCAGCACCAGTCGAGGTGATACCCACCAGAGTGAAATATTCCTCGGTTCCCAGACCCAACTTTTCACGCAGACCTGCGAGAGTCAGCGCGGTAGAATCCAGAGTGATGCTAAGAGCAGCAGTAGCTTTGGCCAATACCATTGCAGCAGGAATTTCGGCCTTACCATCAGAAATGATGTAAGCACCCTGTTTGGCACCTGCCTCTTGGTACTGATTAAGACCAAAGACATTTGCGCTGGCTGGATGAGCGGCTACATCTGCCTTTACAAGAGCGTAGTTACGCTTGATGAATTCTGAAATGTTGGGCTGTCTGCCGACAACATTGTCGAATGAATGGTCGACGATGGGTTTCAATACGGTCAGTGCCTGCATCACCGTGTACATAATCATACGTCCACGCATCTGCGCCTGCGTCTGCGGGTTTGCAACCGACTCTGCAAGGCTACGCACGACTTGCTGCTTTTTACCCTTAGAATCACGACCGATTGAGTAAACGTCAGCACCCACGCGACCGCGAATGTATGAACGAGTACCACCAGATTTTGATTTTGCCATGATAGAAAAGAATTTGGTTTTTAACTATGCCCCCTCCCCTAGGGCTTTGGGGTTGCCAGATTTGCACCTGTTTCAACGTCTGCAAAGGTACAAAAAATAATTTGTGGGACAAAATAGGGAGTTGGTCGGGAGCGGATTGGGATCAAATCGTACTACAAACCCGCCAAAATATTTGACAAAAGTGAAAAAGGAAAGCGCAAGCGTCCCTTTTACACTAAAATGGGGCGCAAGCCCCATAAACACTGGGAATCCGAAGGATTGCCAGATAAAAAAAAGAGGTCGGGAGCGGTAGCCCCGACTTTAACAACATTTAAGGTTTTTAACTATATCTTGACCGTGATTGTTAGTATAAATCGAGCGGTTTTTTGTCGCAGTGGAGGGTTCCCAAAAAAAGCATGTCCCTCGGAGGTATGGAGCGGGGATCATGCAGCGTTAGCGGTTTTTTTGGGAGACCCAAGACAAAAAAGCGCGCGGCGGGGTAATCAGAAAAGAGCGATGATAGCCAGAAGCCAGCGGCGGGCGCGCCCCGACCGAAGGGAAGGGGCGCGGGGGGACGCGGCAACGCGGCACCCGCGGGGCGGGGGGGCCCCGCCCCGCAACCCGACGCGGGCGGCCTTAATAAACGGACCAGCGCCACGAAACCGAAGTCCCCACGCAGCAGACATATAAACCGCACGGCAGTGCGGAAGGACACGACCAGGCCAACGATGTTCGAAGCGGCGGCAGCCGCGGCACGACCGAACCGCGTTCGTCGCAACGCAGCGCCAGCCACGGACGCGCCTTCTCGATGCAAGGCGCGGGCGGTTATGGCCGAACGAGGGCGGGTAAAGCGAAGCACAGCGCAAAGCGCGAGCACCGCCACCGCCCGAACACATAAGCCTTGATGACGAAAGCGGCAGCCGCGGGGGGCTTCGGGGGGCGGGGGAGCCCCCCGTTTACTACTTTCACCAGAGTAATTGCGGCGGGAAAGCGCGGGCGCCCCGCCGCCCCCGACCAGCCGAAAAACCAGACCCGACCGGCAAGCGGGAGGAATAAGCGGACGGCGAAAAGCCGCCCGCGCCGAGCGCGCGCCGGCCGGAGACGAGCGGCCGTAGGCCGCGAGCACAAACAATCCGCATGGCCGTCGAGTGTTAGTGTGGGCAATGTCCGCACCAGCCACGACGCACGGAGTGACAACGAGGGCGGCGGTAGCCGCCCGAGTTGAACGGAGCGGAACGAAGCAACCAGAACACCAAAATGAAGGGGAACGTTAGCCAGCCCAAAAGGAACGTAGTGGAATCTGGGCTGGCCAACGTTAGCGTTTTCTGCCAAGTGCCCAGACGAACGCAGTGGTCTGAGCACCTGGCAGGAAACGCGACCACTTCATTTTCGTGTTGGTTGCGAGTGGAGCGGAGTGACA
>ERZ808032.169-NODE-169-length-10578-cov-4.143510_pt1 | contig 10578 bp, 6 predicted proteins | sample MGYA00380187_ERZ808032 | MGnify/ENA primary metagenome ERZ808032 (study PRJEB31490, sample SAMN06133378) | cow dung metagenome | isolation source: M10 | host: cow | place: China: Chengdu | collected 2015-05 ...
GCAAGTACCAGAGCCAGGACATCAGCGCCAAGGCTGGTATCGGTGTGGAAGAACTTTTGGAGAAGGTACTTCTCGAGGCAGAAATGCTCGATCTGAAGGCAAACCCCAACCGCAAGGCTACAGGTTCAATCATTGAATCTTCACTTGACAAGGGGCGTGGTTATGTTGCCACCGTATTGGTTAGCAACGGTACCTTGCGTGTAGGCGATGTGATGCTGGCCGGTACCAACTATGGCCGCGTGAAGGCAATGTTCGACGAGCGTGGCCGTCGTGTCAACGAGATCGGTCCCTCTCAGGCAGCAACCATTCTGGGCTTGAACGGTGCTCCCACCGCTGGTGACACCTTCCACATCATGGAGAACGACCAGGAGGCACGCGAGATAGCCAACAAGCGCGAGCAGTTGGCACGCGAGCAGGGTCTGCGCACCATGAAGCGTGTGGACTTGACCGAAATCGGCCGTCGTATCGCACTTGGCGACTTCCAGGAGCTGAACCTTTTGGTAAAGGGCGACGTGGACGGTTCTATCGAGGCATTGAAGGACTCTTTCGAGCGCCTCTCTACCGAGAAGATCAAAGTCAACGTCATCTACAAGGCCGTGGGCCAGATCAGCGAGAGCGATGTCACACTGGCTGCCGCATCAGATGCCATCATCATAGCGTTCCAGGTTCGTCCCAGTGCACAGGCTCGAAAGTTGGCTGAGCAGGAGGGTGTGGACATCCGACAGTACAGCGTCATCTACGATGCCATCGAGGAGGTCAAGGACGCCATGGAAGGCATGCTTTCTCCTGAGATCAAGGAAGAGATTACCGCTCAGGTGGAGGTTCGCCAGGTTTACCACATATCCAAGGTTGGTACCGTAGCCGGTGCATATGTCATTGACGGTAAGGTAAGCCGTACCAACAAGGCACGCGTAATCCGCGATGGTATCGTGGTATACACTGGTCAAATCAATGCCCTGAAACGATTCAAGGATGATGTCAAGGAGGTTACCACCAATTTCGAGTGCGGTATTTCTCTGGTTAACTACAACGACCTGCGCGAGGGCGATATCCTTGAAACATTTGCCGAGGTTGAAATTAAGGCAAAGCTTTAATAAATTTAGAGATGGATCTTATTCAGCAGCTCGGCAAGTACGTTGAGATGATACCTCTGAATACAACAGAAATTGTGGCCCTAGCAATACTGCTCTACGGAGCTGTCATGGGACTAAGACACGGATTTGTGAAGGAACTGGCCAGTACGACCGGTTTCTTCATAGGTCTGTTTTTAGCATGGAACTACTATGAACAAATTGGAGGTGGTGCCATAGCTTTCATTGGCATATGGGTAGTCACTCCTATAGTTTTGGGCATACTGGCTTCGCTAGCGACCAAATTACTAGACTGGACTCTGGTGGGGGGACTGATGAACCGTCTACTGGGGTGCATCCTCGGAATCACCAAATGGGCAGTACTGATTGTATGCGTAACGGTGATGACTGGGCAGGAAAAATATCTGGACAAGTACATAGATAGGGAATCCGTGCCAGGTGTTAAATATATTGAAGAAAAATGGAAGACATTACGAGAGAGTTTGTAAACAAGGATTACGAATATGGCTTCCACACTGACGTCCACACCGAAATAATAGAAAAGGGACTCAACGAGGACGTTGTCCGCCTTATCTCAGCAAAGAAGGGCGAACCGGATTGGTTGCTGGAATTCAGGTTGCAGGCCTTCCGATACTGGCAGACACAGGAGCAGCCCTCGTGGGCTCACCTGGATATGCCACAGATAGACTATCAGAACATATCATACTATGCCGACCCTACGGCAAGTGCCAAGAAGGACGGTCCCAAGGAAATAGACCCGGAGTTGATGAAGACCTTCGACAAGCTGGGCATACCTCTGGAAGAGCGCATGGCACTGGCTGGCGTGGCGGTGGATGCCGTCATGGACAGTGTGTCGGTCAAGACCACCTTCCAGGAGAAACTGAAGGAGAAGGGCATTATCTTCTGCAGCATCTCCGAGGCGGTGAAGAACCATCCCGACCTGGTGCGCGAATATCTTGGCTCTGTGGTGCCATACCGCGACAACTATTTCGCCGCACTGAACTCGGCCGTATTCTCCGACGGAAGTTTTGTCTACATCCCCAAGGGCATCAGGTGCCCCATGGAACTGAGCACCTATTTCCGTATCAATGCCATGGGCACAGGTCAGTTCGAGCGCACCTTGATAGTGTGCGACGATGATGCCTATGTGTCCTATCTGGAAGGCTGTACCGCCCCCATGCGCGACGAGAACCAGCTGCATGCCGCCATCGTGGAGATAGTGGTAAAGGACAGGGCAGAGGTCAAGTACTCTACCGTGCAGAACTGGTATCCTGGCGACAAGGACGGCAAGGGTGGTGTGCTGAACCTCGTTACCAAGCGCGGACACCTGCGTGGCGTGGACAGCCGCTTGTCCTGGACACAGGTGGAGACGGGCAGTGCCATCACATGGAAATACCCCTCCTGCATCCTCTCTGGCGACGGTTCGCAAGCCGAGTTCTACTCCGTAGCCGTTACCAACAACTACCAGCAGGCGGATACTGGCACCAAGATGATACACATAGGCAAGAACACCAAGAGCACCATCATCAGCAAGGGTATCAGTGCCGGAAAGAGCCAGAACTCCTACCGTGGTCTGGTCAAGGTGGGTGCCAATGCCGAGGGTGCCAGAAACTACTCCTCCTGCGACTCCCTGCTTTTGGGCAGCAATTGCGGTGCGCATACGTTCCCCTACATGGACATACACAACGACACCGCCATAGTGGAGCACGAAGCCACTACGAGCAAGATTTCCGAGGAGCAGCTCTTCTATTGCCAGCAGAGAGGCATATCCTCGGAAGATGCCGTAAGCCTCATCGTCAACGGTTATGCCAAGGACGTCATCAACAAGCTCCCCATGGAGTTTGCCGTAGAGGCACAGAAACTCCTTGGCGTAAGCCTTGAAGGCTCGGTAGGATGATTAAAACGGAAAGGTGAAAACGGAAAACGGGAAACTGTTCTTCAACGGTGAGCGTGGAGCGGTGAGCGGAGAATCACATACATCCTCCGATAACTCCGCAAGCACCGCGCCAGCCCTTCTCCCCATAGAGGGGGAGATGCCCATAGGGCAGAGGGGGTCTTAAACGTTAAACAACTATGTTAGAAATACGCAACTTACATGCCAGTATCAATGGCAAAGAAATATTGAAGGGCATAAACCTCACTATCAACGATGGCGAGATTCATGCCGTAATGGGTACCAACGGTGCAGGCAAGTCCACACTGAGCAATGTCATCGTGGGCAACCCTGCCTATGAGGTTACCGAGGGCGAAATCATCTTCAACGGACAGAACATACTTGAGATGAGCACCGAGGAAAGGGCAAATGCAGGCATATTCCTGTCTTTCCAGCACCCTGTGGAGATTCCCGGCGTGTCCATGACCAACTTCATGCGTGCCGCCGTGAATGCACGCTACAAGGCTCAGGGGCACGAACCCCTTTCTGCCGGAGACTTTCTCAAACTCATGCGCGAAAAGCGCAAGATAGTGGAACTGGACAACAAGCTCACCAGCCGTTCCGTCAACGAAGGTTTCTCTGGTGGCGAGAAGAAGCGCAACGAGATTTTCCAGATGGCCATGCTCGAACCCACCTTCTGCATCCTGGACGAGACCGACTCGGGCCTTGACGTGGATGCCCTGCGCATCGTGGCAGAGGGTTTCAACAAGCTTCGCAAGCCCGAAACCAGCGCCATAGTCATCACCCACTACCAGCGCCTTCTCGACTACCTGAAGCCCGATGTGGTGCACATCCTCATCGATGGCAGGATTATCAAGACAGGAGGTCCTGAACTGGCCCTGGAGATTGACGGCAAGGGCTTTGCCGACTATGTTGCCCAGTAAATGCTTTGCAAATGAAGAACAACCAATACATAGAGTTCTACACCGAGGTAAGGGACACCATAGCGCAACGTTCATGCCCCGTGATGAACGCCCACAGGGAAGAGGCCTTGCGCATCTTCTCCGAGCAGGGGTTCCCCTCCAGGAAGGTAGAGCGATATAAGTATACCGACGTGGCCCAGGACTTTGCTCCCGACTATGGCATACAATTGTCTCCCATCGCCACCGAGCGCACGGAGTTCTGCCGTTCCGTCAAGGAGGCAGACATCGACCTTGCACCCTATTACAACAATATAGCAGACAACGGTGATGCCGTCGTGGCACTGAACACCATGCTTGCCGTGGACACTCTGCTCATCCATGTTCCACGCAACACCCGTGCCAAGCACCCCATTCAGATAAACAACGTGCTCAAGGGCAAGCAGGACACCATGGTAAACCGCCGTGTGCTCATCGTCATGGAAGAGGGCGCACAGGCCGACATCATCATCACCGACCATGCCGTGGACCAGCAGCAGTTCCTCACCAACCAGGTAATCGAGGCATATTGTGCCGATAATAGCCGCCTGAATCTCTACGAGATAGAGGAGACCAACCTGATGTGCACACGCTATAGCAACGTGTTCATACGGGAGGGCAGGGACTGCTCCGTGCGCCACACCGTGCTCACTCTCTTCAACGGGCACACCCGCAACGCATGCCGTGTGCAGATGGCAGGAGAGAATTCCGAGGCCATACTGAACGGCTGTGTCATTGCCGACAAGATGCAGCGCGTGGACAACAACACCCTGATAGAGCACATGGTGCCCCATTGCCAGTCAAGGGAACTCTACAAATACGTCCTCGACGATAGTGCCGTGGGTGCCTTTGCCGGAATGATTCTCGTGGACAAGGACGCACAGAAGACATCCTCCTCCATGACCAATGCCAACCTCTGCTCCACACGCCAGGCACGCATGTACACCCAGCCCATGCTGGAGATATATGCCGACGATGTGAAGTGCTCGCACGGAAGTACCGTAGGCCAGATGAACGACCAGGCCCTGTTCTACATGCGCCAGCGTGGCATATCGCTCAGCGAGGCCCGTCTGCTGCTCAAGTCGGCCTTCATCACCGAGGTTATAGAGAACATCCCCCTGGAGGCTCTGCGCGACCGTCTTCACCTCATCGTGGACAAGCGCCTGCGCGGCGAACTGAGCAAGTGCGAGGGATGCAAGCTGTGTTAATACCATGTACCGACAAGACTTTCCCATACTCGAGAAAACCATATACGGCAAGTATCCGCTGGTGTATCTGGACAATGGTGCCACGACGCAGAAACCGCGCTGTGTCGTCGAGGCCATGAGCCACGAATACTACAACGTGAATGCCAACGTGCACCGTGGCGTGCACTTCCTTTCGCAAGCCGCCACCGACCTGCACGAGGCAAGCCGCGAGACGGTACGCCAGTTCATAGGTGCCGCCAACACCTCGGAAATCATCTTCACCCGAGGCACCACAGAGAGCATCAACCTGGTGGCGTCGTGCTTCACCCAGGCTTTCATGAAGGAGGGCGACGAGGTTATCCTTAGCCAGATGGAGCACCACTCCAACATCGTTTCATGGCAACTGGCACAGGCCCGATGCGGCATCAGGATCAGGGTGATTCCCATGACCGACGACGGCCGACTTTGCATGGACGAATACGAGCGCCTTTTCAACGAGCGCACACGCCTGGTTTCCGTCACCCATGTCAGCAATGTCATGGGCACCATCAACCCCGTCAAGGACATCATCCGCATAGCCCACGAGCACGATGTGCCCGTTCTCATCGACGGCGCACAGAGCACACCGCACTTTGCCGTGAACGTTGGCCAACTGGATTGCGACTTCTTTGCCTTCTCTGGCCACAAGACCTATGGCCCCACCGGTATCGGCGTGCTCTACGGCAAGGAGAAATGGCTCGAGAAGATGCCCCCCTATATGGGCGGCGGCGACATGATAAAGACCGTGTCGTTCGAGAAGACCACCTTCAACGACCTTCCCTACAAGTTCGAGGCAGGCACGCCCGACTATGTTGCCTCCACCGGCCTTGCCAAGGCGCTCGACTATCTCTCTGCCATAGGCATGGACAAGATAGAGGAGCACGAACGCCACCTCACACGCTATGCCATAGAGAAGATGCAGGAGATCGAGGGCATGCACATCTTCGGTCCCCTTGGCGAGCATATCAGCGAGCACGATGCCGTCATTTCCTTCGAGGTGAAACCTCTTGGCGCCACCCCAGACACTCCATATATCCACCATCTGGACATGGGCACCCTGCTCGACCGCCTCGGCATAGCCGTGCGCACCGGCCATCATTGTGCCGAACCGCTCATGCGCCGACTGGGCGTAGAAGGCACCTGCCGTGCCTCATTTGGACTTTATAACACACTCGATGAGGTGGACACCCTCGTGGCAGGAATAAAGCGAATACAAGGCATGTTCTGATAACATACAAAAGAGCATTTTATAGGAATAATATGGGTTTATACCCACCAACTATCCATACCATAGGGGGCAGAAACAACTCTGTCCCCTTATTTTATGCATAAAAAAAAACCACATCACTCCCATTTCCACTTGCTTATTGATAAAAAATACTAACTTTGTCAAAGAGAAAAATAAATATTCATCATATATCATGAGACATAACAATGTTTTAAAGCTCAAGGACCTTATGAAAAAGGGATTGGCCTTGTCCACCCTGATTCTTTGTGGCACCATGCCCTCTATGGCACAGCATAGCCGTGGCATAGGTGTATATCCAGGTAATCCAAATGAGTTCTTCGGCCCGAAGATAGAAAAGGACACCGTGTACCGCAATCTGGCTCTGCATCGTGCCGTATATCAGTCGGGAGCATACGACCTTAACCTTACTGCGCAACTCCTCACCGATGGCGTGGTGGCCAACAGCCAACCTGCTTTTCTGGAGGTGCTGACCAACGACAAGGCCTTGCCTCACAACGAGCGCAAACTTACCATCAACAATAGCGAATGGTCGCGCATCCCTGTTCAGGGCAGCACAGCCACACTGACCTATCTGTGGTCAAATATGGACATAGAGGCAGACGAGGTGATTGTTGAGGGTTTCGTGGCATACGACCAGGACAAGCCCTTCGAGCAATACTCCATGCAATGCGATGTGATGGGTGCCAAGTCGTACACCTACCTGCTCAAGAGCGACACCCTGCCTGGCCGCCCTCGCAGAAGGAAGGTTATCAACGACCCCAACAAGCAGACCGAGGAGGCTACCGCCATGGCACGCGAACTGAAGGAAACATTCAAGCTCCGTGGCAAGCGCACGTTCAATTCCATAGAACTCACCTTCCGCCAGAACAATGCCTTCTACTGGTCCATCAAGGAGGTTACCTTCATGCGCAAGGGCAAGGCCGTTCGCACCATCTTCCCTGCACAACGATTCACTAGCGTGTGGAAAGCAGAGAAGAACGATTGGGCTTATGTCGACCTCGGCTCCGTGGCAAACATCGAGGAGGTACGTCTGCATTGGCTGGGCGAGGGTAGCAAGGGTGTTCTTGAAATCTCTGACGATGCCAAAAACTGGAAAACCTATGCCGTGCCGGCAAATACCAAGCAGAGTGATGGCAAGGTGCAGGTGGTAAAGCATAATGCCTCTGCACGCTATGTCCGCGTGAGCAACACCGATGCCTCTTGCCTCAGCGAGATAGAGGTCTATGGCCGTGGCGGTGTCAAGGCCGTGGCACATGCCGGGCAGGGATGGAACAAGGATAAATACATGCTCAACGGCGGCAACTGGACAGTATGCCCCATCAGCGGTCCCACACCGAAAGACGTGCCCGTTGGGCCAGAGATTGTTGCCACCGTGCCCGCCACCGTGCTCTCCAGCTACTACAATGCCGGTGCCTTGCCCGACCCCAACTTCGACGACAACCTGGCCATGATATCCGAGTCGTTCTTCAACCGCGACTTCCTCTACAAGCGCACGTTCCAGGTTCCCTCAAAGATGAAGGGCAGACGCATCCTGCTCAACTTCGACGGCATCAACTGGAAGGCGCTGGTGGTGCTCAACGGCAAGCAGGTGGGCAAGATAGAGGGTGCCTTCATGCGCGGACAGTTCGACATCACCGACCATGTTAAGGAGGGCGATAACGAACTCCTTGTCTACATAGAGAAGAATGCCAATCCCGGTGCTCGCAAGACCAAGACTGGCGAGAATACCAGTTTCAACGGTGGCGTCCTGGGTGGCGACAACCCCACCTTCCACGCTACCATCGGCTGGGACTGGATAACCACCATCCCTGGCCGTGAAGTGGGCATCTGGAACGATGTCTACCTCACCTCCACCGAGGCCGTTACCATCGCCGATCCCATAGTGAACACCACCATCACCGATGGCAAGGCAACGATGACCCCATCTGTCTTCGTGAAGAACCATCTGACCACTCCAGTAAAGGGTATTCTGCGAGGCAACATCGGCGACATTGTCTTTGAAAAGGAGATAACACTGGCTCCCTCTGCCGAGACAGAGGTTACCTTCTCTCCCCAGGAATACAAGCAACTTGCCAACCAGCAGATGCGCCTCTGGTGGCCCAACGGATATGGCGAGCCCTACATGTACCCTGCCGCCTACACCTTCCACACCGAGCAGGCACAGGCCGACGCACGCACAGAATATCTTGCCGGCATACGCCAGGTTACCTACAAGGACGAGATGTCGCGCCTGCAGCTCTACATCAACGGCCAGCGCTTCATACCTCTGGGCGGCAACTGGGGCTTCTCGGAGAACCACCTCAACTATCGCGGACGTGAATACGACATTGCCGTAGGCTACCACCGCCAGATGAACTGCACCATGATACGCAACTGGGTGGGACAGACAGGCGACGAGGAGTTCTACGAGGCTTGCGACCGCCACGGCATCATGGTGTGGCAGGACTTCTGGCTGGCAAACCCTGCCGACGGACCCAATCCTCACAACGAACCCATGTTCATGGCCAATGCCAGCGACTATATGCGCCGCATACGCCAGCATCCCAGCATAGCGCTCTATTGCGGACGCAACGAGGGCTATCCTCCCAAGACCCTGGACGAGCAATTGGCACAACTTGTACAGAAACTGGCTCCCGGTGCCCTGTACTTCCCCAGTTCTGCCGACGACGGTGTCAGCGGACATGGTCCCTATCGTGCACTCCCCGTAAAGGACTACTTCGAGATACAGACAGGCAAACTGCACTCCGAGCGCGGTATGCCCAACGTGCCCAACTTCGAGAGCCTCTGCCGCATGCTTGCTCCCGAGCACCTGTGGCCTCAGAACGAATACTGGGGCAAGCACGACTTCACACAGAAGGGTGCACAGTACGGCTCCACCTTCAACCATCTGCTGGCCGAGCGCTTTGGAGAGGATAGGGTATATGCCGAGAAGATGCCCGCACGCCTGGGCACTCATCCTGCCAAGGCATACACCGCCCTGGCTCAGTGGCAGAACTACGACGGCTACCGTGCCATGTACGAGAGCGCCAACCTCCAGCGCCAGGGTCTCATCATCTGGATGAGCCACTCCTGCTGGCCCTCTATGGTGTGGCAGACCTACGACTACTACTTCGACCCCACGGCGGCATTCTTCGGCATCAAGAAGGCTTGCGAACCCCTCCACGTTCAGTACAATGCCTCCACCTCACAGGTGCAGCTGGTCAACTTGATGAAGCCCGCTCAAGACATCAAGGTCATTGCCACCATATACGACCTGAAAGGCAAGGAGGTTTGGAAGAAGTCTGCTTCGGCACACCTGCCTTCCGACTCCACCATCAACTGCTTCAAGGCTCTTTCTCCCGATACCACCAAGTCGTTTATGCTTCGTCTGGAGGCAATATCTGCACTCAACGGTGAACAACTCTCTACCAACACCTACTTCCTGTGGGGCAATCAGCCACAGAAGGATTTGCAGAAGACACCGGCAACCCTCAATGTTGAGCTGTCAATGAATCCCTACGACGACAACACCATCATGCTGACCAACACCAGCGACACACCAGCCCTGATGATCCGTCTGAACCTCTGTGGCACCGATGGCGAGCAGATCCTGCCCGTGGAATACTCCGACAACTACTTCCATCTGCTCCCCGGAGAGCGCAAGAGTGTCAGCATCAACTGGAACGAACGCGATGCCCGTGGCACCAATGCACGCCTCAAGATATCGGGCTATAATGTAAAGGAATTCATTCCATCACTGTAGATGAGGTAAAACCTATTTATTAGACAATCAGACTAGCGCAATACAACAATCAGTCCCGAACGTAGAGAGATTTACATTCGGGACTGCTTGTTATATCTGGAGTTCCGCTTTCTCATTTCCGCTTTCCTTTCTCCTTTTACCTATGGGTATGTGGCGGTGTAAATTGCAATTTGGCGGTGTAAAATGGGCAAAATGGCGGTGTAAATCGCAACTTTGGCGGTGTAAATGAAGACTCTAACACCAGTAACATAGGTTTACTCGGTAGCATTATTGCCATCGGATGCAAGATGCTCATTGAGCATACAATGGAGTAGGAGGGGAGGAATAGGTGCGAAATCTCATATATGACAAATGTCCCCGCACACCATCAAAAGTGCATCGGGAACATTTATATTGTTTATCTCACATCTGGCAATTGCTTCACGCTTCGCCAAGATG
>ERZ808032.170-NODE-170-length-10552-cov-3.845251_pt1 | contig 10552 bp, 8 predicted proteins | sample MGYA00380187_ERZ808032 | MGnify/ENA primary metagenome ERZ808032 (study PRJEB31490, sample SAMN06133378) | cow dung metagenome | isolation source: M10 | host: cow | place: China: Chengdu | collected 2015-05 ...
GCATCCTTGGCACCGCAAACAGTGGCCAGGAGCACGGTGTTGTTCATACGCAACATCACGGCACCATCGGCTTGTTTTGCCAACTTTCCAGTCTCAATACTGATGGTACGTCCATCAGGCAAAGAGACAGTCTTTGTAATTACATTCATCTTAATTGTTTTGTATATATGTATAAAACGTCTATTTCTTTGCAAAGATACAAAAAACTCATTCATACATTATTATATAAACACAAGAAATATACTTAAAAAAACTCAAAAACAGAGATTTCTAGACGTTTATGACTGTTTATTCATTTTTATGTTATACCTTTGCAACAGTTTTGACAATAGGCATGGAAAAAGCAAGGGTTCTGACCATTTGGCCAGAATTCTTTTATTTTGCAATCTTTAAAAACGCCCTAGACAAAAGCTAAAAGAATAAACCTAAGAAACTAACAACATAAAAAAGCAACAAAAGTATGGCATACATGTCACAAAAGGGCTACGATGACCTCGTAGCAAAACTCCAGCATATGGAGAGCGTGGACCGTCCCGCAGCTAGTGCAGCAATAGCAGAGGCACGCGACAAAGGCGACCTCAGCGAGAATGCGGAATACGATGCCGCCAAGGAATGGCAAAGTAAACTGGAAACGCAGATTGCCCTGCTCAAGCAAACAATATTGGATGCAAAAATCATTGACACACGCCACATGGACACCAACACTGTGCAAATCATGGCTACAGTGGGTTTGAGGAACACCAAGAATGGCATGGAAATGAAGTACACCATCGTCAGCGCTACAGAAGCTGACCACCGCGCCGGAAAAATCAGTGTGGAAACACCCATTGCACAAGGCCTTTTAGGCAAAAAAGTGGGCGACACTGCCAACATCCGAGTACCTCAAGGCGAAATAGAATTGGAGATTACCAACATCAGCTACGATATATAGAAATGAGCATCTTTTCACGCATCGTAGCAGGCGAGATACCTTGCTATAAGATTGCCGAGGACGATAACTATTTCGCCTTCCTCGACATCAATCCCCTGCAGAAAGGACACACTCTGGTCATCCCGAAGCATGAGGTTGACTACATATTCGACCTCAGCGATGAGGAGATTGCTGGTCTGCAGATATTCGCCAAAAAAGTGGCCATTGCCATACGCAAGGCCATACCCTGTGTAAAGGTTGGCCAATGTGTGCTTGGGCTTGAAGTTCCACACGCACATATTCACCTTGTCCCCATGCAGAGCGAAGCAGACATGCGCTTTACCAATCCCCATCTCACCCTCACCACAGAGGAGTTCAACGAGATTGCCGAAAGCATACGTGCACAGTTTTAACCCAAATCGGTCATTAGTGTTATGATGATAATAGTTTAATTTTTGAACAGATGTTTTGGTGCTTTGAGGGCGCAATGGGGTTCTATTGTAACCGAGAAGCAACGAAACAGATGTCAAAAAGATGGTTTCATTAGCGCATAACAGTCTAATGACCGATTTGGGTTTAAGATAAGCAAACTTAGTATATGAAAAGAGCCGTACCCACAAGGTGCGGCTCTTTATATATACTGCAATTACATGAACTTGGTATCGGTATGCATACGGCGCATGACCGATGCCTCTTCACGAGGACATATCATCAAGATATCTCCCTCTTCTGCAATAACATAATCACTCAATCCCTTAACTACGGCAGTACGACCCTTAGGCAAACAAACAACGTTATCCCTACATTCATACAAATACGCCTTAGTATTCATCAATACATTTCCATCAGCATCAGCAGGACAATCGTCATGAATGGAAGTCCATGTACCCAAATCAGCCCAACCATAGGAGCACTCCTTTACGTAGACATTATCAGCACGCTCTAAAATTCCTACAGCCAAACTGAGGTTGGGCAACATTTGGAACACCTCCGGCACCAAACGGGCATCGTTGCTCTCCGCATCTGCCATAAGCCGGGGGATGCCCAACTGATACTCTGGAACTATACGACACACTGTGTCCAACAAAACATCTGCACGGAAAACATGCAAGCCAGTATTCCATAGGAATCCGCCATCGTTCACAAACATTTCAGCAAAAGCAAGAGATGGTTTCTCCGAGAAGGCCTTAACCTTACAAATGCCTTTCTCGCTGGTTTCATCGTCCTTCTGTATATAGCCATACCCCGTTTCAGGGCGAGTAGCTCTGACACCCATAACCATCAGACAACCCTTTTCGCCCACAAAATCCAAACCTTCAAGCATATTGCCTTCATAGGCTTCTTCTTGAAGTATAAGTTGGTCCGATGGTGTAATCAGCACTCTTGCCTGAGGATCTCGTCTCGTAATCATGGCCATTCCCCATACCACAGAAGCCAAAGTTCCTCGCCTAAGAGGTTCTTCAAGAATATGCATATCGTCCACCTCGGGCAACTGCTCGTAAACCAAGGGCAGATACTGCACATTGGTACTTATATATATATTATCGTGCTCAATAAACTTGGATACTCGATCATAGGTCTGCTGCAACAAAGTACGTCCCGTACCAAAGAAGTCCAGGAACTGTTTGGGCTTGGTACTACGGCTCACTGGCCACAACCTTTGCCCCGTTCCTCCTGCCAATATAAGACAATAGTTTCTGCTAATCATAATACCATAGGTTTAGACCTTGAAAACTAACTTTCCGACTCTTGTCGTATGACAAATATACAATAAAACTCCGATAAAAGGACAAAACATTCTGCATATTTTACCTTTACATCGGAGTTTTTAAGACATTATAACCTTTTATCAATTACTCATGGAGCCTATTATACAACCAAGAATTGTACCCGCCACAACACCTGCTGCCACCTCACCCGCAGAGGAATGATTGCTATACACTACGTGAGAATGGTGAACGTGTGAAGGGATTGGTTCACAAAAGAATTCATAAGGATCATAGTAGCAATCATAGTATCTCCAGCAACCATCCACATAATATGCCCAATGTCCGTTGTTCATATAACGTACACGACCTTCCCAACCAGGTACATAGCAGCCTCGATTTACACGGGGAGGAGCACACCTGACCAAACGTCCGCCACGGGGAACAAAGTGGTTATTGTGCTTGGGGCCAGGCTTATGCGCATGAACCTCATGGCGCGGGCGGTTATTCCTAGGTGGTCGCACATTAGCCAAGTCACGGTTTCCAGCTCTGCCGGGTTCGCGACGTTCTACGTTTCCTGGGCGTGATTCACGACGCTCGGTCCGCACCCTTCCATCACCACGGCCACGCCCTTGAACCTGTGCACACAAATCGTTACTATACATTGACATTGCAATCATAACCACAGAGGCAATCATCATTCGTTTCATAGCAATTATCTATTTAAAGTTAAACCTTTTCTTATATCTCACACTGCAAAGATAGTGTTCATATACAAGACTTTCTATGGATTTTGCATACAGTTCTTTGGGATTTTCTCTATTCATGAGAGGGATTTCACCAAATAATCAAATGCAGACTTTGCCGTTACAACCAGTTTACGTATCTTTGCACATGAAACTAGCACACATGTGTGCGCTCATACATCAGACAATGACAACAAAGGACATTTGGTTTACGCTCCGCTCTGCCTTCATTGCAGGCATTTGCATAGGCATAGCAGGTTTCGGCTATCTTGTAGAAAAGAACATCATAGGTGCAGTACTCTTCTCCTTCGGACTTCTAGCCGTGGTTGGTTACAGTTTGAAACTCTACACCGGTACGGCAGGTTTTTTCAAGAAGGGAGAATTCTTACAGGTCCTGCTTATACTCTTTGGAAACATATTGGGTTGCGGAGCCATGTCGCTCATATTGCGGTGTTCCCCTATGCCCGTACAGGAAACGGCGCAAGGCATAATGGATGCACGTCTGGCCTTAGGTCCCATCAAAGGCGGCATCCTTGCCATTGGATGTGGATTCATCATGACAACAATCGTCACCTTTGCCCGTGAAGGCAAGAATCTGCCCATGCTCTTCGGCATACCTGTCTTTATCAATTGCGGTTTTCCACATTGCGTTGCAGATTCCTTCTTCTATCTATGCGTACCCATAGATCATACGCTTGCCAATCTGCCACAAGTCCTCCTATTCTGGTTAGCCATAGCATCGGGCAATTTCCTGGGCTGCAACGTCTACCGTCTAATCATGCGCAAAACTAAGTAAACTGGACCTATACATGGCAATAACGCTATCACCAGGAACATCATCATGTCGCTGCATTGCCCTGAATGGTTCGGATATAGTAATGCGCCAAGATGGACTACCTCTAGACTTTACGGACTTAAAAGAGATTAAATCCTCATCATCCAACTACTTGTTATTTGAGGAAAAGCTTACTGACATCTGTGTATTGGGGCAGCCACAAACATCCTCCTTACCAGAAAGATTTGAGACAACCACACTACGAAACTACTTCGCAGAACACGGTGAAGAAGAATCAAAACCTTACTTCCGTGCCAAAGCATTATACGAATGGCTCAGCAAAACACGCTATTGTCCAAGATGCGGCACACGTCTGATGCCTGGTACAAACAAGGAAGAGACCTCACTTGTGTGTCCAAACTGTCACAACATCATCTTCCCACGGATAGAACCTTGCATTATTGTACTAGTGAATCGTGGAAACGACATTCTGCTGGCATTGCATCGTAACCGCAATGCCCAATACTACTCCTGCATTGCCGGGTTCATGGAAGCAGGCGAGTCTGTCGAACAGGCCGTAAGACGCGAGATTATGGAAGAAACTGGCATAAGTGTAAAAAACATCCGGTATTTCGGCAGCCAAAGCTGGCCCTTCCCTTCACAACTCATGCTCGGTTTTACCGCAGAGTACGAAAGTGGAGAGATACACATTCAAGAAAACGAACTTCAACGTGCCGCATGGTTCCCTCGTGGCAATTGCCCTGCCACCCCTCCAAAAGGTTCTATCGCATATAGGCTAATACATCAGGAATAGATGCAATACCATTGCGGTGACACGACAAAAATAGTATCGTGCCACCGCTCTTACTATAACCAAAAAACTAACTTATTCTACAAAAATTTCAATAGTGGAGGACATGCGCCCAGAGGTGGCCGTTACCTTTATCTTACCTGTATGTGACGAAGACTGCACCACCAGTACAAGCTGACCGTGGAACAACTGCATTTCCGAACCAAGGAAAGATTCCAAAGAAGTGGGATCGCCGTTGCACAAACCACGCAATGTACCTGCGCCACTGATATCAAAGGTAACTTTATCGGATGCATTGGGGCATAGCGTACCTCTTGAATCCCGCATGCTCACGGTAATAAATGAGAGATCGTCTCCGCCTGACTTTATGGTGGCACGGTCTGGTTCTAGTTTCAATACCGATGGAGTACCAGCCGTACACATTGTCCTTTCCATAACAGGACATCCCTCTGCATCGTAGGCCACTACACGTAACTCGCCAGATTCATATTTCACGTCATCCCATATGAGACGATAACGACGGAGCAGTGCCTTAGTTTCCATTAAAGGCTTTGTCTGCTCGGCTGTACCCTGGGGAACAGCATAGGGGTGCTTTTTCTGTCGCCCCAGACTACGCCCGTTAAGAAACAGTTCTGCTTCTGGGCAGTCTGTGTAAACCATTACTGGGATTTTATCGCCTTCATTCCAGTTCCAGTGCGGGAGAAGGTGCAAGGTATGCTCCTTTGTATTCCATTGTGACCGATAAAGATAGTACCTATCCTTAGGCAAACCCGCCAAATCACATATACCAAAGTAACTACTACGACTAGGCCAATACTCGTCGTATGGAGTTGGTTCGCCAAGATAGTCAAACCCTGTCCAAACAAACTGTCCCATAGTCCAGGAACGGTCATCCATCATGATAAAATCTGCCTCAGGCAAATTGCTCCAATAGCAGAAATCTGTATCGTAAGATGAGCACTGGCCTTCCAATGGAAAACCTCCGTACGTTACAGCCTTAGCCTCACGCGGAGAGGAACAAGATATATCGTAAACGCCACGGGAAGAAACGGTACTTGCGCTTTCGCTACCTAGCAATACCCCCTGCGGCAACTGGGATATGCTCTGATCAAACTTATGGACGCGATAATTGAAACCAGCGACGTCCATTACCTGTGCAAATCCACTCTGCAATGAAGCCTCGGCCTTGTCCATACCCTGTGTTACAGGACGTGTGGGGTCCAAACGGTGACATATATTCTGAAGCCAACGGCTCAACTGCCGCCCCTGTACGCTCCACTGCTCTGGTATTTCATTGCCAATGCTCCACATCACTATGCTTGGATGGTTTCGGTGGCATAGCAGCAGATTAGTCATATCACGCTCGGCCCAGTCCTTAAAATGCAGGGCATAGCCATTCTTGCACTTGGGATACAGCCACATATCAAAAGTCTCGGCCATAACCATCATACCCATAGAGTCACATACCTCCATCTGCATGGTGGATGGCATATTGTGCGCCGTACGTATGGCGTCGCATCCCATGTCCTTCAGGATACGTATCTGTCGTATCAGCGCAGCACGGTTGACGGCAGCGCCCAATGGTCCCAGGTCGTGATGCAGACACACACCCTGAAACTTCCTCGTCTTACCATTGAGATGAAATCCCCTGCCATCAATAAGGACTGTGCGCACACCCACCTTGTTTATAGTTTCATCCACTGCCCTACCATCCACCATCAAGCGCGTACGCAATGTATATAAATAAGGAGTCTCTGGACTCCAAAGATGAGCATTGGACAGTGTCAATTCGGTTGCACAGTTGCCTACAGCATCCAATGCCTCTTCACTTTGAGCGACACAACGGCCATCTGCATCTTGCAAGGCATATTCCACACGGGCATATGAATAACGATGTTCTAAACCTTCAATATGATTATCAATCGCTAGTACGGCCTTGCCCCCCTCACCCTTTGCCATTGTGGTGCGAATAAAAGTTCCCCAATCAGAAATATGAGCCTCGTCAGAAAGCGTAAGGCACACTGGACGATAAAGACCTCCTCCAGGATACCAACGGCTACTCTCTTCCACATTATTCAGAGTCACCTCAATAACATTACGGTGGCCTGCTTTAAGGTATGGCGTGGCATCTATTTGGAAAGCATTGTATCCATATACCCAACGTCCTGCTTCCTGCCCATTAATGTACACTACAGGTTCTGCCATCGCTCCATCAAAATTTAGCAGGGCATGTCCATAACCATCGGGCACATCAAGTTCGGTACGGTAGAAACCTTTGCCTATCCATGGCAGAGCGCCCGAACGTCCGCTCTTCTCCGTTGCCACCTTCTCGCCATTCTGCTCTATGGCCACAAACTGCAAATCCCACTTCTTGTCGAATGGACCTCCGATGGCCCAATCATGCGGAATTCGTACGGAATGCCATGTCTGCATGTCTCTTGAGAACTGCCAGTCACGAATATCTAACACAGTACGCTGGGCATGAACCTGAGCAAACTGGTACAGGCATAGTCCGATAATAAGAAAACGTAACTTCGTTAGCATAAGAATTTGGTATCTTATTAATTTTCTTTAGACATAAACTTCTCATTGCCACGGATATAGACTCCGTGCTGCGGAACAGCAGACAAATTACGGCCGCTCATATCATATATTCTGTCATCTACACATATTCCGGATGGCATGACCTCCTTCACCCCGGTGGTAGGTACAAAAGTCTTAAAAGCATCAAGGGCCTCGGTGGAATTAAGGGCATGGGGACTGCTGCCGTTGGTCCACAGTCCACGGTTAAGCCAACCATTCTGCACCATGGCATTCTTACCGTTGCCGCACTCCTCCGGAAACCAATAGTACAGTCCCTTTACATCAAGGGCATTCAACGTCTTTACCAGATCATGCAGGAATGTAGCCTGTCCTTCTTTACTAAACTCCCAGTCCCTGCACACTGCATCCGAAGGTCCCCATTGATAATTATAAGCCGTTTCCACAAGATGAATATCCTTTTCCGGCAGTGCTTCCCTCAGTGTTTTCACCGTTGATGACAATGTGCTGAGACTGCCATGCCAGAAGGGGTAATAACTCAGTCCTATGATGTCATAGTCGGTAAAGCCAGCCTTAGCTAACCAGTCATAGAAATTCCTTGCCCATTCAGGTTCTCCGCTACGTTCAATGTGAAGCACTATGCTTGCCTCCTTGGCATTAGAGGCACGAACACCCTCTGCAGCAGCACCGAGCAGGGATGCAAAACGTACAATCTGTGCCTCCTGCCTCTCATAGGAGAACCACTGTGGGTCCAAGTATATGACGTGTCTGCTCTTGTCCTTGGCAGAAAGGTTGTCCCACAGCATACCGTAACTTACCTCGTTGCCTATCTGCACATAGTCAGGAGATGCACCGGCCTCAACTAATGCATTTATACTCTCTATGGTATAGTAACGTACCTTGTCAGCCAAATCATTAGTAGCAGTAGTCTTGTCCATATTCCATGACTGCGGTATCCATTGCTGGGCAGGATCCGTCCATGTGTCGCTATAGAATATATCCAGCAGCAAGAGCATTCCTGCCTCCTTGATGCGACGTCCCAGTTGCTTCACATATTCTAAATCCTGACACGTACCCGGATCGCTGTCCCGTGTCGGGTCAACCAGCAGCCTTACACGTGCCGCAGTCCAACCAACTTCGTCGTGCAAGAATGTTATCAGGTCAGGAATGATATTACCATCAGCATCAAGCCACTGGTCTCCAGCCTGCTCGTATGCAGGTATCAGCGATATGTCGCCACCCACCACACGGTCTTCGGCCCTGCATACAAGGAGCATACAGGAAAGCAGTAGCAATGCAAACAACCTTCCAATATTTAACATTGTCTTTGTCTTTATTCTGTCTTGCATATTATTAAAGCAGACTGCGGGGCAACAGTTACCTTGCCACCGTGCATCTTGCCCAAACCATCAGCACATACCATACCATCATGACAAACCACGGTGTAAAGCCCCTCGGGAATATCCACCTGCTGTGCTGTTCTGTTGCTGTTCATCACACACACGATTTCCTTCCAAGTGTCACCCACGGCGGCACCATTCAGTGTGAATGCTATCACACAAGAGGGAGCATTCAGGAAACGGAGGTTTTGGCGCACAAGATTAGCATCACCCATACGGAAGGCCTTATGCTGCTTACGTATGTCTATCAGTCCGCGGTAATACATGAACAGTTCGGGATGTTCCATCAATCGTGACCAGTCTATCTGGTTGACAGAATCTGGTTGGTTGTAACTGTTGTGCACACCTTTCTTATCGCGGAATGCCTCCTCGCCAGCCCACAGGAAGGGAACGCCCTGAGAAATCAGTACAAAAGTCTGCGCCAACTGGCTAAGACGCACCACCTCTTTGTCAGAGATACCTGGTATACTCGCGCGAAGACGGTCCACCAGACTCATATCATCATGACAACTCACATAACTCACATGCTGCGAGGGTTGAGCTGCCCAAGCGTCCTTACTGTAGTTCACTTTGGACATATCAACGTCCTTGTGCGCAATACCACCCACCAGACCGAATTTCACACTCTCCTCATGTCCAAGATTCCCGGCCAAATAGGCAGACTGAGTGTCGTCAGAGAAGGGACCGCGAAGTGCATCGCGCATCTCATCGGCAAAGGCACCAATACCAGGCATGCGGTATGTATGCGCCTTCATGGCACAAAGGTTATAGTCTATAGCAGGAGAACCGGCTGCCCATCCCTCACCGTAGATGGTGATGGATGGGTCTATCTTGTCCAGTTCCTTGCGTATGAGATTCATTGTCTCTATGTCATGTATTCCCATCAGGTCAAAGCGGAAACCGTCTATGTGGTATTCTTCCACCCAATAGCGTACGCTCTCCAACATGAACTGGCGCATCAGGGGACGTTCGCTAGCAGTTTCGTTGCCGCAACCCGAAGCATTGGCATAGTCACCACCCGTTGTGCCGATATCGCCACTGGCTCCCTGCCCAGGAGCAGTCTTGCGATAGTAGTAGTCGGGGAAGGTCAGTTGGAAGTTACTGCCGTCTATGTTCATGCAATGATTATACACCACATCCAGAATAACACGGATGCCAGCATCGTGCAGCGCCTGCACCATCTGCTTGAATTCACGTATTCTCACCTCGGGAGTCCTTGCATCGGTACTGTAACTTCCCTCGGGCACATTGTAGTTCAAGGGATCATATCCCCAGTTGTACTGCGGTTTCTCTGGTTGGGATTCGTCCACGGTAAAGTAGTCGTAACTGGGCAGTATCTGCACGGCATTCACGCCCAAGGTCTTCAGATACCAGATATTGTGCGGTTCTGTAAGGGCCAGAAACTTGCCTGGATAACGGCTCCTGCTGGATGGATGTATACTGAAATCGCGATGATGCATCTCGTACACAATCATGTCAGATGCATTCTCCAGCTTGGGTCGCACGTCCTCGTCCCAACCCTCGGGATTTGTGTCTTCCATCCTTACAATAGCAGCACGCTTTCCATTTACGCCTACAGCCTTGGCAAAGGTACCGGGACATTCACCTCTACCTATATCAAAAGTATAGAAATATCCCGCCCAGTCGCCCTTCAGGCTTACAC
>ERZ808032.171-NODE-171-length-10540-cov-4.139826_pt1 | contig 10540 bp, 1 predicted proteins | sample MGYA00380187_ERZ808032 | MGnify/ENA primary metagenome ERZ808032 (study PRJEB31490, sample SAMN06133378) | cow dung metagenome | isolation source: M10 | host: cow | place: China: Chengdu | collected 2015-05 ...
TTATGAGATTATTTCGGAGCACTCGGGCAAGAGCGTGAAACAGATCCACAAGGATGCGGACCGCGACTACTGGATGACAGCCAAGGAGGCGTTGGAGTATGGTATGATTGATGAGATTCTAACTAAGGCAAACAGGAACAATGAGCAAAAATAAAGTTAAAACTATACTATCCGATATAGGTTTTTAAATAGTTTGTTGAAAAGGTTGTTTAGATGATGGTAGAGGTGCTAATAGTAATATTAGTGCCTCTATTTTTTTACCTTCGGAATGCCTGGCAATCTGTCGTATATAATAATGTATTAAAATTTGCCTAAAATTATATTTCTTTTGGCTCGTGTTGGCTTTTCTATATATTAGTGAACGATTATCCACAAATGAACTAAGATAGGCTGAAATCACTCATTAAAATATTAAATATTTTTTTAATACTTACAGGTACAAATATAATACAAAAACTGCTACTAGTTTCACAACTAATAGCAGTTCAATTTCAAAAGTAATGACTAACAAAAAGATTAGTTGGACCACTAGGACTCGAACCTAGTCAGACAGAACCAAAATCTGTAGTGCTACCATTACACCATAGTCCATTAAGATTAGCGGAACAAGTAGGACTTGAACCTACGACCTGATGATTAACAGTCATCTGCTCTAACCAACTGAGCTATTGTTCCATTAACGGCATTACGATTTATGCTTTGCTCTCAAGAACAATCACCACCTTCTCAAAGTAGATGTTCTACCTTCATCAGCTTTACTTTGATAACTATTAAGAGGTAGACTTAATAGGCTATAGGTAATTCAAGTATTTCACAGAATACTATCTTTTTTAGCAACTCCACGTTATCACGCAGAACTCTTTTCTTGACGAGTGCCTCCTCGGCTTAGCCGTTATGTTTTAATATAGTCTTCGGTACGAGAATCGAACTCGTATTTAGAGAATGAAAATCTCTCGTCCTAACCGTTAGACGAACCGAAGTTTAAAAACTAGTCTTAGTATTAAAACCAAGACTAGTCTGACATTTATATGGAAATGTTTTGAGAAGAGCGCACTGCAAATATAGAACAAACCTTTTAATTATACAAGGATTAGTTTGTTAATTGATGTTAATCAGACAAGAGATAATCACCAATATCATAACCAGCAGCTCCATATCCCATAACATCTAATGTAGTATCTATAGCTTTACGATGTCTACCAAACCAAGGAGTATTTCTTACAATATTTAGTCCTCCTATTATGCCAGCAGTTCCACCAACTAGTTCAGCTTTATTAACCCAATTAGTATTTTCTGTTGCTTCTTGAGTTATATCAGCTCCAACACCTATACTATTCATTACTACTTGTCCTTTATCAGCTTGTTTCAATAAAGCATCTATATTGTCAGCTAATCTAATATAACGATTATTGGCGTTTCTTATAGGTAAACCATATTGATTATAATAAGTTCCTAGATTGCGTAAACCTACTTTTGTTAAATGTCCAAGACCTTTACTTAGTATATAACCGCCGCTAACTACTTCTAAAGCGTTTGCTAGATTATTTATATGTTTTTTAGTTTCTTGTATTTTTTCTAACCTTTCTTGTTCTTCTTTGATATAAGCTACTTTTATTGTTTTTTCAAGATTTTGTTTATTGGTAAGTTGATCGTTTATTTGAGGTATTATACGTCTGGTGTCATCAAATGATTTAGAACTTCCTTTAATTCTACTAGGTTTAGTAACTGGTTTAACACTAAAACGTTTTAAATCACTTTGTATATATTCAGGATGAAGTTCATAAAATTCTCTAGGTCGTTTACTAAGTTTAACTACTTTGTCTAAATCAGTTTCGTTTCCTGTAATTTCTTCTAAAGTGTATTTACTCATAATTTTTAAGTTTAAGTAGAAGAGATGCTACTCAATTCACATCTCTTCTACGGGGGAGCTATTATTCAGTTACATGTTCTTTAATATTAAACAAACCAATTGGATTTTCACCACGCTTATAATAATGGTTATTAGAAGGAAGATCCCATATAGACCTAATACCATTCCACATAGGAATACGACGTTGAATATAAACTGAGAGTTTAGCTTCTCCTGCAAAACGTCCACTATGATAATAAGGATCGTATTCATCATCAAGCATCCAATCAGTTACTGCTTTAAGAGATGACATAGCATCAGTTATAATACTTTGTGCAGCAATAGGTGTACTCATGAGTTTTTTACCTTCATTAAACATACCTAAAGGATTATACATAAATGCTTCTGATGCTAAACGGTCAGCTTCATATAGAGCTAAGTTAAACCAAATACTATCTTGTGTTTCTTGGTCATCATCTGCCATAGCCCAAAGAGCAGTTACGGTAAGCATTGCTGCAACACAACCAATCAAATCACCACTATTACGCCAAATGTTTGCTCGTTCATAAGATGGAATTATATGCCAAGTAGTCTTTAATTGATTAAGATAATCAAAACAATGTCCGATTAGGAAAACAAAACCTTTTAAAGCATTAGTTTGTTCTTCAGTTAAACCAGCATCAACTTTAATTTTATCATAATTTAATCTAAGCACATCGTAAATAGATTGAACCATACCTTTATCAACAGTACCTCTAGTTTCATTATAACGACCTCTAGCCATATAACGTTTAAGAATACCCATAGGTAAATGTTTATGATATTGCATAACTAAACTACCAAACCATCTACGTTCAATATAAGCAGATCCTAATCTATTATAAACACCATGGATTTTATTATTAACTTTACGAGTTTTTTCAGCAAATGCTCCAAGTAATGCTATAGCTTGACTAGTCTTTTTATTATCAGCTAATTGTTTATCAAGTTTAGCTAAATCAGAACCTTCTTTGAAGGCAAGAGTTCCATCAGAACCTAGCTCCATTTGGTCATAAAGATTTGTTTTTTCTTCAAATTCTTTTTTAAATTTATCCTCTTGTTCTTCTCTTAATTTAATAAATTTATTAATTTGTTCATTATTACAATGTAGATAAATATAATCAGTAAGAGCATCTCTTCTAAACCAATTATATTCTTTAAGAAGATTTTTATCCTTTTTTAAAGTTTCTTTAAAGTCGTTATATTCTTTTAGTTGTTCTTCAGTTAAAACTTCATTTAAAAGTAAACTTTGTTTATAATCAACATATTGTTGCTTATTCATATAAACAGTTTTACCATTATCTAAAGTTACAAGTTTATGACTATGAAGCATTGCAAAAAGAACACTATTTTGCATAAAATGTTCAGTCATAGTTTGAGGACTAAACATTAAGTCTCTAATTTTCTTACTTGTTTCTTCAAGACTTAATTGTCTAACAACACCAGTAGTTTCATCATAATCTACAATTTGCATAAATTTAATTATAGCATCTTGTTTATTATAAGCTAAATTAGTATTGTTAAACATAGACTCATAACCACCTCTAGCAAAACCTAAAGAACCAGTAAACCATTCTTCTTGACCAAAAGCCCAATCTTTAGGACCTATAAATTCACGAGCTGCCATTTCAGCAATCATACCAGTTTCACCTAAAGTGACATTAGCTATAGCACCTTTAAAGTTAAGCATCATGTAATTAGCTGATACGAAACTTTGGATATTATTAGCTATATCAGTAAGAATGCCTTCTTTTTCTTTCCATTGGTCAAACAATAATCTTCTTAAGAAAACTTTATATTGTTTAATAAGATTTTCATCTACTTCTTTAACATAAACTGTACCTTCTCCAGATTTTCTAGCATCAGTAGCAAGATCACCATATAGACCATACTTACGAGAATACATCTTTAAGTTTTGTAAAGCGTTTAATAAGAAGTATAGTTTTTGTTTATTTTCTTGAATAGCGTTATAATTATTAGCTTGCTCTAGATAAGCATCAATAACATTTAACCAATCTCGATTTAATAAACTTTGTCTTTCATGTTTTAACTGAGTTTCATATTCAGTAATAACTTTTCTTCTTTCTTCTATTGCTTTTTCAAATTCTTCTTGATTACCGTTATATTGTTCTAAAGTAATCTCTCTTTCATTGATTTCTTTAATTTTCTTTTGTAAATCTAAGGTAAGATTACTTTCAAGTAATTTAGTCATAGGCATTAGAGGAGTTCTATCAAACTCATAACCTATTTCTTTATACCATTCATCTTTACCTCTATTAGTAGAAATATTAAAACCAAAAAGTTTACCTCCTTCTACTAAACTTGATTTAAGTGTAGGATCTTTAGGTCTAAGAGATTTAGGTAGATAATTTTGTTTAAAATAACGTCTAGCAGATTCTACAGTAGCTGTTTCTAAAAGAGTATTTTGAAGATATTCTCTCAAATCTTTTTCAGATTCATTAAGTACTACAGTATTATCATATTTACCTTTTTGACTACCTTTAACGTAATTACCTAATATATCTTTATCTGGATCATAATTATGATTACGTTTATCTTGTGAAGGATCTTCAAATTCTATAAGTTCTCCACCAATGACTTTACTAACTTTACCGTCACGAACTTTTTTAACAGTTTGATTACCTCTAGGTTCCCAATGTCCTTCAAAAGTATTATTTTCAAATAGTTCATCTTTTATTTCAGATGACATCCAACACTCAAGAGGTTCCATTTGTCTAGTAAAAGGATTATAAATATGATTTTGATTAAACCATTCTTTATAATCAAAACTATTATCGATTTCAGCTCTATGTTGAGCTTCAGCTAAAGCTTGATAGTAATATTTAGTTGGAGCTTTACGATAAACTTGATTTATTAATTCAAGAGCTTCTTGTCTTTCTGTTTTATTTACAAATTTATCATAATTAGGATCTCCCGGTTCACCTTTAGGTTTAGCATAACTGTATAAGAATCTATTACCTACAAATTCTTCATTTCGTTTAACAAAATTACCTTGATTATCTTTTTCATAAGCAATTTCTGTAAATGCTTTTTTAAATTCAATACTTTTACCTTGACTTTGTATAGAATGAATTTGATTATTTAAGACTTCTGTATTAGTAACAAATTCTACATAAGAATCTATAAAGTCTTTAGAATCACTTGTATTACCATCAGTCTTTTTTAATTTACGAAGTTGAGCATAACAATCGGCAATATCTTTTAACGTTTTAATGCCATCTGCTGTATCAGGAATTTGTTCGAAATGAATATAACCATCAAGTTCAACATAATAAGGTTCAAGTAAAGTATTTAATTTTGTAACAATTTTTAAATATTCAGGATTAGGATCTCCACCAATTGCCATACCAGCATAAAAGTCAGCATTGAATGTAGCATCAGTAGGTTTAGCATTAGAAATTAATATTCTATCTGTCAAAGGAGGACAATGTTGTGTTTGAAATAGATTTCTTTGAGCGTCCTTTATCTTATCTAATTCTTCATTAGATAAAAGACTTCCATTAGGAATTCTATGTTCATCATAAATACCTTCTCCATCCTTATGTTCATTCATTATTCTAACTGCTTCTCTTGCTCTACCTCCACTAGTCAAACTTAGTGTCTCAAATGCTTTCTTTATTCTAGCACCAATACTTAGAGGCTCTCCAGTTTTAGGATCTTGAGTTACTTCAACAACAAATTTAGCATTTTGTCTAACCCAATCTCTTGCAGTAACATAAGCTTTTTGTTGTTCAAGCCAGTTTCTAGGAACAGTTGGAATACCTTGAGCATTGCGTTTTTCAAAACTTCTAATAGTTTCTAAATGAACTTTTAACTGATGCTCAAATCCATGAACAGGATCATATTTAAAATAAGTAGCATCAAGTTTAGTCATAGCTTCTATGAAATAATGAAGAGTTTGAGCAGCTTCTTTACTATGTAATTCTAAGTTAGTTTTGACTTCATCAGAAACATCAATATTATGATAATTACTTATTGAAGGACGTTCTACTAACTCATTATCAGAATTAATGTAGTAATTAGGTCTATGAAGATTATATATTTCTTGATTAATTTCAGTTAATCTTTTACGTTTATGTTCTTCAGAACCATTTTTAGAAAGATAATGAAGTATATCAAGACGTTCATAATATAATTTCATATATTGAGAATAAAGCTTTGGAAACGCTCTATACTCATTACCAAAAGGATAATCTGTTGCTTCATCATTATTAGATGTCCCATAAAGCATTCTTCTTTCATAAGCTGCTTTAGTAATATAATACATTGGGTCAGCTTCTTGATTACAATGTCTTGCTTTAAATTCATCTAATTCTAATTTAGCTTTAAGATGTTCTATACTACCGTAATATGTAGCTTTCGCTGCATCAGCAACTGCTGTTTTTAATCTTTGATATTCTTCAGGAAATTCGCTATTATAGTCTTGAATAAATCTACCATCTTCATCAACTAGAACATCCATACGAATAGTTTCGCCTAATTCAGCTGCTCTTTTTTGAATATCTTTTATTTTAGCCCAATATTCTTTTTTAACTTTATGTTTATAATGTTTACGTTTAGCATCAATGTCTCCCATTACATCTTTAAGTATTACTTGAAGAATAGGAGTACCGTTTTCCATAATGTCATGAACTTGCCAAGTAATACCGTAAGTTTTCCACCAAGCATCCATAACATCAAGCAAACCTTCTTTAACCATAGGATTAGTAGATTGACTATCAATAATAGCTTTCATACCTCTATTAAGAGTATCATTAATAGGCAAATCTTGAACTAATTTTACAGCAGATATAATATCATTTATATAATACTTAATATCAGTATCTTCAGATTCTACAGTAAAACCAACATAACCATTAAATTTATTTACGAAAGCTTGAGCAATATTTACAGCTTCCATATATTTATTCATAAGATCAACGTTAGTTTTAATCATACCAATCACTCTATCGTCTGTAATTGAAAGAAATCTATTACGATTTTCAGGATCTTCTATAAATTGATCAAAGAAATGAGTTTTAATATATTCTGCTGTAGCAACTGCATATTTAGCAGTTTCTCTGGTAACTACAGTTTCATTATTCTTTAAGACTTCTAATGTATTATCGATACCTTTTGAACGTAATCCTTGAATATAAGTTACACCACGTTTATCATCATTAGCTTTCATTCTAGCTTCAGCAAAATCTAAAGCATCATAATTTAATTCTTCTAATGCAGCAGCAAAACTTTCATTATTTTCTTTTATAGGTTCTACTTGAATCAAACCAGAAAATGCTTTTTGATTTATTTCTTGAGCATCATCTATAATCTTTTTAATAGATTTATTTTGGATATGACTTGTATCTCCTCTTTCTGTATTCTTTGGAGGATTTAAATAAAACTTTTCTAAACTTTTAATATTACTAGGAATATAAAGTCTAAATGGTTTTCTTATTTGAGAACCTTGATTGTCATCATATGTTATATACTGAGTACTACCATTTTCGTAACCTGGTGAGAAAATATGTCCATACAAAGCTGCATTATTAATATATAACGTACCAGCATTAGGATTACTAAAATGACTTTTAATTGTATTATAAGCGATTCTTAAACCTTCTTTTTCATTCATCGCATCCTCTAATACAAAATTGTCAGCTTTAACATCTAAACCTTTTCTGTCTTTTCTATATTCGTAATAGAAATTATCTCCTTGTTCTTTAGCTTCTTGTATTTTTTCTTTAATGAACTCATGATTAAGAGCTTGTTGTTCTTGATTTTTAATATATTCTTGAATTATATATTCATAAGCACGTTTAGATAATATATGAGCATTATTACTTTCATTTGCACTCCATTCACTATTTTCATTAGCATTTAGGTTTCCTAAAGGATATAAAATAATACTATTGTTAATAGGAACAATTTTATACAAACGATTAACTCTATCTTCTAATATTCTAATATATTTATTAGTACCATAAGTATCACTAACAGGTAAATGATATTTGATACCTATTTTTTCTAAACTAGCATTAAATTCTTTTAATCTAGGAACACCAGTATTTTCATCTATTTCTGGAGATAACGCAAATATACCATGAGATATTTTAAGAAAGTTATATTTAACTTTATTATATCTAGTCATATTAAAAGTAGTAATACCAGGAAAATCAGGATGACTACGAAGATAATTTTCATACAAATCATCTACTTCATGTAGCATACTAAAATTACCTTTAGTACTTTTAATTTCACTCATAGCTTTACGAAGATCATCAACAAAGCCTAAACCATTACTACCAAATTCATTAATCAGGCAATCATTGTCTATAACTTTATTGACAGCTGTACTACTCATTCTAAGACCTTCGACATATACTGCATATTTTACAATATCAATAGCAGCAGAAACTAAGAAAGGATTATTATTAAAGAAAACTTTTTTAAACTCTGCATAAACAATATTAGGATTTAAATTTTGTTCTCTAAATTCAATAGTTTGTGCACCTACGAAACGACCTCTATTATTACCATTATATAGACTAACATTTATAAGATTGAATAAACCTGAATTACTAAAGGTAGTTTTAATCCATTGAATTTTTTGAGCTGGAGATAAATTTTCAAATGCTTCAAGTTCTTTATCTGTAGGATTATTTACATCATCAACAATAAATTCTTCTTCTTGCAATACTTTTCTATCATTTTTGATAACAGTTACAAAATTAGCAATATTATGAGGACGTTCATAACCATAAATTCTTAAAAGTTCTTGTTTAGCTTCAGCTTCTTTAACTTTATAATCAGGAGATATATCTTGACTCAATTCAATATTTCCATTAATTAATCTTACTTTAATAGGATATTTAACAGAATTAATATTTTGATAAATAGAACTTAAAACATATTTTTGAACATCATTATATGTAGTTTCACTAAGTTCATAATTAAATCCATTAGCAACTTGACTAATACCTTTAATAAGATTAACAAAAGCAGAATCTTGTGTTTCAAATACAGTTTTAGCAATTACAGTACTTGTAGCAGAAGCGTATTTTAAGAAAGCATAAAGTGTAGGATAAGCACTCTTTTGTATATCAGAAGATACTAAATCATTTATATTATCATCAACCCTTCTTGTATCATCATTAAAGCCAGGATAAATAGCATTTAAGATATGAGTGTTATTAACACTTAATACAGGACGTCTAGGAGTTTTATAAGATACTTTACCGGGAGTACTATTATCTTCATTAAACGTAGGAACAATATACTCAAACAAAGATTTATCTATATCTTCAAATACTTTACGAGTAGCGTATACTGTTTGTTTAGCACCAAACTTATCAGGATTACAACATCTAGCAATATCACCTATAGTATTAGCAGTTTCACTAATCTTATAGAAAGAAAGAATAGTTCCTAAATCAAATAGTAAATCATCAACACTTTCCTTTACGGGGGAGTAATTATGCAACCTATTTTTAAGTTTAGATACAATAAGAGGCAGATTCTGTAAATGAGATTTATCTAGAGTAATTTCTAAATCTTTTTGTCCAAATACTTTGTTAAATGCTTTACCATATCGTTTATTTAATGAAGCTAAAACTTGAGTTATACCTACATTATCAGAACTATCTACACCTAATTTTTTAGCAACACTTCTTATTGCAGCATGGATAGGATTACCAGTAACATTAGTAAATATAGATTTTTTAGTATTATAAGCTTTAACAATTTCAGTTATACCAGGTTGCATCAAGAAACCTACTGCTGTAGTATAATCTAAACCTACATTAACTAATGTTTTAAATGTAGCAAAAGTATAATCATTTAAATTAGGTAAAGAACCTTCTTTAATATTATCTAAAATATAAGCTGTGGTTTGAGAAGAATACGCTGTTAATATCTTACCACTAACACTTCTATTATCTTTAGACCAACCATAAGTATTATGATGAATACTAAAAGTTTTTGCATCCTCTTTAAGTGTATCATTAGTAAATCTACTTAAAACTTCTTGAGGATTATCAAAATCTTTTGTATCATAAATAACATAAATAGGCTCTTCTAAAGTAGGTTTAACGGTATTACATACTGAACAAAATGTATCTAGTGTTACAGAAAAAGCTTTAAGTTTAGCACCACTCATAGCTTCTTCTTGATATGCTATTTGGTCATATACATTATAAGGACTTCTAGCATCTCTAGCATTTTTAACATTTTCATTCATCAACTCATTACGAGCAGCAATCAAATCATCAAAATTAGAACGAGATAAGTTTTCTTCTAAAGTTGCATCATCTGACAATATATTTATCATTATTTCTAATAACTCTGTATTACGAGCTGCTCTACTATTAGCTAATAAATCATTTTCAGCCAAAAGATATTCATCATAAGTAAGTAAACCATTATTCTTTGCTACTGTATTAAACGCATCCATTCTTTCATTAAGAATAGTATCAATAGCAGATTTAAATGCTACACTATAATTATCATGTTGTTCTTCTAAAAAAGCTTTAATGTTATTATTAGCTTCTATAAATTGATCAATAAGAATTTTATCATTTTCAGTAAGTCCATTATTTTTAACTTTAGTCCTATACTGAATTAAAGCTTTATTAATTCTATTAATCCGTTCTA
>ERZ808032.173-NODE-173-length-10487-cov-3.122094_pt1 | contig 10487 bp, 16 predicted proteins | sample MGYA00380187_ERZ808032 | MGnify/ENA primary metagenome ERZ808032 (study PRJEB31490, sample SAMN06133378) | cow dung metagenome | isolation source: M10 | host: cow | place: China: Chengdu | collected 2015-05 ...
CAGCTTTAGCCCCTGGAGGGAAAATCTGACGTCTGTGTTTGTCTGGCCGGAATTTTGGAAACCCTGCATATACAGGGTGGTGGGCTCGGTGAATGGCATGATCACACTGCTGCAAAAGCTGGCAGCAGCTGGTCCGGTATATGATCGGATCTCCATGTTGCGGGTTATTGCAGAGGATCCGTCTGCTGTGACCCTGGCTCCAAAAAGCTGACTGGCGGGGGTTCCGGCCATGATTCCCTTCCTAGCATACAAAATAAGTAAGTATAGACCCGGTTCAATCGTGAAACTGTCTCCCACCGTTGTAAATGAGGTCCCGGTATCAAGGCTATATGCATCATTTGAGCTAAAAAGAGCAACCGGCTGTAGGTTCAGTTTAGCGGTCGTGACAGATGCATCCCGTATCTTACTTTCAGTTACTGCGCCATCTAATAACTTAGCGTTACTCACTGCCTGATTGGCCAGTTTTGCGGTCGATACAGACAGATTTGCCAGTTTTGGGGATGTGACATTATAATCCGCAATTTTGGGAGTTGTCACGGCGCCATCCGGGATAGTGTAATCAACCAGTATTTCCTCTATTTCCTTCCGGATCAGGGCGGGCAGCCCGTCAATAACCTTATTTATTTCCGCCAGGTTGAGCTCATGGAAATTGGTATAGGGCAGGTGTTCAAAAAGTCCCATAGTATCCTCCTTAGTAAATCATCACACAGAACTGGTGTTTAAATTCGTCTGTGATATGTTTATACAGGTTAAACTGCACTATTTCACGTTGTTCCCGGATCATGGACATGGTCGTACTGACTCCGATATTACCTTGTTCAATATCAGTTTCCGTGTACTCAGCGCTGTCCTTTTGGGTGTTATACTCAAATTTGCTCTGGTTCTTGTCCATGTCACCCTTCTGGGTGGTGGTGTTGTTTGTGTAGGGCTGTGACACGCCGGAATCGTAGCCGGTGACCTTATCATCTGAGGTAGTGGTCTGGTCTATCTTCGCGCTGGTGGTGCTTCCGCCGGTCATGATATGCAGGTCCCCTGATACTGTGTGTGTCCTCTTGCCGTCTTTGTTCCAAATCGGATTGTACGCCCAGATCATGGAATTATACAGATCTATCCACTCCTTCAGGTGTACATTGGACCACACCCGGATCATGTCCCGCATGGCGGAAGGTGACGCATATACAAGGCCAACTTCAGCCAGCTCCATGCAGATGTTGCTGATCAGGGTGTCTTTGTCCGGGACAAAGGGATCAGTTACGGTTGGAACCGAAGTGTCGATATCGTCCGCGGTAGGGATCACCAACCCGTCAAAGATCGTTGGATCCAGATTGTACAGTGCCAGAATTGACATCCAGGCCATAAGTGTCACCTCCTCGCCACTTAACATTTAATTCAGATTCAGGGATGCCAAACATATCCCTGACCTTTTCCATTCCCTTGGTAATGTTGTCAAACCAAAGCGAAACCTTAGCCTTAACCTCCAGATCATTGGCTGCCACTTCCGATTCCGTTACGCCGGACTGTTTAGCCAAATTAACGTTCGGTATACCAATATCCGTCAAAAACATGTTCCTCACGTTCCGCATGGCGTCCACCAGCTTATCACCTATGAAGTTTTGCCCAACATTCTGCGTGAAAAGCTGCACCGCCAGGGTACCGTCATCGTTAAACAGGTGTTTATCTGCCACCGCCATCGGATTCCCTGAAGCCACCTGATCATATAACTTCTTATATGATTCTGCGTCAGCCTTCCCTCCGGCAGAGAAAACAAAGCTCAGCTTTGAATTGAGGATGTTAACTCCAAGGGTCTCCGCACATAGGGCCATCAAGTCACCGTAGTAGTCAACGATGTCATATAACCCGCAGAAGTCATTTTCCAGCTTAATAAGCTCTGTGTTCACCCCAATGATGTACCGTTTGAAAGTCCGGCTGATGGGGTTGGCCACCTGCGTAAAAAACGGCTGATACTGGACTGTGCGCCCGCCCAGGGTACAATGCTGCGGAAGTACGCCGTATCCGGGAATGTCCACCACCGAAACAAACCCAACTATATATAATACGGAAAGAAAATAATTGTGATCCCAGGTCTCCGGCAGTGTGAACTCAAAAACACTTTGTGCTTCCTGCAAAAGGTACCGTTTAAAGAAACGGGCCAATCCGGTGTTTTTAACGTGGACCGTGCTGGGTGAAATAGCGGCATTGTACCTATTAATAAAAGTATAGCTATAATCATTATTCATAAAAAAACCCTCCTGCCATGTATCCTTCTATGGCGTGCAGCTCATCATCCGTGGCCGGTGCTGATATGTGTGGTTCAGAGCAAACCAGATAACCAGACACAGTGCTGATCTGTTTGACTTTGCACAGCGGTCTCCCCCGGTCGGCGTTGTCCATCTCGGACTGCTGATAATAGGTCTCGGACAGAACCATTGGCATTAAGTACCCGCCTATAGAGCCGGTGCTGTTCAGGATCGTCTGTTTGGGCATCGCTGCCTTTATGGCGTCAACCACACCAGAAACCGCTCCAATGGCGTTATCACTGGACGCGTCAGCCCCTGCCTTAAGGATCCCAAAAACTGCACCAAGAACATCTGACCTGCTGGTACCGTAACCGAAGGACACACCCACATTACTGTCCAGGGTATAGATCCGGTTGGCCTGGTTGCCCTTAACCGCGTAAATGGCGAAAGATGCAAAACCAGATGACAGGTTCAGGGTGACATCTACGCGGACAGAATCGGCTCCGATCAGCTTATCAGAGTCCAGACTTATGCTTCCCACTCCGGGTATAAAAAGATCCCTGGTAGTATAGGTGTTTCCGCTCACATATGTGCCGCGGGTGGTCTCGTCCGGGTGGGCCGTGACCGCCACAGTCCGGGAGAAAGTGATGCTGTCCCGCGGGCTGATGGTTTTATAGGTTCCGCCCACTTCATAATACCCAAATTCAAACCCGGACCGGCTCGTTCCGATGCCTGAAACTTCAGATTTGTTAATGGGCAGCCACGTAACGCCAACTATAGAGTTTTCCGGCTGCTTTATGGCCTTCACAGCCTCCCCGGTGATATCCCCAAAATTATAGCCATCCCAGAAGTTACTGGCAAAAACCTGGGTTGCGATATAGCTATATTGGAGACCGTCCAGCAGGTAGTACTCCTGCCAGCCCCTGCGGCCCATCGTTGCCACACATAGGACCTGATCAGAAAAAGATGCAGGAACGCCCCAGAAGGGCTGCGGGGTGTTTTTGTAGGTCGGTGTTGACTTAGCGGGGTAAAGGCCATCTATGATATCACCATCATATTCTGCGGAGCTTCGAACAACATACTGGCTGCTGGATCCGATCTGGGTCTTATAGGACGCCAGGGCGTCCACCTCCATATCCGCGGTCCACTGACGCTGGTCGTAATTCCAGTTTTTCACCCAGTAGTAACGCCCAAAATCCGGGATGTAAGCATAGTTATAAGAAGCGGGCGCCCCGCCGCCGGTCCATATCAATCTAATAGAGGGGTGCGTAATACTGCACCCCTCCTTTAGAATGACACTGTAGGATGTTCCGCCGGAAGGGCGGGCCGTGGAGTTCACCCGCTTCGAAAATGAATAAAAGGTTACATTCACGGCCGCACCTCCTTAGTCCAGAAGTAACACCACGCAATTCTCCGTGTTGTCATTATAGTAGCGTTTGATTCCCTTCGTGACCATGTTCCAGTACTCACCGCGGATGTTGAACGGCGAGGTATAACTGTCATCCTGCAGCAGGGTAGTACCAGCGGCGTCACGGTCAAAGAGAACACCCAGGACTACGTTGCTGCTGACCGCCGCATGCTGTACCGCACCGGCAGAATCCACATAACCGGCATCCACGTCAATAGACTGCGGATTGAGCGGGTTCTGCCAGAAGGTAACCCCTTCATAAGGCAGCAGCTGCAGGTACCGGTCATTGAAGGATACCGACAGCACATTACTGGCTACGCGCTGGAAGAACGGCTCGTAGAGGACCAGGCGCTGCTCCTCGGTGTCAGAGTGCCTGGAGATATTGCCGCCGATAGGTGTAGCTGCCGTCGGGTTGACGTGATACAGGTAACTGTATTCACGCAGGGCCTTGGACAGGGACGTGATCCTGGCAAAGATCCACCGGGCAAAGTCCGGGAAAGCGGCGGGCGCCATAGCCTGCGCCAGCGTCAGGGACTGGCCCGTCAGCGTGTTGTACTCAGTCAGGAGATGAACCTGCTGCGATGCCACGCCGGTAGACATGGTGCCTGCGATCAAGTTGACCACGGTCATCCTGGCGGTGTCTTCATAGGTCTTTTCAACCACATTCTGCATGGCGGTAAGGACCATAGTCAGATACTGCGCCCACTCACCTTCATTAAGCAACGCAGGTTTCAGCTGCTGCTTATAGATGGTCTGCAGTACTTCGAAGGTCTCGGCCCCATAGAAATTAGCCTGGTACACCTGCGGCTTCTCCACCAGATAGGGGTCAATAGACTGGCCATTGATCAGCTTAAGCGCGTCATTGTCACGCAGGACAGGATCAATGGCGGACAGCTTACGGTCAAATGCCCCATATTCCACAGTGTCATTCTGCAGGAACTGCAGCTTACGGGTATATGGACGCACTGAAAAGATACTGCGGCTGATGACTTTAGACATAGCCGTGATCAGATCATCATAGCCTACCACGTTAATGGCATGCTGCGCCAGCGTCACAAAATCCTTTGTGTTAACGGTGGCCAGGACTGCCCCGCCTTTGGACTGTGCCAGAATGGCGTTAAAAAGGGTTGACGCCTGGTCGATGGTTAAAGTGTTTGCCATTTTGTTTTCCTCCTTTCTTTATGCTTTAGGCTTTACGCCTTTAAGAACTTCCTGCAGGATCTGCTCCGCGGAGCGCTCCGGATCATCAGACGGCAGCTTATCCAGTCCGGTGGACCTGCTGACAAAAGCGTTAAAACTCCCGGTCAGTCTTTCAATGGCTGCCAGTACCGGATCCGCTGCAGGTTTCGGGTCCTCCTTGGGCGCCGGATCCGCTGCAGGTTTCGGGTCCTCCTTAGGCTCCGGATCCCCTGCGGGTTTCGGGTCCTCTGCAGGTTTCGGATCCTCTGCAGGTTTTGGATCCTTTGGCGACAGGGCCAGCTGCCTGATCTCGTCCGCGGTAAACCCTGCATTGAGCAACTTCATGACTTCTTCTAACATGAGTATTCTCCTTTCTATTTTATGCAGTAAATAGCATACAAATCTTCACGAGGGTAGGACTTAGTGCAGATCTTATTGGACTGATTACCACCTATGCAGTAGATCTGGTCACCGCTGCTGGCATACTCCGCCATTCCCACATGCTTTGAACTGGTCGGGGTCATGGTCGATCCGGACCACAGCCAGAACAGGACAGCATATTGCGGGATGCGCTCCGGAAGGTGGGCTTTATCATAGAAGGTCCCCTTGCCGGCTGCGGCTGCCTTTTTGCATGCTTCCATCATCGCATAGACGTTATCATTTTTTCCGCCAATGGCGTCCAGGCATCCCGCCAGGTTGGCGAAGTAGCACAGGGCCGTGGCACACCAGGATTCCTTCACAACAGTCTGAGTGTCGTAAAACCATTTCTGAATGGTGGCAACAATGCCATTATATTCTACTACACCCCTATTGGCGTCAAACCCGTCAAAGATCCTTTCACCGGGAGACGGCAGGGCATCAGATGGCTTTTCTTCTTTATTATACACGGTGGTTTCATAGACCACTTTGTCGTCAATGATCAGCTTTATGGTCATCGTGGTACACCTCGTTGTGCGTTAGGATTTTGTTGGTCAGGTTCGTAATGGCGTCTTTTAACTCACTGACCACTTCCGTCAGACGTAAATTTTGACGGTACATAAGTAAGCACATCACTATGGGAAACCCAAGGGATCCGATTAAGGTAACTATGGTCTGGTCCATGACTTCCACCTCCTTTAAAAGGGTGGGGCATCTGCGCCCCGCCGGGCGTGGCGGCCTTCCGGGCCTTGCGTTGCCTGCCCCACCTAATAATATTAATACAATAATTATTTATATAACGTCAATACCTTTATTCGTAAATTGTGCATGCGCCGGTCCCGTGCTAAAAATATACTATGGGGCTGGACCCCGAAGGAGGTATTGAAATGACACGTTATAAAAAGTGGATCCATGATGTAAAAGGCCTTAGACTTGACTGCTTTGAAGAGTGCCTGCCCTCTTATGACGGGTACGAAACCTTTTATTGCTTTTATGATGACGCACAGAAAGCGATTGTGCACTCCAGTTATCATAACTGCGGCGGTTGGGGACAGCTTGTAATTGACAATACCGGCAACATCAAGTTTTTCATTAATGACGGGACCGTATTTAACGCCGAAGGCGAATATGTAAGAGGATAAGGAGGTAACAACATGAACACCAACAAAAGAGATTGGCCGACGACGAAGGCCGACGAGCATGAAGCACTGGACCAGATCATTGATATTCTGGTTAAGCTAGGAGAAGACAGCTACGTGTCCGCTGCACTGCGGCCTGGTATCGTAGCCGCCAGAAACAACATTGACTTTGACCACATGGACAGCCCTTGGGAAGAGTATGACAGACAGGCGAAGGAAATGAAGGAGACCATTAAGCAGCTGAAGACCGCAAGGGATACGCAGGCCGCAGTGGAGGACGCCATCAGGCGCAGGATGTCAGACCTTGAGGAGACCGTCAAATTCAAGGACAAAGAGCTGGAGCGCAGCAAGAATGCCATAGTGGAACTGAAAGCGAGGCTTTATGACGCGATGACAGAGGAGGATTTCTAAATGGCATACGGTATCTTTGTGATAGAAGACGGCGCAGGACACTGCGCCATAGTAGACGACAACCTGGAAAGGACGCTGGAAAAGGCGGCGTTTTATAGCGAGGAGCACAAGGTGAAAGTCAAGGTCATCGACATGGTGACCTGGAAGGAAGTGAAGAAGGAGAAGAAGCGCAAATGAGATATATTGTCTTTATCTGCGGAGGGGACCAGGACGGGGAAACCGTCCTGGAAACCGAAAGCCTGTACAAGGCAATGACATACGCCGGCTGGCTGCAGTCACAGTTGACTGATGACGGGGAAGCCTGCGTGGCCATTGATTCTGATGAAGGGGTGGTGACGGACTGGTGAAGTATATATTAGTTTGGCGTGATCACGGCCCAGGTGCAAAGAAGGAACTGACACCCCGGCAGGTTGAGGATGTATATATGTGGAAGTACCCCGATCTGAAGGTGAAACCGCAGATAGAACTGGTGCGGGCGATGATCCGCAGGAAAAGGCCCAATGGCATCAGTAAGGAGCAAGTCTGGAAATATCTGATCCACGCCGTAGTGGACTGTGGGGTTGACCTGTCAAAGGTATGGACTATGTGAAAGGAGAAATGAGATGTTCAAAAAGAAATCCGATAGTGACAAAATGAGGGCATTTATTGACGGCATGATGAAGGACGCTTTTGACGCGGGTTTTTCAGCCGGCTGGGACGCGGCATTGAAGGCATTGATTGACCGCATCGTGAAAAACGAAACCAAAACGGAAAAATCTAAGCTGCAGTGGGAGGATATGAGGGATGGAAAAACTGTCGGCTGACGATATGGTGCTAATTGATGATCTGTTTAAAACGGTGTTCCGTGACATAATAGAAGAAGTAGAGAAGATAAAAGCTGAGCATCCTGAAGAATGGGCCGAATATGAAAAGAAATGCCTGGAATTCTGGAATGAGGCGATGCCCATCATGCGAAAAGACCCGAGCTTCCTCAGCCGGAGATATTATGGAAAACGAAAGGGGTGATGACCAATGACAAAACCAAAGATTAAAAGATGTCCTTTCTGCGGAGGAAAGGCCAAACTCAGGATAGGCCTAATATTGGACGGTTCGTTACAGACCTATCACATCGTATGTACAATGGGAAGCTGTGGAGCGGACGTGTGGTTCTACGAGTCCGAGTTCAGCCCGGATAATACTATTACAAAATGGAACCGGAGGGATGATCATGGCGAAATTCATTCCGACACCAAAGACGATTGATTTACGGATAGCGCCGGATTACACCACCAATCTGGCAAAACTCCGGGTGATCTATGGATCAGACAAGGAGATCAGAAAAGAGTACCGCCGCCTTCAGGCCGCAGTGGACAAACGTCTGAAGCGCATGGAAGCCGCGGGTCAGGGAGAAAGTGTCCAGGCGCGGCAGCTCCGGCAGATCCCCCGGATCAGTAAGCTGGAGAACATGCAGCAGGTGGCAGTAAAACTTAATAAGGCGTACCAGAAACTGGCCAGCCCTAAGTACACCCTTCCGGGTGTCAGGAGATCATCCCAGAAAAGAGCCGAAACGCTGATAGAGAAAAAGCGGGTTCTGGAAGGGGCAGTTGGGTCAGAGCTGGACACACTTTTTAGGGTGGTAAGGCGCCGCGGATTTCTGGGCGTTTACGGTTCCGACCGCGTCTTGCAGCTGTATAAGAGCCGACAGGAAGCGGGTAAAGAAACCAATTACACCGAGCAACAATGGCAGGGTGTAGTATCAGCTTTGCAAAGGAAGATCAAGGCGGTGGACATAACGGCGACAGCTGCCGGAGTGTAACCGGAAAGGAGCGGCTGCATGTATGACTGGAGATATGCAGCAGAGAACGAACCAACCTATGAGACCCTGAAGCGGCCGCGGGGAAACCCCTACGGCCGCAAAAGGGCCTACACTAAGGCGGTAGGAGCGTTTGACATAGAAACGTCAACAGTCTATGACACGGACGGACACCCTCATAGCTTCATGTATATATGGATGTTTGCGGTGGATGACCGGGTCTACTGCGGCAGGTCCTGGGATGAGTTCAAAGACTTCCTGATGATTCTGCGGCGCAGGATACCGAAGGGGACCCGGATGCTGACATATATACATAACGCATCCTTCGAATACCAGTACCTGAGCGGACAGTTTGATCTAGCATTAGAAGATATTTTTGCCACAGATCCCAGGAAGATCCTGAAGCTGGATCTATGTGAATGGATTGAGTGCAGATGCAGCTACTTCCTGACCAACATGACCCTGAGAAAGTTCCTGGAGAAGGAAAACGTGCCTGTCCAGAAAGAAGAGTTGGATTACAGCAAACTGAGGTTTCCATGGACAGAGCTGACACCGGAAGAGCTGAGTTATTGTGAAGCTGACGTTTTAGGACTGACACAGGCCATAAGATCCAGAGCCTCCAGAAGCGGTGATAACTGGTATACCATACCCTTCACATCCACCGGCTATGTCCGGAGAGAAGCAAAGCGGGTCCTGCATACCGCCAAAGGGCATGAGCGCTACCTCTATGACAGCTGGGAAGTCTATAAGCGATTAATGAAAGCCTTCCGGGGCGGGAATACGCACGCCAGCCGGTACATGGCCGCTCTGGGTGTACTGGAGGGCGACATCAGGAGCAGAGACTTCAGTTCACATTATCCGTTCCAGATCTGCGGTAAACTGTATCCCGGAAAGGAGTTTTTCATTGTACCTAAAGGCGTCATATACGAAGGCGGTGACAGCATCGCCTATATGGAGGGGCTGATCAGCCGCGGTTATGCGGTGCTATTCACCATCCGGATGACCGGGGTTGAAGTAGACGAGATGCAGCCGGTGCCTTACCTGTCCATTGATAAGTGCGAGATCTGCAGGGAAGGGGTCCTGGATAATGGCCGGATACTGGAAGCGGATGAGCTGGTGACCACCGTCACAGATGTGGACTGGAAGATCATCAAATCCATGTATACCTATGAAGATGCCCGGATCACCTGGCTGGCCTATAGCACATATGAGCCGCTTCCGCAGGAATACATTGATTTGACCAGAGATTATTACAAACGGAAAACTGAGCTGAAGGGGGTTGATCCCTACAGCTATGACCGTGTGAAAGAGCTGCTCAATAGCCTTTACGGAATGATGGCCCAGGCGGTTTTACGCATGGAAATGAAGATGGATGAACATGGGGTATTATATGAGGAGTTCCCGGAAGACATGGAGGCCGCATATATGAAGAACGCGAAAAAGTGCTTCATGCCCTATTCCTGGGGCGTGTGGCTGACTGCCTGGGCTCGCTATGAGCTGCAGCGGGCCATTGACGCAGTGGGCGTTGGTAACTTCATTTATTGCGACACTGACAGTGTGAAGTACCTGGCGGAAGGCTGTGAAGTGGACTTTGATAAGCTCTTTCCGGGGGATGACTTTGTGGCGTATGATCCAAAGGGGAAACCCCACCGGATGGGCGTCATGGAAGAGGACGCAGTTTATGATCAGTTTGTGACACTCGGCGCCAAAAAATATGCGGTCCGCTATGCAGATACAAAGAAGATCCAGATCACCGTGGCGGGAGTTGGAAAGTCGGAAGGATCCGCGGAACTGGAAGCAAAAGGCGGATTGACAGCATTCAAGCCTGGCCTTATATTTAAATCGGGCGGTATAGACGCGGTTTATAATGACCTGGATGACTTCACCTATGAAGTGGATGATAA
>ERZ808032.174-NODE-174-length-10432-cov-3.150072_pt1 | contig 10432 bp, 8 predicted proteins | sample MGYA00380187_ERZ808032 | MGnify/ENA primary metagenome ERZ808032 (study PRJEB31490, sample SAMN06133378) | cow dung metagenome | isolation source: M10 | host: cow | place: China: Chengdu | collected 2015-05 ...
TGGGATATTTTTGAAAAATGGAATGTTGTAACTCAGACTCGTCCTACCCAGCAGCAGGCTGATTCTATGGCGTTTGGAGTAATGCTTTCAATGATTTCTAAATCTGACGCCGCCATCGTTCTTAACGATTTTGCTGCAGTCGGAATTTCTACTGGCAACACCAGCCGAAGCAGAGCTGTTCGCTTTGCACTTGAAGATGCCCGTGAATATTTTCAAAATAATGTAAATTGCGGTGACAGAAATGCCGAAATTCTGGTAAGCGATTCTGTGATTAATTTTGATGAAAGGACAAAAGCGATTGCAGATATTGGCGTTAAGGCCATTATTCAAACTGGTGGAGCTGCAAATGATGCGGACTTTATTCAGTTCTGTAATGAACACGGAATTTCAATGGTCTTTACAGGCATTCAACACTTATCAATATAGCACTGAAATTAAAGTGCATCGAGGAAAAAAATGTTATTTTATTTGGGCAGTTATCTTCAGAGTTTTTTTGGACCGGCACGACTTTTGCAGTACTTTACGGTCTTGATTGCACTGGCACTTTACTCTGGTTTTGTTGCTACATATTTTCTTCTGCCAAAATTCTATGATTTTCTTCCTCATGACCGTGGCAGAGAATTTACTCTTACTGCAGAAGCTGCAAAAGGAAAGCCAACTGGTGCAGGTTCAGTTTTTATAACTATTTTTGCACTTCTGGCTCTTCTTATAATTCCTATGGGGCCTGGTCAGGCTGGCATTCTTCTGCTTACATGGCTTACAATGCTGACTGGCTTTCTTGATGATAAAAGCGTATCCAGCTGGGGTGAATATCTTAAAGCATTTCTTGATTTGCTCTTGAGTATTGCCATCAGGCTGTCTGTACACTCTGCCACCAAGGTATCCCCAACTGCAACAAATTCTTTGACATACCGGAGAAAATCAAAAATTTATTCTGGTGTTGACACTTTAGTGTTGAACAAAGGGGGATGCTTTAATTGAAAAAAGGTAATATTATAGAACTCAGAAATATCTCAGTTTCCTTTGACAAAGAGCAGATTTTGGATGGACTCAACCTTGATATAAGGGATGGTGAGTTTATAACCCTGCTCGGTCCTTCGGGTTGCGGAAAGACTACCACTTTACGCCTAATTGCAGGATTCCTTGAGCCCGATGAGGGAGATATTTTCTTTGAGGGTAAGGTTATAAATGGTGTTCCTGCTTATAAAAGGCAGGTTAACACCATTTTTCAGCGTTATGCCCTTTTCCCGCACCTAAATGTTTATGAGAACATAGCATTTGGTCTTAGAATTAAAAAACTTCCTGAAAGCGAAATTGAGCAAAAGGTTAAGGAAATGCTAAAGCTCGTTAATCTCGAGGGCTTTGAGGAAAGAAGCGTTACCACCCTTTCGGGCGGTCAACAGCAAAGAATTGCAATTGCTCGTGCTCTTGTTAACAAGCCGAAGGTTTTGCTTCTTGATGAGCCTTTGGCAGCACTTGACCTTAAAATGCGTCAGGATATGCAATATGAGCTTAAGAACATTCATAAGCAGGCAGGAATAACATTTATTTATGTTACTCACGACCAGGAGGAAGCCCTAACCCTTTCGGATACCATTGCGGTTATGAATCAGGGTATTATTCAGCAAATAGGCACTCCTGAGGATATTTATAACGAGCCTAAAAACGCCTTCGTTGCTGACTTTATTGGAGATAGCAATATTATCGACTCCACTATGGTTCACGATTTACTCGTTAACATTTTAGGGGTTGAATTCGAATGCGTTGATAAAGGCTTTGGCAACAACACCCCTGTTGATGTTGTTATCCGCCCCGAAGATGTTATATTAACCGCTCCCGAAAAGAGCGAAATGAAGGGCGTTGTTACCTCGATTATTTTCCGTGGCGTTCATTATGAAATGGATGTTATGGCAAACGGCTATGAATGGCTTGTTCATAGCACCAAAATGGAGCCTGTCGGAACTGAGGTTGGAATATATGTTGAGCCGGAAAATATCCAAATAATGCATAAGCCCCGCTCAGAAGATGAGGAGGCCGCAACTGTTGACGAATAAGAAAAACCTCTGGCTTTCAGGCCCTTATCTTATATGGATTGCAGGCTTTATCATTTTGCCTCTATTCACTATTGTTTACTATGCTTTCACCGAAAAGCGAGGCGGATTTACACTTGAAAACATCGTTGCCGCTCTTTCGGATACGGCAAATTTAAAAGCCTTGGGTCTCACCTTGCTTTTAGCGGCAAGCGCAACCCTTATAGGCTTAGCTTTGGCATATCCGCTAGCCATTTGCCTTTCAAAGCTTAAAATAAAGCAAAAGAATTTTATAATTTTTCTTTTTATTCTCCCTATGTGGATGAACTTTATGCTCCAGATGGTTGCAATAAATGTTATCCTGGAGGATAACGGACTTATAAACTCGGTTCTTAATATGTTAGGTCTTAAGAGCGTTCATATAGCCAATACCTATACCGCCATCTTAATCGGTATGGTTTATGACTATTTCCCCTTTATGCTTCTCCCAATTTATAACACCGTTTCAAGCATTGATAAGGATTTATTAAACGCTTCGAGAGACCTTGGCGCCAATCCCGTTAAAACCTTTTTCAAGGTTTCCCTTCCCCTTTCGATGCCGGGTATTATCAGCGGTGCAACTATGGTTTTCATCCCCGCTATTTCGGATTTTGCAATTGCCGAAATGCTTGGCGGTGGAAAGATAATGCTTATCGGAAACGTTGTTGAAATGAACTTTACCAAAGGCCATTATAATACAGGAAGCGGTTTAGCCCTTTTGCTTATGGTCTTTGTTGTTGTAAGCTCACTTTTAACCGATAGCAAAAAGGAAGATGAAGCGCAAGGAGGAATTGTTTTATGAAAAAGCTTTTCTCCGCACTTAGAGGCACATATATCGCAATCATATTCGCTTTGCTTTATACCCCCGTTGTGCTTATGATAGTTTTATCCTTTAATAAGTCTAAATCGGCTTATCATTGGGGCGGTTTTTCCTTTGATAAATATACCGCTCTTTTTAATAATGAAACTATTATGAACGCCCTTGTAACAACTGTTGTTTTAGGCTTGGTTTCGGCGGCCATTGCAACAATACTTGGCACTGTTGCCTGTATCGGTATGCTGGCTATGAAGAAAAAGCTTCAAAACACCGTTAAAACCGTTACAAGCATTCCGCTTCTTAATGCAGACATCGTAACAGGTATTTCGCTAATGCTTTTCTTTGCAGGAATTGTTGGAAGAATGAGCAATGCAACCCTTATAATTTCCCATATAACACTAATTCTTCCTTATGTTGTTCTTAACATTTTCCCAAAGCTCAAGCAGTTTGATATAAGCATTTATCAAGCCGCTCTGGATTTGGGAGCAAGCCCTGTTAAAGCCTTTTTCAAGGTTATTTTACCTGATATTTTCCCGGGTGTTTTAACCGGATTTTTGTTAGCTCTTACCATTTCTCTTGATGATTTCACCATCACCTATTTCACTAAAGGGCAGGGACTTAACACCCTATCAACCCTTATTTATACCAATAGAATCAGAGGAATTTTGCCCGAATATTATGCCTTGGCATCTATTATGTTTATTGCAATGCTCCTTTTAATTCTTGTTATTTTAGTTGTTAATATGCGTTCTGCATCTAAACCTGAAAACAGAAAGGAAAACGATTATTAGAATGAAAAAAGCTATTGTTTCTTTGATTTTAATTTTTGTTATAATCTTTAGTTGTTTCTCCCTTGCTTCTTGCGGCGGAGAAACACTTTATCTTTTTAACTATGGCGATTATATCAGCCCCGAGGTTTATGACCTTTTCTATGAAGAAACAGGCATTAAGGTTGTATACGATGAATATGCCGCTCCCGAGGATATGTATGCTAAATTCACCTCGGGCACCGCAAGGTATGACCTTGTTTGTTCTTCGGATTATATGCTCGAAAAGCTTATAAAAGAAGATTTGCTTCAGGAAATAAACTTCAATAATGTTAAAAATATTTCTAATATAGACCCTAACCAATTAGAAGCATCAAAAGCTTTTGATAGTGAAAATAAATACACTGTTCCGCATTTTTGGGGAACTCTCGGCATTCTTTATAACACCGAAAAGGTTGATGAAGAGGATGTTAAAAGTTGGAACTGTGTTTTCTCTGATAAATATGCGGGCAGAATCATAATGCCCAACAGCGAGAGAGATGCTATGTTCGTTGCCCTCAAAAAATTGGGTTTCAACGGCAACACAACCGATGAAAAAGAACTTAACGCTGCTGCAAATCTTTTGAAAAAGCAGAAGAAAAATGTTCAGGCATATTTGCTTGATGAAGCGGCAAGAGTAAAGCTTGAGGCAGGCAATGCCGATATCGCTGTTATTTATAACGGCGAGGCATATTTAGCCTTTGAAAACAATGATAAACTAGCATTCACCATCCCTGAGGAAGGCACTTGTATGTGGCTTGATGCATTTGCGATTCCTGCCAACGCCGATAGCCCTGAGCTTGCCGAAAAATTCATTGATTTCCTATGCCGTGAGGATATAGCCAAAATCAACTTTGAATATATTTATTATTCAACCCCGAATAAAGCGGTTGTTGATTCTTTAGATGCCGAAATCTTAGAAGAAACCGCCATTTTCCCCAATGAAAATGTTGTTAAAAACGCAACCGTTCTTAAATACTTAGGCGAAGAAGCCGAAAAATTATATTCTAAGCTTTGGAAGAATGTTAAAGCATAATGAGGTGTTACAATGGCACTTACTGTTAAATTCGGGTATAATGCTCCCGATGGCTTTTTAGACAGCGTTTATGCCCTTGAGAAGATAGTTTATCCCTCTTCCCTTTGGGGAAAGCGAGAAAATCTACAAGCACGCTTTGATAAGAATAGCGATAGCTTTATCTTGGTTTACGATGAGGATATTCTTGCAGGTTATATCAATTTCTTCCCCGTTTGCCAAAAGATTGATGAGGACTACCTTGATTATGAAAGCTGTAAAATGTGGGATGATGATATTTCCGCCGATGATATAACCGATTGGAATGATAATAACAATGTATTCGTTATTTCGGTTGTTACCCATCCCGATTATAGAGATGGTGAGGCAATTAAGCTCATAAGCCGCAATTTTGCTAAGTTTATTTGCAAAAAGGAAGCCGAGGGCAAAATAATCAATAGCATTTCAGGCGCTGCGGTATCGGATGGCGGAGTCAATTTCCTCTCTCGCTTTAGAGCCGAGTTTTATAAGGAACTAGACCACGGTTATAAATATTACCGAACTGACAGACTGAATGTTACCGAGCTAATTAAAAACACTTTATATAAAAAAAGTTATAAGGACGACCTATATTTCTATATACCTATGTCATCCAGAATGGTTTCGGGAACATATAACGAAATCAAGAAGAAAAGCTATGAGGCAGTTGAAAAATTCTGCACTGATGAAAACCATTTCGGAAAAATTTATGTTGATGCTATTAATGAGCATATAGCTTATGAATGCAACAGCCATACTTTAGGACTTAAAGGACTTGAGCATTTTTATCTTGGCGAATATAAGCTTGCCTGTTATAACGACCATTATGTTAATCTTGAGGAAAAAGCAGTAACAACCGAAACTTGTCATATTTTCATTTCTGTTCATAACAAAACAGGACTGCATATTATAACTGTTGCCATTCCCGATAACGAATATCTTCCAACCCAGCTTATCGACCAGATGTCTGCCGATCATCTCAATATTCTTGATGAAAACACAGGCAAATTTGTTGTCATTAAAGACTATTTTGGAAGTATGTTCAATCTTAAAATATGTGGCGATACTAAATTTGTTATGTGTTTATCAAATATGCCCGAAAACCCAACCGAGCTCGGCTATGCCCTTGCAGGAGAAACATATAACAGCGAGCATATTGATTATCATATCTTACCGAAGCATATACAAGAGCTTGTGGGACCAAACCATTCAAGCTATGATTATTATCATTCGTATATTTCTCATTCGGGAATTGCCTTTATTCTTAACGATTTCTCTAATGATATCGTTAAAAGGGTTGAAAAATACGAAGCATCGGTTTTATTTGTTGTTGAGTTTGTTTTGCTTCAAAATACCGCTCTTCTCAGAACTAACCGCCATGTTATAAGGGCGCTTGAAGAAAGCGATAAAATAACCAACGAGGATATCGAAAAGCTTTATATTGAGTTTGGAAAAACAATGAAGTTTTGGAACTCGGATATTTATAAATATCCATATACTCAAAGAGAGGCCGACCAGGTTATCGAGGCATTCGGAATTAACAAAACCATGGAGGAATATCATAGAAATCAACAGTATCTCGACCGCCTTATCGAGCTCAAAAGCAAGATGGATGAGAAAGATTCTAATGATACAACTAACGGTATTCTTTATGTTCTCTCAGCTGTTGAGGGCAGTGCCGTTACCCTTGGTGCATTACTTTGGTTGTTTAAAAACATTCTTGATAAATCGACCGAACTTTACGGTTTGATTGAGCAAATAACACGTATTACTTGGCCGATATTGTTTGTTTTTGTTTTGTTGTTATTCTCTTCAAAATGGTTCATTAAACTCAAAAAGAAAATAGCCAAAAAAAATAAGCGGAAGTAATCTTCCGTTTATTTTTTACTCCAAAGGAAAAGCAGTCCTGAAACCAAACGTTTCAGGACTGTTTTTTTAATTTGCTAAAATGCTTTTCTTTTTTGTTGCCAGTTGAATAATTGCAATTGCACCAACTAGCGCTAAACCGATGATATCGGTTGTAATTCCCGGGTAGATTAAAAGCAAACCGCCAACGGCGCTTATAATTCTTTCATACCATGCCATCCTATGCAGGAAAAAGCCTTGAAGCGAAGCCGAAACTCCAAATATACCAACAACCGAGGTAATGCAAATAAGAATAACCTCAAATACGCCTGTATCAACAAAAAGCATTGCCGGATTCAGAGCGAAAACATAGGGAACTATGAAGGCTCCGATCGCAAGCTTGGTTGCAGTAAATGCAGTTTTCATCGGGTTTGCCTGAGCAATAGCCGCTCCCGCATAAGCCGCAAGGGCAACAGGCGGGGTGAGGTCGGCAACGATACCAAAATAGAAAACAAAGAAATGCGCCGCAATATCGGGAACGCCCATCTTAATGAGAATAGGCGCACAGGTTGCCGCCATAATGCAATAGTTTGCAGTTGTTGGAACACCCATTCCGAGAACGATACAGCAAAGCATTGTTAGGAAAAGGGCGATAATAACCTGATTTCCGGCTAAGGCTACAATACCATTGATTATAATGTTTGCAAGACCTGTCATAGTGATAGTTCCTGCAATAATGCCTGCAACACCGCAAGCAACAGCAACGGTTATCATACCCTGTCCACCTGCTGCAAGCGCTTCGAAAACACGCATAGGAGTAATGCGATTTTCTTTATTAAATAAACCTACAACGATGGTTGCGATAATTGCAATAGCCGCTGCGAATGCAATTGAATTTCTACCTGTTCCAACAAGATAAATCAAAATAATAAGAGGTAAAAGTAAATAGGTTTGCTTTAAAAGGGGTTTGAGCCTTGGAAGCTCTTCTTTAGTTAAACCTCTGAGCCCCTCTTTTTTAGCCTCTAAGTGAACTGCGATAAATACGCCGAGGAAATAAAGAACGGCAGGTAAAATCGCACGAACAACAATGTTGCTATAAGGAATACCGATGTTTTCAGCCATGAGGAATGCCGCAGCACCCATAATTGGAGGCATTATTTGGCCACCCGTTGAAGCCGAAGCCTCAGCCGCCGCTGCAAACTCGGGTTTATAGCCTGTTTTCTTCATAAGAGGAATAGTAACCGAGCCCGAGCCTACGGTATTAGCAACCGATGAGCCCGAAACCATACCCTCCATAGCAGAGGCTACAACGGCAACCTTTGCAGGTCCGCCTGAAAAGCCTCCAACAACCGAGTTTGAAATCTTGATAAAGAAATCGGCAATTCCGGTTCTTTCAAGAAATGCGCCGAAAATTATGAATATTGCTATAAATTTCGAGCAAGTGTTAATCGGGGTTGAAAGAATACCCGCAGTTGTTGAATAGAAAAGTTGGCTAAACAATGTTTCTATTCTTCTGATTATATCGGGATTTGTAAGTCCCCAACCGATTGCATAAATAATAAATGCGGTTGCAACTATAAGTATCGGAAGTCCAACACATCTTCTGCAAAGCTCAAAAAGGCAAAGAATGCCTATTATACCAATAACAATTTGATGTGGTAAGAAATTTCTTCCTTGAGTTATAATGGTCATCGCATCAAAGGTATAATAAAAGAAAGAGCCTGAGCCTATAACCATTAAAATAATATCATACCAGGGCATATAATTAACCTTTTGTGCACCCTTTTTTATGGGATAAAGCAAATAGCCTGCAAAAACTATCGAACCCATAAAACTTGAAAGCACTATTTCTTGCGGCCAAGTTGCAAAAAAGGTTACGTATATGCAAAACAGAGAGAATAACGCAAGAATGGAATTAACAATAATTTTAGGAGTGCCTTCCCAAACCCTTGTGTTGGATTCTCTATCAAATTTTTTCATAACGGCATCTAGGTCCATGGGTTGACCTGCTTCTGCCGTTTTCTTCTTTTTGAATAACAACAAACTTCCTGCCTTTCTCTAAAAACAGTAAAATAGCTGCGACTGATTTTGCCGCAGCTATTACTCTTTTGAAAATCAACCCGCAGTCAATTATTTAACTGCAACTTCAATATTCTTTTCCTTGAAGTATTTAGCAGCGCCTGCGTGGAAAGGAACGGTAAGACCCTGAGTAGCATTTTCAAGGCTTAATTCTGCACCTTTTGCGTGTTCTTTTGTTATATCTGCGATATTATCAAAAATTGCTTTTGTAATCTTATAAACATCATCTTCGGTAGCAGATGCCGAAACAATTAAGGTTGCCTTAACGGTAACGGTTAAAACTTCAGCAGCCTGGTTAGCATAGGTGCCTGCAGGAATCTTATAAACTGAATAGAAGGTATTATCCTTCATAAGCTTATCAGCAATAGCGCCATCAATAGGAACGATGCGGGTTTTAGCATTGGTCATGCAAAGCTCAGTAATAGCAGGAGTTGGAGCGCCTGCAACGATGAATGCAGCATCAATTTTGCCATCCTTAAGACCATCAGCACTTTGGTCAAAGTTTAGATACTGAGGATTGATATCCTTCTCGGTTAAACCTGCAGCAGCGAGGATATCCATAGCATTGAAATAAACACCCGAACCTGCAGCACCGATAGAAACCTTCTTACCCTTAAGGTCTGCAACAGACTTAATATTGGCGTTGGTGGTTACGAGTTGAACTGCCTCTGCATAAAGACCTGCAACAGTGCGGAAGGTATCGATTTTGCCTTCAGTCTCAAAAGAGCGGGTTCCCTGCCAAGCATAGTGCATAACGTCAGACTGAACAGTTCCTAACTGATAGTCACCAACATCGATGCCCTGAATATTGTCCTTAGAACCGCCGGTGGAAACAGCATTAACGCTGATACCTGCGTTGTTTCCAATGTATTGGCCTAAAATTCCGCCATATGCATAATATGTGCCGGTTGGGCTTCCTGTGCCCATAGCCATAGAAGTTGCACCCTGCTGTGCCTCACTGCCTGTTCCTGCAGTGCCGCAAGAGCAAAGAGCAAAAATCATAGCAAGCGCCATAACGATAGAAATGATTTTTTTCATAATATTTTCCTCCTAATATATATTAACAAATAACATTATACACAAATCTTGCATTTTTGGCAAGTAAAATTTGCATTTATTTCATATTTGTAATCTTATTATTGAATTTTTATGCATTTTTCTCTATTGATATGAATTTTTATTCGTGTTATAATCTTTTTGTCAAAGAAAGGGGCAAAATTATGACTAAAAGGAAGCTAAATATCGAATTTATAAGAATTTTTGCGGTTATAATGACCGTTTCAATCCACGTTTCAAACCTTTATCTCAATAGTTTTGGCAGCATTTCGAAGAGTTTCTTTGGCACGTCAGTTATTTTCAATTCTTTCGCCAGAGTTTGTGTTCCCCTCTTTTTTATGATAAGTGGGGCATTCGCTCTCGAAAAGGAATTTAACCGCAAAAAATATTTTGAAAGGGTTTTTAAATTTCTTATAATTCTTATCGCTTGGAGCGCAATATACTATTTTTGCAAAAGCGGATTCGGAATAAAAAATCTCGGCAAGGTTATAACAAATTCCTTTTTTAATGCAAATATGACCTCGAGGCATTTGTGGTATATGTATCCGCTTATAGGCATCTATTTGGCCCTGCCTTTTATTCAAAATATGTGCAAAAATATGAGCCGAGAGCTTGAAAATTTATTTTTAATATTATGGTTTTGCCTTTCGGGACTTTCGGTTGCTTTTCTTCCTTTAGCCAAATTTATAACCAAAACAGATATTGAAAT
>ERZ808032.175-NODE-175-length-10426-cov-4.482945_pt1 | contig 10426 bp, 8 predicted proteins | sample MGYA00380187_ERZ808032 | MGnify/ENA primary metagenome ERZ808032 (study PRJEB31490, sample SAMN06133378) | cow dung metagenome | isolation source: M10 | host: cow | place: China: Chengdu | collected 2015-05 ...
ATTCAACGATTAAACAAAAATTTCTCCTTTATTCCCTTCGGTCATCAACACGTCTCCTTTATCAACTCTCCTTTAAAATTCGATTAGTCGATTAGTCGATTAGTCGATAAATACATCGCAACGGCTTGTTGGGCTTGGGGTACGTCGTGCACGCGCAAAATGTGGGCACCTCTTTCTAAAAGCAGCACGTTTAGCATGGCGGTACCTAGCAAAGAATCTTGCGGGGTGGTGCCCAGTACTTTTTGAATCATGCTTTTGCGCGATATACCTACCAATACGGGCAAGCCAAAGGTTTGTAAGCAAGTTAGGTTGCGGGCTATTTCGTAATTTTGCTCCAAGGTTTTGCCAAATCCAAAACCTGGGTCTAGTATAATATCGTTTACGCCCAATCGGGTAAGGCTGGCTAGTTGTTTTGAAAAATAAAACAGCATATCGCTGCTACTGCCGCCTTCGGGATAGGTTAATACATAAGGTACTTGCACATTGGCCACTACCTCAAACATGGCATCGCTGCCGCCCGATACATCGTTAATTATGGCGGCGCCTTGCTCGGTTACCGCCCAGTGGGCAATGTCGGGTCTAAAGGTGTCTACCGATACGGGGATGCCTGGGTATTGTGCTTGTAACTGGGCAAAGCCTTGCGTTAGGCGTTCTTTTTCTTGCTGTGCGGTGGCGGGGGTGCTACCAGGTCGGGTAGAGCAGCCACCTATATCAATGATGTCAACCGTTTTAGGCAAGGTTTGCCCTACGCTCTCTGTATAAAAAGAGTCGGGGCTTACGTTGTAGATGCCCATCACCACGGGCTTCTCCAAATTAAATAGTTGTCCTTTTAGGTTGAGGTGCATATGTTGTTAAATCGTTAAATCGTTTAATCGTTGAATCGTTTAGTTCGCTTCGCTCATGAAGTTGCTCACGCTCGGCAAAGCAAATAAATTTGTTCTGCTCTCGCTTAATCGCAACTTTAGGCGACCACGGACGCACGAGCCGTGCGTCCCTACTTTGTTCAACCCGCGATGCGGGTTGGGATGTGGGGCGGGTAGTTGTGCTCATCTTGCACTGAAATTATTCGGACTACGTCCTCATGATTTTGCTCCCGCTCGGCAATGATTAAGCAAGCTTATCATTGCTCTCACTTACTCGCAAAATTCCTAATTCCTCATTCCTAATTCCTAATTATTCAATGCTGGGCCCTTCGACAAGCTCAGTGACCGCATTGATTCGATTCACCGATTAGTCGATTCACCGATTCGTCAATAATTGATCTTTTTCTTTGCAAAATTAAAAATTATCTGCATCTTTGCAGTCATTTTAGGGAAAAACTAAAAAAAAATATACTTTTATACAATATTGAACCAAAATTTCAGTTATCTTTGTAGTCGGCTAATAAAATAACCTTAATTTATACCATGAAATTAAACATCCTACACAAAACTCTTCTTTGCGGTTTGCTAGTGCTTGGCATTGCAGCATGTAACAAAGGCACTTCTAATACCACAGGTTGGAAATACAACGATGCAGAATACGGTGGTTTCCAAGTAGTTGATGATTACGAACAAGCAACCCCTCCTGGAATGGTGCTAATTGGTGGTGGTACATTCACCATGGGTCGTGTAAACGAAGACACCTATAGCGAATGGAATAACTACCCACGTCGTGTAACCGTTAATACCTTTTACATGGACCAATACGAAATCTCTAACCGTGACTGGCGCGAGTATGTGTATTGGATGAACTTTATGTACGGTTCTGAAGTTTCTAACAAATGTCGTCCAGACTCTACCGTTTGGCGCGAAGAGTTGGCTTACAACGAACCTTACCTAAATTACTACTTTACACACGTAGCATACGATATGTATCCTGTAGTAGGTGTTAGCTGGGAACAAGCTACCGATTACTGCTTGTGGCGTTCTGACCGTGTAAACGAAATGGTATTGAAAGAAAGTGGCGTAATTGATTTTCCTGATTTTGAAGCCATTTATCGCGACTCTACTCGTTTTGAAAACGACTCTACCGCTAAAACTAAAGTATTTAATACTGGTAAATACCTAAAAACCGACGATTACGACCCTGCAACAGCAAAAACTACCTCGCGCAACGAGTTTGGCGATCCTCGTAAAACCACCATGTCTGATGGTTTGTTGATGCCTAACTATCGTCTTCCAACCGAGGCTGAATGGGAATTTGCAGCATATGGTTTAAAATCTGACGAAGAAATGGAAAACTACGATGTACGTCGTATTTATCCTTGGGATGGTACCCAAACCCGTAACCCTGACCGCAAACATCGTGGTAAAATTATGGCCAACTTCTCTCGTGGTCGTGGTGACATGATGGGTGTGGCTGGCGACTTGAACGATAAAGCGAACATTACTGCTCCTGTAAACTCTTTCTGGCCTAACGACTTTGGTTTGTACAACATGGCTGGTAACGTAAACGAATGGGTAATGGACGTATATCGTCCTGCTAGTAGCGACGAATACTCAGAATACAACCCATTCCGTGGTAATGTGTACGTAGCTCCTGTACAAGATTCGTTGGGCACCTTCCAATTAGATAGCTTGGGTCGTTTGGCTTACGCAGTGCCTGTGTCTAGAGATAGCTTGGCTGCTTACAACAAATTGGACGTTCGTAACTGGAAAGACGGTGACGCACAAAGTAGCGTTAACAGATGGAAAGAAGTGGTTGATCCAGACGAAGCTACTCGCCGTTTGTACGATGCCGACTATGCAAATGCAGACCCAGAAAGACTTTTGGCAACTCAAATTTCTAATACTACCCGTGTTTACAAAGGTGGTTCTTGGAAAGACCGCTCTTACTGGTTGAGCCCTGCTACCCGTCGTTACAAAGAACAAAGCAAATCTGCTAACGACATTGGTTTCCGTTGTGCTATGGACCGTGTAGGATCTGACAAGGGTAACAACAGCAAAAAATAAGTTATAGCATGCTATATTTTATCAAGAGGGAGACTGTAAAGGTCGCCCTCTTGTTGTGTGTAAGTACCAAATAGAATGAAAAAAACAGATGTAACCAACTGGGTATTGCCCAACGGGCTAAAGGTGTTGCACGTGCGATGCAAGGGTGATGTGGCGTATTGTGGCATGTATGTGGGGGTAGGAACGCGTCACGAACTACCTGCCGAGCATGGGTATGCCCACCTTACCGAACACATGCTGTTTAAGGGAACTAAAAAACGCACGGCTGCACAAATTATTAACCGCTTAGAGGCGGTAGGTGGCGAACTAAATGCCTATACTACCAAAGAAGAAACGGTGGTGTATGCGGTTTCGCTTAAGCGCGATTTAGCGCGTGCCTTTGAGCTGGTAGCCGATGTTACCCAACATACCACCATTACCGATGCTAATCTGCAAAAAGAGCGCGAGGTGGTAATGGACGAGATTGATTCTTACTTGGACAGCCCAGCCGAATCGATTATTGACGATTTTGAGGATGCGGTATTTGATGGCTATAGCATTGGTAGAAATATATTGGGCAGCAAACAATCGTTGCAAGCGGTAACGGCACAGTTGTTGGATGCCTTTTATAAACGCATGTATGTACCTAGCAGGCAATTGTTTTTTGTAATGGCCGATGTGCCTACCAAACAGGTAGAGCAGTGGGCTGCCCGTTTTTTAACCCAAGAAATGGCGCCAGAGGCCAGCGTGCCTGCATCGGCACCCCTTGCATACCAGGCGGCAGTGTTGCAAAAAGAAAAGTATACTTCGCAAGCGCATTGCTTAATAGGGGGCAGGGCACCTTCGGTATTCGATAGCAATAAGCCTGTATTTTCGTTGCTGATAAACATTTTGGGTGGCCCCTCTACCAATAGCCGGTTAAACATGAGTTTGCGCGAACGTCATGCTTTGGTGTACCAGGTAGAAGCGCAATATACCCCTTATACCGATACGGGTATATGGAGCGTTTACTTGGGTTGCGATCATTTAGACCTGCCCAAGGCAATAAAATTGGTGCAAAACGAGTTATATAAATTGGCAACCGTTCCGCTAACCGAAAACACGTTGCGAAGAGCCAAACGACAATTGCTGGCGCAACAGCTCATCGCATCAGAAAACAAGGAGTCTTGGGTTTTAAATGCCGCAAAAAGTTATTTTTTGCATGGAAAGCTAACCGATTATGCCCAAATTGAGCAGAAAATTAACAGCATTACAGCACAGCAGTTGCAAGAGGTAGCGGCACGGTACTTTACCCCCCAAACCCTCTCGCAATTAGTGTTCAAATAATTAGGAATTAGGACCCGCCCACATCCCAACCCGCAACGCGGGTTGAACAAAGTAGGGACGCACGGCTCGTGCGTCCGTAAACGCCTCAACGACTAAACGAATATACAATGATAGAAAAATACATTCTAGACCATTCGCAACCCGAATCGGAGTTGCTGCAAAAACTTACCCGCGAGGTAAACATTGGCATGTTGCATCCCCACATGCTATCGGGCCATATTCAGGGTAGGTTGCTTAGCATGTTGGTACACATGCTAAAACCCCATCGTATATTAGAGTTGGGTACTTATGTAGGCTATTCGGCTATATGCATGGCAGAGGGCTTGCCTGCCGACGGAAAAATCATCACCATCGACATTGACGACGAAATTGAAGACATTGCCCGTGGTTACATAGCCCAATCGCCCCATGCCGACAAAATAGAAATGTTGGTATGCGATGCTTTGGAGTGGTTGCCCACCTGCAACGAAACCTTTGATTTGGTGTTTATGGATGCCAACAAACGTCATTACATTGAATACTTTGAGGCGGTAATAGACAAAGTACGTCCTGGGGGCTTTATCTTGGCCGATAACACCTTGTGGGGTGGTAAGGTGGTAGAAAAAGTGGCATCGAACGATTACCAAACCCAAGGATTGCTTCGCTTTAACGATTACCTAAAAACCGTTCCTGGTATTGAATATTTTATTTTACCTTTGCGCGACGGAATTACTTTTATTAGAAAACATCTCTAAGATATGAAACTTAAACTTCTTACACTAACATTTTTTTTGCTAGCCGCAGGCGCTTGGGCACAACAGTCGGTGCTGGATACCCATCCCAAGCATTTGTTTGAAACGGGCAAAAGCTTGTTTGAAGCTAAAAATTACCCAGCTGCTAGCCGTTGTTTAGAGGACGCGTTGCACACGGGTGCCTTTGCGGGTACCGAAACCGAGCGTCAGGCGCACAACTACGTGGCGTTATCGGCCTTTTACCAACAAAAAGACGATGCTGCCCATTTGCTAGAAGAATATGCCGAGCATTATCCCTACGCTTCTAACATCGAACAGGTGCAGCTATACATAGGTATTTTAGAATTAGAAGAGGGCAAAAACAAGCCTGCGCTAAATCGTTTTGAAAAAATACGGTTAAGCCAACTTGATGCCCAAGATGGTATGGCGTTGCAATACTATCGTGGTGTAGCGTATAGTAAACAAAAAAAATACGATAAGGCGGCTTACGAATTGGGTCAATTGCTAAAAAGCGGAGCAGGCAGTTACCAAGAAAACGCTACTTACTATTATGGCTATGCACAGTATCAGTTGGGCAACTATACCGAGGCCTTGGCTAGCCTTAAAAAGATAGAAAATACCCCTGCTTTTAAGCAACACGCTCCTTACCTTATTTGTCAGTTGTATTTTTTGCAAGAAAATTGCGAAAAGGCCACCGAATATGGCAGCAAGCTGTTAGACCAAAAGGCCACAGGCACCAAATCGGAACGCCAAAAGGCAGAAAAGCAAAAGGCCGAGATAATGCGCATTATGGGTACTTGTGCTTTTAGAAATCAGCAGTATCAACAAGCAGCCAATTACTTAGAAGATTACCAAAAACTTACCCAACGCATTAGTCGAGAAGACTGGTACTTGTTGGGTATGGCCTATTACCAGTTGCAACAATACGACAAGGCCATAACGGCTTTGAGCAAAACTACCGCTAAAAAGGTAGATAGGTTAACCCAAAATGCGTATTACCACATTGCGTTGTCAAATTTACAGTTGGGCAACAAAGCCAAGGCACGCATGGCCTTTGAGCAAGCATCCAACGCCGATTTTGATAAAAATATTCAAGAGGATGCGCTGTATAATTATGCGTTGGTTACCTACGAAATGTCGTATCAGCCTTTTAATGAGTCGATTGGGGCTTTTGAACGTTTCTTAAAAGAATTTCCTAATTCTAAGTACAAGGATAAGGTGCATGGCTACATGGTAAATGCTTACCTTACTACCAATAATTACGAAGAGGCTTACGCGTCTATTAAAAAGTTGAATTCAAAAAATGCCCAGGTTAAAGAGGCAGAGCAACGTGTATTGTTTGGTATGGCTACCAATGCCATAGCCAACCGTCAGTACCCTGCTGCCATGCAACATTTAGAAACCTTGTTGGCGCAAAAAATTAGCAATACCGATATTAAAGCGCGTGCACAGTTTTGGTATGGTGAATGTTTGTACCGCAATGGCAAGTATGCCGATGCGCGTAGCTATTTTGATAAGTACTTAAAAACCACCACATCGCGCCTGCAAGCCGAGTATAACTTGGCCTACTACAATACGGCTTATACGTATTTTTCGGAGAAACAATATACGGCTTCTAACCAGTGGTTTAGGCAATATGTGGGCATGGAAAAAGAAAATATGTTTTTGCTTTTGGATGCTTACAACCGCATTGGCGATGCTTATTTTCAACAACGCGACTTTACGCATGCCTTACAAGCTTACAACAACAGCATAGAAAAAGGGGGTACCTCTGTTGGTGCCGATTATGCCATGTATCAAACGGCCTTTGTGTATGGTTTGCAGGGTAAATACAACGATAAAATTGCCAGCCTAAACAATCTGCTACAAAAATTCCCTAAATCAAATTGGGCAGACGATGCTTACTACGAAATAGGCCGTAGCCAAGTGTCGCTTAACCAAAACAAGGAGGCCATGAAAACCTTTGAAGGTATTTGTAGCAAATATCCTAAAAATAGCGATGTAGTACGTAAGTCTAGGGCACAATTGGCCATGTTGCAGTACAACGAGGGCATGATTGACCAATCGATTGCTACACACAAACTAATTATTGCGCAATATCCCAATAGCGAAGAGGCTGCTACCTCGTTTACCACGCTAGAAAGCATGATGGTAGACCACAACCGTGTGGACGAATACAACCAATTGGCCCAACAGCTGGGCAAATCGTCGGCTACCCAAGAAGACTCGCTACAATATAAGGCGGTAGAAAAAATCTATTTCCGCGACGAATTGCCTGCGGCTATTACGGGCTTTGAAAAATACCTAAAAGCTTATCCAGAGGGCAAGTATCGTTCGTTGGCTACGTATTATTTGGCCAATTGCTATTACCGCCAAAACCAAAACGATTCGGCACTTTATGTGTACAGGTTGTTGGTAAAAGATGCGCAAAACCCCAATATGGAAACCACGTTGGCGCGTGCTGCTTCGTTGGCTTACGATGCGGGCAAGTACCAAGAGGCGGCTACTTATTTTGAACAGTTGCATGGCATAGGCAATGCCGAACATAAACAGGCTGCGGCCTTGGGTATGTTGCGTTGCTGGAACTTGCTGAACCAATACAACAAAACCATTGATGCGGCCAACGACCTAATAGAAGCCTATGCAGGTAATGTTGATATGGTAAATGAGGCACGTTACAACCGCATGAAAGCGTATGTGGCTTTAGATAGGGTAGACGATGCCTTGCCCGACATAAAAGCATTGGCCACCGATACCCGTAGCGAGGCGGGTGCCGAGGCTAAATACCGTTTGGCACAGTATTACTTAAGCAAAAACAACCTAGAAAAGGCCGAGGCAGAGGTGTTTGACTACATAGAAAAAGGTACCACGCACCAACACTGGTTGGCCAAGGCGTTTGTGGTATTGGCCGATGTGTATTTGGCCAAAGAAAATTATTTTGAGGCTAAACAGTATTTGTTAAGCTTAAAAGATAATTACGATACCACGAACGATGCCGAGGTGGCAAACGATATTACTAGCCGTTTGCAAAAAATTGAATCTTTTGAGAACGAAACAGTTTCTAATAACTAACGTATGAAAAGAACTGCTATATTTTGTTTGTGTTGTCTAGCTGCGCTAGGCAATGTGTGGGCTGCCGACGATGTGAATAGAGATGTAACCGTAGAGCGCGATTATAACCCCACTATAGGTCAGGTAAGTAAAAAAACACTTACGCCCGATAAGGAAGACCTAAAACCAGAACCCTTGCAAGTAACGTATACCACGTGGTCTACTTCCGAAGAGGTAAAACAAGAACCCAACTTGCAAAAAGCCGTAGAGGCCGATGTAGAGCGTGCTTATCCGTATAAAAAAGGGGTGGCAAAGCTGGGTTTTGGCTTTTATTTGCAGGCTTTGGCCGAGTTTTACTATCCGTTGTTGCAAGGCGATACGTATTTGCTGGATGTGGATGTAAAACACCGTTCTAACTGGAGTAAGATTACGTTAGAAGATGGTACTACCCCCCGTGGTATGAGCAATTACACCGATGTGGCGCTTAATTACGAGCACCAGTTTACCAACATGCGTTTGGCCATGAAAGCCGATTATGCGTATACGGGTTACGATTACTACGGCATGAGTACCGAGCCTGTAACGCCTTTTTATAAGGATACCGTGGGCAATAATTCTGCCTTTGAGTTTGCGGCTAAGTTGTTTTCTACCAATACCAAAAAGTCGTTTCAGTACCATGTTGGGCTAGAGTATTTGTATTTTGGTAGAAACTTTGATATTTCGATGCACGAATTTGGCTTGGATGCCGATTTGAGTGGCGCCGTGGGCAATGGCCGTTTGGGCGGGGCGGTAAAGGTGGATGTGCACAGCACCTTGATGCCACCCTCGGTTTCGGGCCACGAACCTGCATCTTCGGTCCCTGAGCCTGCCGACGGGCCCGAAACCGAGGGTGAGGCGCACACCGCCCACGCCCATACGGCTACTATTTTAACGCTAAATCCGTACTACAGTTTTGGTCGCGACGACTGGAGCGTTAAAATAGGGGCAAACTTGTTTGCCCACATTGCCCAAGGCGACAACCCTTGGCCCGTAAGTGGTAGCGCCAACATCAGCGCGCACGTAGGCATTGTGCCCGAACTATTCTACCTATACGGTGGCATTGGCGGCGATTATAGCAGCAACGACTATTACAGCATAGTGCGCGAAAACCGTTACATCACCCCCGATTTGGTAGTAGAACCCACTTATACGCCCTTTAACGTAGATTTGGGCCTTAAGGTACGCATTATGAAAGGCTTGTTGTTTGATGTAAACTTTAATTACGACCTTATTTTAAATCAATATTATTTTGTCAACCATCAACACAAAGTGCTAAATCCCGTTACCAACCGCATGGAATCTGATTACTACACCAATACCTTTGATGTGGTGTACGAACCTACTACCAATCACATAGCTGTGGGTGCAGGCTTACACTTTGATTACGTAAAAGGATTGGATTTGTCGCTAAATGCGCAATACAACATGTGGGCCGTAGAAACCGTACCCTATGCTTGGCATAAACCCGCCTTTGAGGTAGGTTTTAAAGGTACCTATCATTTCTTAGAAAAATGGCAGGTAGGGGCATCGTACACTTTCCTTGCTGGTCGCATGGCGTGGGTACAAGATGCTCCTGTGGCCATGAATGATTTGCACGATGTTAATGTATGGGCATCGTACCAAGCACTTGATTGGCTAAACGTGTTTGTTGAAGGTAAAAACTTGGCTAATATTCAGTCGGATACCTACTATGGCTATCGTAGCTTTGGTATCAACGCCATGGCCGGCGTTACTTTTAGCTTCTAGTTGCGGATGAACCAAGCACACTATCTAGGTCAAACGGGCGAAGAAGCGGCCCTTAACTACCTTAAGGCCAACGGGTATAGCATACGCCAGCAGAACTGGCGCTATCGTCGCATCGAACTAGACATTATAGCCGAAACCCCACACTATTTGGTGGTGGTAGAGGTTAAAAGTAGGCGCAATACCTTGTTTAAAGCCCCCTTTGAAGCGGTAGATTACGCCAAGATGCGTCGCATGGTGATGGCGGCGCATGCCTATGTGTTGCGTTATGGCATCAACAAAGAGGTGCGCTTTGACATCATCGAGGTGGTGTCTACGGCCAACGGCTTTGCCATCAACCACATTGCCGATGCCTTTGTTCCCCCCGTAGAGTAGTTAAGCATTTAATCAATGCGGTCCCTGAGCCTGTCGACGTGTTGTTGACCGATAGGGAAAAAGTGCCCAGCATTGAATAATTAGGAATGAGGAATTAGGAATGAGGAATTTTTGTGCGAGGTGAGAGCAGAAGCCAAATTTATTTGGATTATGCCGAACCGATGCCAAAAATCATGAGCGAAGCGAATAATTTCAGTGCAAGGTGAGCACAATTACCCTCGCCCACCCCACACCAACCCGCATCGCGGG
>ERZ808032.178-NODE-178-length-10330-cov-4.403784_pt1 | contig 10330 bp, 3 predicted proteins | sample MGYA00380187_ERZ808032 | MGnify/ENA primary metagenome ERZ808032 (study PRJEB31490, sample SAMN06133378) | cow dung metagenome | isolation source: M10 | host: cow | place: China: Chengdu | collected 2015-05 ...
GCTATGTTTCCAGCCGGTTGTTCGCCACCCGTTTGCACATTTACAGAAATTTCTACATCGTCCTTACCCGTAATAATAATGGTATTAGCATCCTTCACTTTGTAGCTAATCTTGTACTTTTTACCATCCAAAGTAGCCTTTACACGGGGACGTTTATCGTTCAAACGGTGTCTAACCTCAACCGTTTCGCCTTTTCTAAGAATAACCTGCTTATCAAAATTACGCACCGGTTTTTTACGCTGTTTGCTATTAGTAGACGCAAATTTTTTATTTACCTCTTTTAAATACGACGACTTATTGTACAACGACTCAAAGTTTAACTTACCATCCACCTGCCACATACCCTTACTGGTTGCCGTATTGGCAATTACATCGGTACCATTCATCCATTGATAAGTACCATCGTACTTAAAGTTACCCGTCATCCAGTTAAAGACAGGCATTTTATTAAATGGAACAGCCCACGATGCGGTAAAACGTTGGTTATAATCTTGCGGAGAGCCCAATTCGCGCAAACTAGCCCATACCGTATCCTTCCACATTTCATACTCGTCAGGGTACAATTTACTATTAACCCCTCCTTCGTTTTCTTCTATCAACGAACGATTAGAGGTAGTAAGGGTTAGTTTGATATTTTTGGTCAAATCCCAAGCAAAATCAAAGTCGTTGTTCCACATAAAATCCTTAGCAAACGAGGGCTCGATGTCGGTATCGGGATTTTCAAAGTCGCGTACCACTTGTTCGTAGTAATTGCGAATAAAATTGGTTTTATACGACACCAATTTAGGCGCATAGTAGAACCCAAAATCGGTTAACCAATCGGCATGTTTTGAATTTTGCAATGCCTTAATTTTAGCAAAAGGCTCAACTGGTGTGGGCGACCACGAAAACTCGTACGAACCAAATGCATTGCAATATTGTTCTACCTCGCGCGTGGTGTTTGGATCGCGCGACAACGTTTCGGAGAACGAACCACCTATGGTAAAGTTAGAAGGGTCCCAAGGACGAGGGCCTTTTTCGCTGCTCATGCCCACCCTAATGGTAGGTACCGATAAACTTTGGGTAATGGTCATATCTTGGGCTACACCCAAAATAGAATCGCGCATAGCCCTAGACGAAGCCGCTTCTAACGCATCGCTTAACAAAATATCCTTGTCTAACGGATTGTATTTAGGGTTAACAAACTCTTGCGACAAAGTATAGCGAACAGGAAGGGTTACATTGGCCTTTTCGGGGAACAATTTACCCAATTCTACGCTAGCATTTATGCTGTATTGATAGTAATCGTCTTGTCGACGTTCTTGCACCTTTTGCTCTACGCCACCATAGCCTATGGTTTCTAGCCTACCCGCAGCATTTAACTTAATAAAGTCAGACAAAGCCACATCCAAATTAGCACGGGCAGCCACACCACCTTGCTCATCAAATTCGGTTAGCAACAACTCATCTACCCAAACCTCTACCGATTTTTCGGTACGACTACCATTGCGTACCCCTATCATCACCACCTCAACTTCGCCCAAACTAGGATTACCCACAATGGTCATGCGGTTATTGGGGTTGTTATGGTCCATGGTAGAATAAGGCGTCAAGTTGGTAACCGATGAGCCATGACGGGCTTTTTCTTCGTTACGTGCTTTTTTCAAATCAGTTAAGAAATGAAGCGGCAAGGTAATCTTATTGGATTTAGGCCATACGGTTTCTCTATCAGCGGTAATGTTATTGGAATATTGTCCCTCGGGCGTTAAGGTTAAAGGCACCTCGTATTCGTAATAGTTGTTTTGGTAGTCCGACCCCATACGAATAAAGAGCTTCATTTCGCCGTCCTTCAAATTGGTGGCATTATCGTGCAAGGCTTCGGCGTGCACAAACATTTCTAGCTGGCCATACTGACGCATATCGTATCCACCCAATTTTTTGTACAAAGCACGAGCATCCTTGGGGGCCAAATTGTGCACCTTAAACGACATGGATTGTTCGTTTTCTTGACGCACTTGTTGTTGGCTAGGGTCAATTTCGCGGGTAACACCGGGAGGTAATACGTAGTTAACGGGCGTTTTATCGGCATTTTCTTCGATGCTTACCGACGACATCTCTATCATAGCATCGTCGTGATAAAAACCACGTTCCAATTCTTTGGTATAGGTACGCCATTCGCCTTTTACCAACTCCATGGTAGCAAAACGTAAGTTAACATCCTCGGCAAAGTTGGTTAAATACAAACGCATAAAACGAATGGATTTAAAGCTTCTAATACCGCCTTTGGCCTGGTAATTTTCGGCATCACGCAAAGGTATCTTAAACTGATACCAGGTAACTTGCCCCATAGAACCATCTTTAAGGGTAACCGCCGACACCACTTGATCGGTAATAAAGTTACGGCCCACTTGCATGTCGCTAGGACGCAACGAAATGGCGTATTCGTAATATTTTTCGGCATCGCCCATGGTATTATCCAAGTTAACATCCTCTACATCTGGGTTATTAGTAGATGCCGTAGTATACGATTCCGCCTCGTTAGTAGCTTGCGAGTTACCCTCGGTACCATTGTAATAACGATAACGATCCAACACACCTACCTCTTTGGCATCGTAATCCGATCCACGATAGTGATGGAAATTATCGCCGGCAGGGTCATTAAGCGGCGACTGAGGGTCGGCCTCCATGCGCTCTATAGCTGCAGGATTCAATTTAGCCCTAAGTTTTTCTACAAAATGCTTGTAAGTATCGTGCTGGAATTCTTCATGGGTAAGCAAGCCATTTAACCCTGTATCTTGTTTCTTTCTGGCATCGGCTGCATTATCAAACGCATATACCACCGATTGTTTGGTAGGGGCTTTACCCCACACGGTTTCTACTACATTATCGTCGGTAGCTTCTACAGGCATGCCATTTTCGTAGAATTTACGGCCGTCGTGCAAAATATCTTCGGATATATCACCCAAGTTGATGTATAAATCGCCCCCGCGCATCGAACCATCGTTGTACACAAAGGGGTCCATTAACCAGAACTCCAAATATTCAATGTTGTTGGTTTCAAAGTCGGTGGTTTCTAATTTGCGCATAATACCACCCCATTTGCCCTCGGGATTAGTTAACTTACCATCTTGGTCAAAGTTATCGGCATACACGTTGTATGGACCACGTTCGGTAGGATGGTACGCCAAGTCGAGCGTTTGAATGTAACTAGACTGACCATATACCAGCTCTCTGTTGGGGAATATCTCGTTTTCTGATACTTGGCGCACAAAGTGGTTAGAAAGTTGCGTTTTATCTTTTCTAATGTGCGATGGCGTATTAGAGGTGCTTTGGTTAAACATATTATCGATGTAATACCAAGACAACAACGCCCTGTTTTTACCGTATTCGATGTTATTTATCAACGAAGATTCAGCAAAACGCGATGGCGTACTTGCCAATCGCCAATTAGAAGCATAACGCACATCGAATCCTATGGTAGTAGCCTCAAAATCATCTACATACGCCTTACCTTGCGCTCCACGTGCCGACCCGGGTATCATATGCGCAAATTCGGCATCAAAAGCAATGGTAGAAGCCTGTTTTAGGTTTAAAATAGGCAATTTATTTAACCAATCGGTAATGGATTGGAATTGATTTCGATACGAAGCATTCAACCCCCAAATGGTATTAGCAACAGGGTCATCGCCATACGACACCTTGCTAGTAAGGGGTTTCTCTGAGAAATACATGATGGTACCACCCAGGTTAAAATGATCGTTAAAGGCATAATTTAACGAAGTTCCAATCAACGATTTACGTTGCATGTTAAACATGGATTGACTCTCTAACGATACGCTAATAGGAGTTCCCAAATCAATTAAATCTTGATTCATAATGGTAACAACCCCCATCATATAATCGACGGTATAGTCTACGTTTTCGGTCAACACCATACCCCCTGCCGTTACTTTTACCGACCCTTTGGGAACGTTCATGGCATTCAGCCTAATTTCGGAGCCAGACGATGCACGGTACTCGCCTTCTAAATAGAATTTATTTTTTTCGGCAAATTCTTGGGCAGTAGTAAGCGTAGAGTCGTAAAGTTCTTGAAAACAATACTTATCGACCAATAGTTTATTGTTTCCTAACTTTTTAGCCAAATGCGAACCAAAGGGTTCTACTACAGGAAAAATTACCTTACCATTTTGGGCAATAATGGTATAGCCGTCTACAAAGTCAAAAATACCATCGCCTTTGGGTTTTTCGTTGCCATGCGAATCCAAATGGTCTAACCCCATTACCTTTAACAAGGGTTCTTTGGCAATAGGCCCCTCGGTTAAGTAACGCAAATCAATACCTGTAGAATCGTTTTTATACATGATATTCAGGCTGAATTTGCTTTCTTGCACCTGATAAGCGCCTAAGGCATAGATGTTTTTCATCATCAAATCCCAAGTGGGATGCATGGGCGATTTATCGGTCGATTTTAACAACTTCAGTGCCAATGGTTTGGCAAACTCGCTAGCCGAGTTAGACAATTCACCTACGGTGTATACCTTGCCTTGGTAGGTATACTGATAAGCAACCGCCAAAATTTCGTCGTTATTCAAGGCCGATTTTAACGAAATATACCCCAACTCTTTGTTTAAGGTATAATCGCCCTCGTCTAACCTACGTGCACCCTCTAATTTGGCATAGTCAGTGCCACTCTCCATCGACAACCCTTTTAGATAGTTATCTATCTCATAAATATCGGGCAAACCGCCTGCCGATTGTACTACATTGGCAAACAAGGTATTGGCATTGTTAGCGGGCACTTTAGACGCACCCGTTGGCGCTATAGAAGGATTAAAAATCTTTTCGGGCTCTGCCAAATCAGAAAAGCCCACAATATTGGTGGTATTTTGGTAGTTTACCGCATTTTTGTTGGTAACCCATACCTCGATGGCTGTAATAGAGATACCCGATGCAATGTTGGGTACATCCTTCATCCATTCATCGTAATGATCGCGAAAATAGTGCGACAAAAAGTAGTGTCGGTTTTCGTCGTACTGATCTACAGGAATCATATAATCGGTGGTTTGCGCCCCACTGGTATTGATGGTTTGCGACTCCGATTCTTGTTGCGAAAACACACCGCTCACGCTCAACTTTCCAAATTGCAAATCGGCCTTGATACCAAACAAACTGGTACTACCCGTAATTAACGAACCAGTAAGTGGCATGCTTACATTACCGGCCTCTAATTTTTTAATGATATCGTCTTCTTTGCCTTCGTACTGCAACTTAAGCATAGACTGATCAAAATCAAAAGTAGCCTCGGTATTATAATTTAAGCCAAATTTTAGTTTATCACCTACCGAACCAGTTGCATTCAGTTGGATTTTTTCGTCAAAGTCAAACGTTGGCGCAGGATTTTGCGAACGCTCACTAAGCGATGGGTCTTTTAACTTCTTAAAATTCAAGCCAAAAATCAATTCGGCCGAACCTTGCAACTTAATTTGCACCCCTCCAGGGCCAAAGACCCTATCAGCTTGACCAATGTCAAACTTCATATCGGTTAGTGAAAATTGATTTTTGCGTTCTTTTTCTTCACGGCTACGTTGCAAGTAGTAATTTTGCATGGATTGTTGTGCCGTATATTGCAAATATTCATCGCTGCTTAAATAAAAAGGAACGCCTAGCGATTCTTCGCCCAAGGTGGTTTCAAAGTAGTATTTTCCCGTAACAGGGTCGTATTGAATGTTGGTTTCTAGGTTTTCTGGAGTAGGCAAGTCCATGGGCGACACATCGTCCAAGTCATCGTGTGTTTCGGCGTAGTTTTTAGTGATAGGATAACGTAAACTATCCGATGCAGCAGGTGCATCTTGCGCATAGGTTACCTGCACACAAAGGGCAAGCACCCATAAAAGAATACAACAACGGATATTACGCCAGCAGTTTTCCAACTCCTACAACAATTTAAGGGCTTTCTTAATTACTTGTTCAACCGAAAGTGCAGGTTCGTCGGATAAAATTTTCTTGACTACTTTTTGCGATTGTGCTGCCACAAATCCCAACATAGAAAGGGCAGCCACCGCTTCGGAAGCAATTTGAGTATTGGCGGTAGCATCGACCATAGCCGTTACTGGGCCCGCCTCAAATTCGTTTATCTTATCTTTTAGATCGACTAATATTCGTTGTGCCGTTTTTAAACCAATGCCTTTTACCGATTTAATCACATGCACATTTTCGGTTCGAATAGCTTGGCACAATTCTGCAGCCGATAACGACGAAAGAATCATGCGGGCCGTTCCTGCACCTACACCCGACACCGAAATAAGCAATAAAAACATGCGTCTTTCGGCCGCGGTAGCAAAACCATACAACACAAATGCATCTTCGCGAATAGACTCGTACAAATACAATTTGGCTACCGATTTGTCTTGTATAGCACTATACGTTTGCAACGATATATTTACCATATACCCCACCCCTTGCGTTTCTAGTACTACATAAGTGGGAGTTATTTCTACAATATCGCCTTTAAGGTATTCAAACATAGTTTTTTGTGCTTATTACAATGAAACGACAAAGGTAGCAAAAAAATCTGCAAAACCTACAAAATATCAACGGATTAAACCTACAAATAGTATATCCTTTTAAGTTAAAAAAATCCAAAAGCGCAAGACCTTTGGATTTTAAATAGTAAACAGCTTACTATCAAGGCAAAAAAGCAACACTTCCAGGTATATCACCCGTGGTGTGCTTCCACAAAAGTTGCCCATCTGCATTGCAGTAAAAAAGCATTCCTGGGGTTACAAAATCAGAAGCATCGGTTATTATAATATCACCCACAGTAGGATGCACGGCCACCGAATAGGGATAGGTTATTTTTTCTTGCACATCGGTGCTCAAAAACGAACCAGGGTTAATGGTATGCGTGCTCAAATTAATGGTATAATAATCGTAAATGGTTTTATACTCGGGGGCGGGGCCATACTCTATGTTAATTACATATGCCACATCGTCTTTAAGTGCAACAGATGTAATCCCTTTACCCAATGTCTTTACCACTTTTTCTGTTTGGGTATCCACTACATACAAATTGGCAGGCACATCCCCGTAATTTCCCCTACTGCTAACATACAAACTTCCATCGGGGGCTAAAAATACACGATGCAAATTAATCGCTACCTCTATTTTTTTTATTTCGGTAAAACTTTGCAAATCAATAACAGACAAGGTGTTATCGTAATTTTCGGGGGTATATCCACCCGAATTAGCCACGTATAATTTACCGTCTTTAATGGCCATTTCTTCGGGCTGACGACCCACGGTTACCGACCTGCCTAGCTGCAAGGTAGTTGTATCCATCTCTACTACATACCCAAGTTGCGTTCCGCCCATTTGCATTTGGCCTGCATACGAACTAAAATAAACTTTATCACCATCAAACGTCATGCAACGCACGTTGGGAATTTCTACCGAAGCCAAGTGTTTTGCTGTTTTGGCATCCATCACTTCTACTAAATTAGAACCATTGATGATGGCATACATTTTACTGCCATAAATGGCCAATCCTGTACCCACATCGCCCAATTGGCCAATAATAGACGGATTGCGTGCAGGGAATACATCTTGTTGATACTCACCCGTTAGATACTCAAAATAGTCTAAGGTAGCTTTATTTGCCCCCATTACACCCTCGTTTAGTACATAAAAGCCTTGATAATCAGCTGTCACATCGGGGTATGTAGGGTTATCGTCTGGATTAGGACCAGCAGGTTCATCCACACCTGGGGTACAAGCCATTACCGAAATGGCTAACATAAAAAGGTAAAGATTTTTTTTCATCTTATTTACTTGTTAAACGTTATTTTTAAAGTTACTTTGCCGTTTAGCCCCGGCATGGGGTAATTGCGCACCACCTCGTATTGGCGGTTGCTCAAATTATTTATATCGACCGAGATAAAATAATCCATTTGTTTATGCGAGAAAGTAGTGCCAATGGACAAATCGTGTGTGTACCATGGTTCTACATAATTAACGGGAATATTGGCACTTTGTTCGTATCGCTCGCCTGTATACAAAAAACTATAGTTTAGATGCCACCCTTTATAACCCAACTGCAACAAAGCCGATGCACTGTGCCAAGGTGTATAGGCAATTTGTCCACCATAATAAGGGCTATTAGGATTAGAAAGGTCTTTTGCCTGGGTAAAGGTATACGTTCCTTTTACCCCCATCGACCAATTATCGTCAAACCTAAATCCCATATCAAACGTAACATCGGTACCTATAATTTGCACCTTACCCAGGTTCATCATCTGCCAACGGAACGGATTGGCCGCTGGTACCGACACAATTTTATTGGTTACAAAGTTATAGTAAGCATCTGCTTGAATACCAATCGATTCTACTACTTGAGCCGGACGTTGGTAACGATAAGTTACCCCTAAATCTACCTGATCGGCCATTTCGGGCTGCAACGAAGCGTTGCCAATAAACGTATAATACAAATCGTTAAAGGTAGGCATTCTAAAGGCCCGTTTATAAAAAGCACGAATATCAAACACCTTGTCTAACATAGGGCGTACCGATAGCACCACAGCAGGGGTAAATACATGCCTAGGAGGACTTGCCACCCCTTTTTCTACTTGCTCGTGCACAAAAGTACCCAACACGCTGGCCTGCAACTTTACATAATTCCAATTAAAATCGGTTACCGCCGACACATAGCCCGTATAACGGGTAGGAAAAACAAATCCTTGCACATCACTGTCCAAATAATTCCACTGAAAATCGGCCGATAGTCCCAATTTCCACCACCTAAAAACCGTAAAAGCATTGGCCACCGAAACGTAGGTTTCTTGCTGGCGATACGTATTATCGATGTAACGAGTAACGGTGTCGGGATTCAAATAACGGGTATAATCATAGGCATACTTTGCCTTTACCATCAGCTGGTAAAACGATAAAACTTGCTGATTGTACGATGCTTGCACAAAGAAATTATCGTCCCATTGCCGTTGATGATGCTCGTATACATTGCGTGCCACATACCCAGGCAACCCTCTGTTAGAATAATAGTTATAGATTTGCGCTTTCCAACTGCCTTTGTACAATTTTCCAAACACCGCAGCCTCTGCTCTAACGGCATTTATATCGGCATTTTCGCGCACCAACGTCGTGTCGTAAAGCACCGTTCCATCGGGTGCCGTTTTGTAGTTTCTAAAATGATATCGCCCCGTAGCATACGTATACTCGGCACTTACCGATGTTGCTATTGAATCAGTCCACTTTTGTTGCCATAACAAAGCAGGATTAGCCAACCCAAACGACCCTGCCTTCATGGTTGCCGTTAACTTGGTTTTTCCTTGACTAAATTCGGGGTGTTTAGTTGTTAAGTAAATTGTTCCTGCTGCACCATAGTCTTTTGCCGACTGTAGTATATCGGTTTTATGACCATTGTACAATTGAATTTCTTGTAGATTATCAATCGAAAAACGACCCAAATCAATTTGTCCGTTTTGCGCATTACCTAGTTGAATACCATCATAAAACACCCCCATTTGCTGCGTACCCATGCTACGAATGTTGATGGTTTTAATACCGCCCACTCCACCAAAATCTTTTAGCTGAACGCCCGAAAAAAAACGAATAGCATCGGCCACTGACTGCGTATTGAGCAAGGTTAAGGCTTTACTATCCATTACCTGAAGCGGCACAGCACTGCGCTGCTTACGAGGCTGAATAAATTCTACCTCGTCTAATTGATGAATGGTAGTAGTATCGATGGGTGCAAACACAACCATCTGCCCATACACCTGGGTGGTGCACAGCCAAACCAATAACAATAAAAAAGAAGGTAAAAAACGTTGCATAAAACCAGCCCTTTGCGCGAAAGCTACTTTATAAAATACGTTATTGGCAGGTCTTCTGACTTGTTTCGTTTCAAACTCCTTCCCAACCTACTAGGTCAGTGGATTTAGATGCGTTTGAAGTGATTTGTGAAACTTACAGCAGCGCGACTGTTCAGGATTTTCACCTGATTCCCTTTTCAACAAAACAACGAACGTTGCTTCATTACCAATACGGAGGCAAAGGTACGATTTTTTTTGTAACACAATCAGATTGTGTTACAAAAAAATGGAGAGGCGGTGAAAGTTGCGAGTAAGCGAGAGCAGAAGCAATGCGGTCACTGAGCTTGTCGAATCTTTGTGCAAGGCGAGCGCAGAGTCAAACTTGTTTGAACTATGCCGAGCCGCAGCCAAAGATATTCAAGTGCCCAGCATTGATTATGCCGAGTCGCAAAAGAAATATTAAAGGGCCCGAATGGACGGTGATGTGGTGAGGCGAGTAATTAGGAATGAGGAATGAGGAATTA
>ERZ808032.180-NODE-180-length-10325-cov-3.673790_pt1 | contig 10325 bp, 7 predicted proteins | sample MGYA00380187_ERZ808032 | MGnify/ENA primary metagenome ERZ808032 (study PRJEB31490, sample SAMN06133378) | cow dung metagenome | isolation source: M10 | host: cow | place: China: Chengdu | collected 2015-05 ...
ATCTGGACATGGGCACCCTGCTCGACCGCCTCGGCATAGCCGTGCGCACCGGCCACCATTGTGCCGAACCGCTCATGCGCCGCCTTGGCGTAGAAGGCACCTGCCGTGCCTCGTTTGGCCTATATAACACCTGCGAAGAAATAGATGTCTTAATTAAAGCCATTAAAAGAATACAGGGGATGTTTTGACCCAAGTATAACAATTCCTTGAACGTACCAAAAATAAGAACTCGACCACATTGCAGTCGAGTTCTTATTTTTAATATAGAGAATAAACTCTAAAACTTTTACAAAGCTAAATCAGCACCTGGCTTGAATTTTACCACTGTCTTTGCGGGAATCTGCAAAACTTCGCCTGTGCGAGGATTCTTGCCAGTACGAGCAGGGCGCTCAGAAGGAGCAAAAGTACCAAAACCAACAAGGGCAACCTTGTCACCAGCCTTAACCGCATTAGCAATAGCAGCAGTTGTTGCGTTCAAAGCCTTTGCTGCATCAACTTTTGACAAACCAGCGCCTTCTGCAATAGCATTAATCAAATCTGTCTTGTTCATAGAATTAGTTTTTATATTTGGTTAATAATATTTTCGCACTACAAATATAGAAAATCTGCATTTGTCCAACAAGTTTTCAACAAAAAAAATAGCATAATACAACATAAAGTTGATATTGAGCAGACTTTTTTTCTCTTTTTATACACAAAAGAAGTAAATTCGCAACATAAAACAATAACAGAGATAATTAGATATGAAATTATTACCACCTATAACAAAGAACCTTTTAATAATCAATGCCCTTTGCTTTGTTGCCATGTTTGTCCTAAGCAGGCATCACATACATTTGGACAGCATACTTGGACTGCATTTCTTCCTTTCCGACAATTTTAGTCCCTACCAGCTGCTAACCTATCTGTTCATGCATGCAAATCTTAGGCATATACTATTCAACATGTTTGCATTATGGATGTTCGGGCGTGTTATAGAACAGGTGATGGGTAGCAAGCGCTTCCTTTTTTATTATCTCGCTTGTGGCATTGGTGCAGGACTCATACAGGAATTAGTACAATGGATTAACTACGAAAGCCTACAACATACTGATGTAGCACGAGTTGGCTCTGAAATTATTAGGGGCAAGTTTGTTATACAAAACAATATGGCTATTGACATAAATGGATGGAACACTGTGGGAGCCTCAGGTGCCGTTTATGGTATTCTGATTGCTTTTGGTATGATTTTCCCCGATGAGCGAATTTTCATCTTTCCTATACCATTCCCCATCAAGGCTAAAATATTTGTAATCGGTTACGCTCTTATTGAGTTATTTATGACCCAAAGTAATGATGGAGTAGCACACCTCGCACATTTGGGTGGCATGCTGGTAGGATTTGTAATTCTATTATGTTGGAAGGACAACAATAAAATAGGCGGCATCTTCAAAAAAATACAGAATTTATTCAAGGGCAAACCTAAGAATAACTTTCATGTATACAGAAAAAACTAAGAATGCAAGAAGATAATATCTTTTCACAAATCGCACGCAAATTTAGGCAATTAATAAAAGGATTGCTCGTTGGCACAAATCTTGCCACAATAATTCTTTTATGGATAACTTGCCTTACATCCACTGTTTCGCCTGTCGTGCATCCCAGACTATCACAAGCCGGATTAATCTTCCCTGTTTTCCTGAGTGTAAACCTCGCTTTCATTTTCATTTGGTTGCTTACTTCCTGGAAATGGTCTATTCTTCCTGTCATTGGCACAATTTGTTGTTGGAGTTACGTACGAGATTTTTGTCCAATTAACCTTACCTCAAATTGTCCAACAGAAAGCATACGCATATTATCTTACAATGTAGGAAATTTTGCGACCGACTCAAAAATGGGTTTCTGCGGTGAAAAAACTCTGGAATATATTATTGAAAGCAATGCAGATATTATCTGTCTGCAAGAATGTCCTCGTGGCCACATATACAACAAACTAAAAGAAAAGTTAGAAAAAGAAGGATATTTCTTTAGAGACAAAAACGGTATTGCTACTATATCCAGATGGCAGTTTGCAGATGAAATCATATATCAACAAGATGGAGTATACAGTAATGGTTCTTTCGTCAATCTTATTGATATTAACGGAGATACTATATTAATTATCAATAACCACCTACAAAGTAATGCCATAAGTATTCAAGAGAAAGCAGAATATGCCAACGCCATTGAATCCTATGATACAGACAAAATGGAAGCAAGTGGCAGAATTCTTTTATCCAGACTATCACAAGCGGCGGCCAAAAGATCCAGACAAACAGACATAGTATGTTCGCTTGTTGACAAATACAAGGATTATGGCATAATTATTGCCGGTGACTTTAATGATACACCTATTTCAAATACATACCAACGCATTTCCAAAACAATGAAATGCGCTTTTAGAGATAGTGGAAACGGAGTCGGAATATCATTCTCACTAAAAGGTTTCCCAGTTAGAATAGATCACATTTTTGTTAGCAAAGAAATGAAAACATCTTCCACAATTGTTGACAACAAAATAGAATCATCAGACCACCATCCTATAATCACACACATATCTAATTACGCAAAATAAGTTACTATAAGATATTTTTATGAAGACTTAGTGCATGTGTATCAGAAAAATATCTTATATTTGCATGCTTTATGTACAGAAACATACTCTAGAAATAACTTAAATAAAAATAATTAATAACAAAAACAAAATGCAAAACAAAGGATTTGTTAGGTTTATTGCCGTTCTACTTACCGTAGTTTGTGCGTTTTATCTGAGCTTCTCTGTTTTCACAAATATGTGTGACAAGGAGTATCAGGAAAAGGTACTTACAGAAGGACAGGAAGCAGCAGACCGCTACATGGACTCCCTCAACACCCATGACGTTTATCTTTGGTCTTGGAATTTGAAGGAATGCCGTGAGATGGGTATTGGCTTGGGTCTTGACCTTAAGGGTGGCATGAATGTAATTCTTGAAGTCAGCATTCCAGACGTTGTCAAGGCACTCGCTGACCACAAGGAAGAGACCGATGAGGTGTTCCGTACTGCTGTAGAGAATTCGGCAAAAGAGGCAAAAGAAAGCCAAAGTGACTTTATTACCCTGTTCGTAAAGAATTTCAAGGAGCTTGCTCCTGAGCGTACACTTGCAGAATTATTTGCAACCCAGCAACTTCGCGACAAGGTTACACCAAAGAGCACAGACAAGGAAGTTGAAAACGTTCTACGCGAGGAAATAAAGAGCGCAATTGACAACAGTTATAATGTATTGCGCACCCGTATTGACCGCTTCGGTGTTGTTCAGCCAAATATTCAAGCTCTTGAAGGACAGGAAGGACGCATCATGATTGAAATGCCTGGTGTAAAGGAACCAGAGCGCGTTCGCAAGCTTTTGCAGGGCTCTGCAAATCTCGAATTCTGGGAAACCTACAATTCAGAGGAGATTGTTCCATTCTTGGCACAATTAGACATCAAGCTCGGTGCACTGAATTCTTCTATTGAAGATGAGGCCGTTGCTGACACAACAACTCAGAATACAGATTTAGCAGCTGCACTGAGTGGTGAAAAAGCTGATGAAAAGGCACAATTAGAAACTTTCCAGAAGCAGCATCCTCTTGTAAGCAAAATACAATTAACACAGGGCAACTATGGTTGTGTTGTTGGTTTTGCACACAAACGAGACATGCAAGCTATTGAAGAAATGCTTGCTACACCAGAAGCGAAAGAACTTCTTCCCTCTGACTTGCAATTAAAGTGGGGTGTAAAGGGCATTGGAGATGGCGCTAACTCTGACATATATGAACTTTATGCAATTCGCGTGACAGAGCGTAATGGCCGTGCACCTCTTGAAGGAGATGTCATTACTTCTGCTAAGGATGACTATGACCAATATGGCAAACCATGTGTAGAAATGCATATGAATGTTGATGGTGCTCGTCGTTGGGCAGCATTGACCAAGGCCAATCTACACCGCAGTGTAGCTATTGTACTTGATAATAATGTATATAGCGCTCCTAACGTCAAGGTTGAAATCACTGATGGCATTAGTCAAATTACTGGTAACTTCACCGCAGAGGACACACGCGACCTTGCTAACGTACTGAAATCCGGCAAGATGCCTGCACCTGCAAAGATTGTCAGCGAAGAAATTGTTGGTCCTACCCTCGGTGCTGAATCTATTCGTTTGGGTGTATGGAGTTGCATCATTGCTTTTGTTGTCCTGATGGTGTACATGATTGCAATGTATGGTTTTGTACCTGGCATGATTGCAAATGGTGCCCTGTTACTGAACCTATTCTTTACTGCTGGCATTTTGACCAGTTTCCAGGCATCATTGACTATGAGCGGTATTGCCGGTATGGTTCTAACTTTGGGTATGGCAGTGGATGCTAACGTACTTATCTACGAACGTACCAAGGAAGAATTAAAGGCTGGCAAGAAACTGAAGGACGCACTGAATTCTGGTTATAGCAATGCATTTAGTGCAATCTTTGACTCTAACCTGACCAGTCTTATCACAGGCTTCATACTTTATCAGTTTGGCACAGGTCCCATCAAGGGTTTTGCTACAACCCTCATGATTGGTATTATCGTAAGCTTCTTTACAGCTGTATTCATGACACGCATCGTATATAGCAATCTGTTGGAGAATGGCAAGTGCATGAATCTGAAATTCAAGACTCCTATTGGCAATTGGATTAGCTTCAAAAACCCAACTTTTAAGTTCATGGCTGCTTACAAGAAGAGCTTTATTGCCTTCGGTATTTTTGCCTTGATTGCCATTGGAGGCATGACCTTTAGAGGTTTCAGCAAGAGCATTGACTTCACCGGCGGTCGCAACTTCGTGGTAATGTTTGAAAAGCAGGTAACAGCAGAGCAAGCTAACATTCTCCTCTCAAATGCTTTTGAGGGCAGCAACATCAGCGCAATTGCATTAGGTACAGAAGGCAACACACTGCGTATCAGTACCAATTACCGTATCAACGAGGAAGGCACAGAGGTTGACAGCGAGATTGAAGCAAAATTGTTTGAGGTACTAAAGGCTGGCGACATGCTTGCCCAAGATCTGACCTTGGAAACATTCATCAATCGTGATGTTCGCACCGGCGGTTCTATTATTAGCAGCCAGAAGGTTGGTCCCTCTATTGCAGAAGATATTACCTATGGTGCTATTATCAGTGTAATACTTGCTATTATCGCCATCTTCCTTTATATTTTGGTACGTTTCCGCAACGTTGCTTTCTCCGTCGGCTCTATTGTAGCACTGGTTTCTGACGTTGTACTCATTCTCGGTGCATATGCTCTGCTTTGGGGTATCATGCCCTTCAGCATGGAGATTGACCAAACATTCATTGGTGCTATTCTAACTGCTATCGGTTATTCTATCAACGATAAGGTGGTTGTATTCGACCGTATCCGCGAGGAGTTGGGACTACATCCCACCCAGGATCGCTTTGATTTGTTCAACCGTTCTGTAAACAGCACTTTGAATCGTACCGTAAACACTTCTGTATCTACTTTCATTGTATTGCTTGTTATCTTCTTGATAGGTATTATCGGTGGTGGCGCAGGTAGCATCATCAGCTTCAGCTTTGCCATGATGTTGGGTGTAGTATTTGGTACATTAAGCTCAATCTTCATTGCCGCGCCTACAGCATACCTATGCTTGAACAAGACCAGCAAGAAGTAGTAAGACACATATAGGTACACCTTATTTATATATAGTGTACCAATACCATATCAACTATCACCCCAATGGGTGCGCCCTTAGGGTGATAGTGATGCCCCTGTAGTTAAATGGATAGAACGAAGGTTTCCTAAACCTTTGATCCGGGTTCGATTCCCGGCGGGGGTACAAGACTATTATTTTAAGGCTATGAACATAACTGAAAGAGAATCAGTGGTTGTTCGCTTTTCTGGCGACTCCGGTGACGGCATGCAGCTTGCAGGCAATATATTTTCCACCGTATCCGCAACAGTGGGAAACAGTATCAGCACTTTCCCAGACTACCCCGCAGACATTCGCGCTCCGCAAGGTTCACTGACAGGTGTCAGTGGTTTCCAAGTTCACATTGGTGCATCACAGGTATATACTCCTGGTGACCAGTGCGACGTGCTTGTTGCCATGAATGCCGCAGCGCTGAAGACTCAGTATCGCTATGCAAAATCCGATGCAACCATAATAATTGATACAGACAGCTTTGGTCCTAAAGATCTAGAGAAGGCTCAGTTTCAAAGTGAGGACTATTTAGGCGAGATGGGCATCGACGCAGACCGTGTAATAGCATGCCCACTGAGCACCATGGTAAAGACATGTCTAGCAGACACTGGGATGGACATAAAGAGCATCAACAAGTGCCGCAACATGTTTGCATTGGGTCTTGTATGCTGGCTCTTTGACCGAGACCTTGAAGTAGCATTCAACTTCCTCAAGGAGAAGTTCGCCAAAAAACCTGCTATAGCAGAAGCAAATATCAAGGTCATTCAGGCTGGCTACGACTATGGACACAACACACACTCCAGTGCTACCAACGTATACCGCATAGAAACCAAGAACAAGGTTCCTGGACGTTACATGGATATCACCGGTAACAAGGCTACTGCATACGGTTTCATCGCAGCTGCCGAGAAGGCAGGTTTGAAACTCTACCTTGGTTCATACCCCATTACCCCAGCTACTGACGTTCTGCACGAATTGTCAAAGCACAAGAGCCTTGGTGTGACAACCGTACAGTGCGAGGACGAAATCGCAGGCTGTGCCTCCAGCATTGGCGCATCATTTGCCGGTGCATTGGCGGTAACCAGCACATCAGGTCCTGGCATGTGCTTGAAGAGCGAGGCTATGAACCTTGCCGTTATCATGGAGTTGCCCTTGGTTATTCTGGACGTTCAGCGTGGCGGTCCTGCTACCGGTCTTCCCACCAAGAGCGAGCAGACCGACCTGTTGCAGGCCCTCTTCGGCCGTAACGGTGAAAGTCCCATGCCAGTAATAGCAGCAACAAGTCCTACAGACTGCTTTGAGGCAGCCTACGAGGCTTCAAAGGTTGCTTTAGAGCACATGACCCCCGTAATTCTGCTTACTGATGCATACGTTGCCAATGGTTCTGGTGCGTTCCGCCTGCCTGACCTAAACGAATATCCCGCAATTAATCCTCCATACGTTCCCGAAGAACTTAAGGACACTTGGACTCCATACATGCGCAAGGAAAACGGCACACGCTACTGGGCAGTTCCCGGCCGCGAAGGTTTTGCACACATCCTGGGTGGTCTTGAAAAAGACGACAAGACCGGTGCTATAAGCACTAATCCCGAAAACCACGACCTGATGACTCGCAAGCGTGCTCAGAAGATAGCAAACATACCTGTACCCGACTTGGAGGTATTGGGCGATACAGAGGATGCCGAACTGCTGATTGTTGGTTTCGGTGGCACATACGGACATCTGCGTGCTGCTATGGACGAGATGAGAGCTGCAGGCAAGAGGGTAGCAATGACACACTTCCGCTACATAAATCCCCTGCCCAAGAACACCGAGGATGTACTAAAGAAATATCCCAAGGTGATTGTTGCAGAGCAGAACATGGGACAATTGGCCGGCTGGCTCCGCATGAAAGTGGATGGTTTCTGCCCCGAACAGTACAACGAAGTAAAAGGCCAGCCCTTCAAGGTTGCTGAACTCGTAGAGGCCTTCAATACAATTATTAACAAATAACCAATAGGACATTATCATGGCAACATATACAGCTCAAGATTACAAGAAAGGACAGCCAAGATGGTGTCCCGGTTGTGGTGACCACTTCTTCCTTGCCTCTCTACACAAGGCAATGGCTGAAATTGGCGTCGCACCAGAAGACATTGCTGTTATCTCTGGTATCGGTTGCTCCAGCCGACTACCTCATTATATGGCGACATATGGCATGAATACCATCCACGGCCGTGCAGCTGCAATTGCAACAGGTTGCAAAGTGGCAAACCCACGTCTTGCAGTATGGCAGGTAAGTGGTGACGGAGATGGCTTGGCTATTGGTGGCAATCATTTCATACATGCCAACCGAAGAAACATTGACCTTAATATGATTCTCCTAAACAATCGTATTTATGGTCTAACCAAAGGCCAGTACTCTCCAACCAGCCCTCGTGGTTTTGTAAGTAAGAGCAGCCCATACGGAACGGTAGAAGACCCATTCCGACCTGCCGAACTATGCTTTGGCGCACGCGGACACTTCTTTGCACGTGCCGTTGCCACCGACGCCCCTGGAACAATTGAAATCCTAAAGGCTGCCTACAACCACAAGGGTGCATCCGTTTGTGAAATTATGCAGGACTGCGTAATCTTCAATCATGGTACACACGACAATATCTACGACAAGGTTAGTCGTGCCAAGAACACTATCTATGTGAAGCATGGACAACCATTGGTATTCGGCGAGAACAACGAGTATGGCCTTGCCCAGGAAGGGTTTGGTCTCAAAGTTGTTGAAATAGGCAAGGATGGCATAACCTTGGACGACATTCTGGTTCACGATGCAAAATGCGAAGACAACACCTTGCAGCTCAAACTTGCCTTGATGGGTGATGGCGATGGATTCCCCGTGGCATTAGGTGTAATACGCGACGTAGAAGCTCCCACATATAACGATGCCGTAGAGGTACAGATAGAAGAGGTGAAGGCGCAGAAAAAGTATCACACCTTTGCCGAACTACTTGAGACAAACGACATTTGGGAAGTTAAATAAAGTCACTAAGGACACTAAGGTCCATATAGACACTAAAGACATTAATATAAAAAATGAATTTTGTTGAAGAACTGAAATGGAGAGGAATGCTCCATCAGATGATGCCTGGTACAGAAGAAATGCTTGCATCAGGACAGCAAACAGCATATTTGGGTATTGACCCCACTGCCGACTCTCTGCACATCGGTCACCTTTGTGGTGTTATGATGCTGCGACACTTCCAGCGTTGCGGACACAAGCCATTAGCTCTTGTAGGTGGCGCTACAGGTATGATTGGCGACCCCAGCGGCAAGAGCCAGGAGCGCAATCTGCTCAATGAGGAAACCCTGCTCCACAATGTTGCATGCATCAAGGACCAGTTGGCACGTTTCCTTGATTTTGAGAGCGATGCTCCCAACAAGGCAGAACTGGTGAACAACTACGACTGGATGAAGAACTACACCTTCCTGGATTTCGCTCGCGAGATAGGAAAGTGCATCACCGTTAACTACATGATGGCTAAGGACAGCGTAAAGCGTCGTTTGAACGGAGAGTTCCAGGATGGCATGTCCTTTACTGAATTCACATACCAGCTACTTCAAGGATATGACTTCCTGCACCTCTATCAGGAGAAGAACTGCCGTCTGCAGATGGGTGGTTCCGACCAGTGGGGCAACATCACCACCGGTACAGAACTTATCCGTCGCAAACTTGGCAGCGAGAACAGTGCTTTTGCATTGACCTGCCCACTTATTACCAAAGCCGACGGAAAGAAGTTCGGAAAGACCGAAAAGGGTAACATCTGGCTGGACCGCAACCGTACAACACCCTATGCTTTCTACCAATTCTGGTTGAACGTAGGCGATGAAGACGCAGAACGATATATCAAGATATTCACCTCTCTGGACAAGGTAACCATAGACAACCTTGTTGCTGAACACAGTAAGGATCCCGGCATGCGAATCCTGCAAAAACGTCTTGCAGAAGAGGTAACATGCATGGTACACTCCCGCGAGGACTATGAAGCAGCCGTCGAAGCAAGCAATATCCTGTTTGGTAAGGCAACTAAGGAAGGACTCTCCAAACTGGACGAAGCAACCCTTTTGGACGTATTTGCAGGCGTTCCACAATATGAAGTTAGCCGTGAGCTGCTAAAAGGCGATGGCATAAAGGCCGTAGACCTATTGGCAGGCGAGACAGCATGCTTCCCCTCAAAGGGAGAGATGCGCAAACTCACACAAGGTGGCGGTGTTTCCATCAATAAGGAAAAACTTGCTGCTTTTGACCAAGCCCTGACAGAAGCAGACCTTCTCAACGGCAAATACATCCTGGCACAACAAGGCAAGAAGAAATATTTCCTTATAATAGTAAAATAAAATTCCTTTACATTCCCTCCCACTAAAGGATAGCATAAGATAACAAAAGTTGCGAAAAAGATTAAATTTGATTATCTAAGGTCAAATAATTGCGTCACAAAAGACGATAAATGATTTTTTTTACGTAACTTTGCACCGCAAATGTAAACCGTCATCGGTTAAGATTTGTATAGGATTGGGCTATGGTGTAATGGTAGCACAAGACATTTTGGTCGTCTTTGTTCT
>ERZ808032.181-NODE-181-length-10296-cov-2.877092_pt1 | contig 10296 bp, 13 predicted proteins | sample MGYA00380187_ERZ808032 | MGnify/ENA primary metagenome ERZ808032 (study PRJEB31490, sample SAMN06133378) | cow dung metagenome | isolation source: M10 | host: cow | place: China: Chengdu | collected 2015-05 ...
CACCGAGATAATCAGCACCCTGCTCGTAGGCTTCCTTTGCCCACGGAACCGTCTTCGCTGTTGCGCCTACGATCTTATCTTCACCCATCAGTTTTCTTGCGGTTGCGATGGGCATATCCTCTGCCCCCACGTGAACACCTTCTGCATCTATGGCAAGAGCAACGTCCACACGGTCATCAATAATCAGCGGGACGTTATAGCGCTTTGTGATGGCGTGTACTTTCTCTGCAAGATCAATATACTCTCTGGTACTCTTGTTCTTCTCACGAAGCTGAAGAAGGGTTGCTCCTCCTTTTAATGCTTCTTCAACACGATAAAGGAATTCTTCCTCGCTGTAGTTCGTGCTGTCGGTTATAAAATATAAACTTGGATCAAACTTTTTCATTCTCGTTACCTCACACATACAGATAGTCGTTCAAAACGGGTTGTAAGCCTTCCTCGGCAATATCCTTATACATTTTATCAAGGCTGCGGTTGTCGTCGATCTCGAACTGCTCATCGCCTTGTACTTCATCGGATTCTTTGCCGGTGTATTTGCTTTCGTGATCGCCGATGCCGGTTGAAACGCCTGCGGAAACCTTGGTTGCCGCAATCTTCACAATACCGTTTCTAAACTCGGCGCTTTCACGGGAAGATACAGTAATTCCAACGAAAGGTAAGAAAATACGGTAAGCACAAAGCACCTGACAAAGCTGCTTTTCGTGAACGTTCAAAGGGCTCAACTTATCATTATTGATGATCGGTCTGAGTCTTGGGCAGGATAAGGACATCTCGGCGTGAGGATATTTTCTCTGCAAGTAATAAACGTGCAAAGCACTTGCTAAAGCATCCTTGCGGAAATCAGAAAGACCAAGCAGAGCAGAGAATGCAACACCTCGCATACCGCCACGAAGCGCACGCTCCTGTGCATCAAATCGGTACGGCCATACACGCTTGTGACCGAGCAAGTGAAGCTGTTCGTACTTATCGGTATCGTAGGTTTCTTGGAACACCGTTACATAGTCCGCACCGCATTCGTGGAGATATTTGTATTCATCGGTATTCACGGGATAGATTTCAAGCCCGACCATACGGAAATATTTGCGTGCTAACTTGCAAGCCTCACCGATGTACTCCACATTGCTCTGAGCTCGGCTTTCACCGGTAAGAATAAGTATTTCTTCCATACCACTGTCGGCAATGACCTTCATCTCTTTTTCAATCTGCTCCATACTAAGCTTCATACGCTTAATGTGGTTATAGCAGTTAAAACCGCAGTACACACAGTAGTTTTCACAGTAATTAGCTATGTAAAGAGGAGTGAACAGATATACAGTGTTTCCAAAGTGTTTGCTCGTTTCAAGTCGTGCTCTCTGCGCCATCTGCTCAAGGAACGGCTCTGCCGCAGGCGACAGAAGTGCCTTGAAATCCTCAATGGTACAGGTGTCGTGCTCCAAAGCCGCCTTTACATCAGCGGCGGTGTATTTTGAATAATCATAGGAGTTCATCTGTGCCATCACATTTGAACACACATCCGATTCGATCACTTCCATCCCCGGCAGATATTCCATATGGTTCTTCCGGGAGGATGGATCGGTTTCAAGACGATGCTTCTTCGCAAGTGCTTCCGGCGATAAATGCTCCGAATCTACAAAAAATTGATTTTCCATAGTTTTCACCTTAATCTCTGAGGAAACCTGTTAGCGGATCGGATGCAGAAGCTCCACGTGTCAGCACTCTGCCAAGTCCTGCAAGGTAAGCTTTACGTCCTGCTTCAATGGCATTTTTGAATGCAGATGCCATCATAGGAAGGTCACCTGCAGTTGCAAGAGCGGTGTTCGCCATAATAGCAGCGGCGCCCATTTCCATTGCTTCGCAAGCCTGAGAAGGTCTGCCGATACCGGCATCTACAATTATAGGCAGGTCGATCTCATCAATCAAAATCTGAATAAATTCTTTTGTAGCGAGACCTTTGTTAGAACCGATAGGAGAAGCCAACGGCATAACGGAAGCTGCACCTGCGTTTACAAGGTCACGAGCTACGTTGAGATCGGGATACATATAAGGCATAACCACAAAGCCTTCTTTGGCAAGAATCTCGGTCGCCTTGATAGTTTCTTGATTATCGGGGAGCAGATACTTGGAATCACGCATAATTTCAATTTTCACGAAATTGCCGCAGCCAAGTTCTCTTGCAAGACGAGCTATACGAACAGCTTCTTCTGCATTTCTTGCACCACTAGTGTTAGGAAGCAAAGTAATTCCTTCAGGAATGTAGTCGAGGATACTTTCCTGCTCCTTGGTATTTGCACGGCGAACAGCAAGGGTGATGATCTCTGCTCCTGCATCCTTCACTGCTGCTTCAATCAGTTTCATCGAATACTTACCGGAGCCGAGAATAAAACGGGAGTTAAATTCGTGTCCGCCAATAATCAGTTTATCGTTATTCATTTTTATTTCCTTCTTTCATTAAGTTTCAAATTGTTCTGCTAAGATTCTGAGTACAGTATGGGCTTGATGAGCAGCACAGAGCATTACACGGGAAGATACGAGACCGCCTTCCGATTGCACGTCACTTTTCTCGTCGCCACATAGATAAAACTTGCTTGTGATTTTTCTCGTCCTGATAGAATTAACACTACCGAAACCTGCCATACCCGATGCCGCAACAAGATATTTGTCGGGCATTTCTTCAAGGACAAGATTGGTAAGCATTGCTTTGCACTCTGCATCATCAAAGGCTTCGCAGATAATATCTGCACCTTGCAACAAATGGGTGGCATTTTCTTCTTTTACACAGATAGTATGCGTTTCAAGAGTAACATACGGAGCGATCTCTAAAAGATTATCCCGCAAGGCATCTGTCTTGTTCATCCCAAGCTGATTCGCTTTATACTGCTGTCGGTGCAAATTGGTAATATCCACACGATCAAAGTCAATAAGAATCAGTTTTCCAATACCCGCACGGGCAAGAGAAATAGCGACATTAGAGCCGAGACCGCCAAGACCGCAAATGGCAACCGTTACCGATGAGAACTTCGTTTGCAGCTTCTCGCCGTGTCGCTCGGCTAAAGCTTTATTCCATTCTTCTTTCGTTGGGATCAGATTAACCACCCCCCACAAAACTGACAACCTCTACGCTGTCGCCGTCCTGCAATACGGTTTCGCCATACTGCGATTTGGGAACGATATCTCCGTTTCGCTCTACTGCGATTCGCTTGGGATCGTAGTTTGTAGTTGCAAGGTATTCCGCTACTGTCTTACCTGCAATATTCAGTTCTTCGCCGTTGATCTTTACCATAAAAACACCTCCAAAAACAACAAAAAAAGGAAGCTACCGATTTGGTAACTTCCTTAATGTACTTCGTTATTCCTAATATCCTTGTATCAGGCATCCCTACGTTGGCATTATCCAAATCAGGTTCTCGGTCGAAGGTCACACCTTCCTCTCAGCCCGTAATACAAGCTCCCGTTTATTTAATTGTTTTATTTATTATACATCACTTCGTAAAAATATACAAGTCTTTTTGGTGAAAAAAGTTTGAACAATTGAAATTATCCCTCGTAAGGACGAATGCGAAGTGTTGCACCAACAGATTCACAAATTTTTCGACAGATCTCCTGTTCTTCCTTTGACACCACTATATCAACGACTGTCATTACCACTGAAGGAACATATTTGGTACACTCTTTTGTGAATTTAAGCATAGCCTCATAGGATTCTATACCGAATTTCGGGCGGACAATCTTTAAATACTCTTCCTTGTTCGTCGCATTTAAACTGATGGAAACGGTATCAATCAATCCCTGCAGCTTAGGTGCGGTAGGTTCATTCCAAATCAGATCCGCAAGGCCGTTGGTGTTGATACGGATTTTGATGTCACTCTTTGACTTGATGTACTTTGCAACCTCAAGAAGATCATCAAGTCGCTCGGTAGGTTCTCCATAACCGCAGAAAACAACCTCGTTGTATTTGTTCAAATCCCATGTATCAATGCTGTCGCACACCTCTTTTACGGTGGGTTCTCTTTCTAACCAAAGGGAATCCGAACCATATACCGATTCCCCATTTTGACGCAAGCAAAATGTGCAAGCGCAGGGACAACGGTTTGTCACATTCACATAGATACCGTTATGTACAGGATATGTAATTGTCATCATAAAACACTACCTCCGTTAAGTTTCGTTTTTATATCCAGCTTATCCATAGCTATACCTGCAATTACATAAAGGACGGTACTGAGAACCGACTGCATTATGTAACCGGGAATACCGGCAGTAGGAGCTACAAAGTTTCCGGTTATTAGTGCCTCATATAAATAGTACCCACCAATACAAAGGGCCCAAGCAGGAATCAGTGCAAGGATGTTTCGTAAGCAGATTATCTTCTTGCTCTTGCGGGAGAAGAATAACACGGTAGCCGTCTTAATAATCATCGAGCCGGGTGCCCAGATAGCAAAACCTGTGAGGCAGTCCGCAAGAAGTGCTCCACCTGCACCAACAAACATAGCGTAAGGTAATGGAAGTAAACTGGCAGCAAGATAAATAAAGGCATCACCAACGTGGGTATAACCGGTATGGCTTGGAATATGTAGATACGCCGTAAAGACAAATACAATTGCAGTAAAGATGCCCGCAAAACACATAAGTTTGATTTTTTCGTATTTCACAATGTACACTCCTATCAAATTTCCGTTAGGAACTCCTCGAAGCAGATACCGTCTGTTTTTGGCAGGTCGAGTTCAACCGTTCTTCGCAACACCTTTGCAACAAAAGAAGACGCATGGCGTACAGAATCCGCAAAACCTACGCCCTTCACAGTATCCGCTGCTATGATGGTAGAAAATACATCTCCAGTACCCGAGCGGAACGACCCGACTTTATGTTCTAGTATCGTCTGCCACTCTTTGCCACCCTCATAGATAAAGTTCTCCAGATTGTCTCCACGCTCAAGACCGGATACAACAATTTTCTTCGGCCCCATTGCGCAAAGCTTATTGCAAAGCTCCGCAAGGTCATTTTCATCCATATCCACTTTATACTCAGTTCCTGTGAGGATACAAGCTTCAGTCAGATTGGGTGTCAGGATATCCGCATACGGCACAAGCGTATTCATCTGCTCTGCCAAAAGTGGAGAATACGTGGGATACAGTTTGCCGTAGTCGCCCATAACAGGGTCAATTACCGTAATATTATCCTTGGTCTTAAACATCCCCAAGAAACGTTTCACAATTTCAATCTGCTCGGGAGAACCGAGAAAGCCGGTCAAGATACCCGCAAAACGAAGATCGAGTTTTTTCCATTCGTCCATATAGGCATTCATATGCTTGGTATAGTCGGTAAAGAAAAAACTGTCAAATCCGGTATGGTTTGAAAAGATTGATGTAGGTAATGGACAACATTGAATTTTCATAGCGGAGATAATAGGCAGAGAGGCTGCAATCGAACAGCGTCCGAAGCCCGTGAAATCATTAATCACCGCAATCTTTTTTTGACGATTATGTGACATCTGAGCCGTGCTCCTTGACTTTATAATGAGTGTATTATATAATACTTTTGTAGATATTAAAATAAGCAGTTCTGGAGAAAATTATATATACAGATGAAGTACATAATTGATAAAGAAAAGCGTCCTGCATATCTGCAACTCTACAATCAGATACGGGACGACATCGTAAGCGAGATTTTACAGTTTAACAGCAAGCTACCTTCTATTCGTAGCCTAGCCGACGAATTAGGTATAAGCACCATAACCGTTGAACACGCATATTCTTTACTTTGTGACGAGGGTTATGTGGACTCTCGTGAGCGGAGCGGCTTCGTGGTAATCTTCCGCAAGTCTGACGGCTTTGCTGCGTCGAGCGAACACCATACCACTCACATAGCTCACCACACACATCAGTCATATCCCGACTTTCCCTTATCTGTTCTACGTAAAACTATGCGGAGGGTACTTACCGATCGGGGTGAACTTTTGCTTGATAAATCGCCAAACTGTGGATGCCTTGAACTTCGAGAAGCTATCCGCCACTATCTTGCCCGCAACAGAGGCATTAAGGTTGATGTGGAACAGATCATTATCGGTTCGGGCTCTGAATATCTCTATGGTCTTATCGTAGAGCTGTTGGGTAGACACAGAACCTATGCTATCGAGTCGCCTTCCTATAAGAAGATTGAACAGGTATATAAAGCGACGCATATTTCATACGAGTCTCTTCCACTGACAAACTCCGGTATTAACAGCAAAGCCCTTGCTGAATCGAAAGCCGATATATTACATACCACTCCTTTCCGTAGCTACCCCAGCGGTGTTACAGCAACAGCATCCAAACGTCATGAATATATCCGTTGGTCTGAAAAGGACAACAGATATATTATTGAGGACGATTTTGAATCCGAGTTCTCAGTATCCACTAAACCTACGGAAACACTGTTTGCTCTTTCTAATAGTGATAATGTTATCTATCTTAATACCTTTTCAAAGACGATTTCTCATTCGTTGCGTATTGGCTATATGGTTCTACCAAAACATCTTGTAAAAACCTTTGATGATAAAATAGGATTTTACTCCTGTACGGTGCCCACCTTTATGCAGTATGTGCTTACTGATCTAATTAACAATGGTGACTTCGAAAGGCATATTAACCGGGTTAGAAGAAAAAAGCGTAAGGAATTATCGTTCATATAGAACTAAAGGCGGTAGAGAAAAAAACTCTACCGCCTTTAGTTAATTGTAAATTATATTATGGTTTATAATTTCTGTGGCTCTGTTGCGGATGTTGTTCATCCGAGCAACCCACTCCATTTGATTTTCTGCTTTAAGTTGTTCGGTAATGCCTTCGGACTCTTTTAATTGCTTGATTAGTGTATCAAACATTTCCTCTGCTTGAGAATTTATATCGCAAAGATGGGAATTTAGTTTACATTCCGTTTGAAGTCGGTTGTACGTGAATTTGCGGTGATGTTTAAGATAGTCCAAATGCCGCATACCCCAAACGCCGATTTCTTTCTGTTCTTCCTCCGGTAATTTTAGACAAGGGAGGTAATAGTCGCCTTGCAATTCGTACCAAAGGCCGTTGTTTTCATCGTATATAAATTTCTCCATAATTAAGTCTCCTTATTGACAATTTTAAATTTCTTTTGCTTTGAACGGATAATTATTAACAGAACCTCATCTAAGGCTTCTGTGCATTTGCCATCCTCAATTAGAGAATTTCGCATTTCATTCATACAGTTCACTACCACTCGACGCTCAAAATCATCGAGAGCTATATAATATTTCTTATCCCTCATACCATTCACTCCTTAAGCAAATCCACAAATGGCGCTTCATCAGAAACAAAGGTATCATAGGTGAAATTAGCGCCAAGGCGGAAGCCCATTATAAAGCTATCAAGATTGGATTCACCATTCACTACACCCCAAGCATTGACAAACTCAAGAAATCTCTTTTTGCTTTCACCCGAAAGATTCTCAGTTAAGAAATCTTCATTTAACATCAAGACTTCCATTTGTTTCTGCACGGCCTTGTTTTCTTTGGTGCTTCGTGCTTGTGGATCGAGATTGCCGTAATAAAATTCTTCAATAAACTTACCCATAAAAATATCCTCCTTTAAGTTTCTACAATAATTGTACTTAAATAAGGCTCATCAGTCGAATGTACGGATATAAAATAGAAAAAGGGCAAGAAAAAGAGAGAAGCCTAAACTTCTCTCTATTCTCTTGCCCTTCGCAATGCTCAGCGTTCCTGTAAAACATAACTGTCCTTAGCAACCCTGCTCATTTCTCAAGGAGTTTTTTTAATGAAATTCGCCTTTCGGCGAGTGAAATAGCTTCGCTGTGAAATACGCTAAAGCGTATGAAATATTTGCTTCGCAAATGTTAACAGGCGAATTTTATTTCACATTTTGCGTCAGCAAAATATTTCATAATCCTAAAGGATTATTTCATATGGCGTAAGCCATATTTCATTCAACCTTGCGCCTTTACCGCTTTTATGCTATAATACACTTAAAGGTCGGTGATAATATGAAAAACTTTTTTCTTAAAGGGATACAGTATTTTCTTATGTTCCAAGTGTCAATATTGATTGCAATGCTCGTTTCTTTATTATTTATAATTCCGATAAGGTTTTTGGTTGAAAATCAGCTTTACCAAACCTGTATATTTGCTAGTATTGCTTTGATTTTTGAAACTGTGTTCATTGCGTTTTGTTTCTATAAAGAAAAAATGGATTTTAAAACCGTCGGTCTTAAAAAATTCCTTTTGCCTTGTATTATTGGTGTAGTTCTACATTCTATTCTTTCATATTTTAATGGATTTTATATGTACACGGCAGGGGCAAGTGTTTCTGAATCAGGAATTATTTGGCAAAGTTACTATTCAAATCAAACTGTTACGGATATGCGTGAAGTTGCACTTTTTAGATTAATAATTCCTTTTATAGTAATTCTAATTTTCTGTATTATTATAATCAAATTAAAAAAAATGCTGAACTTTGGAAAGAGTTAGAAGAATTTTCATTTTCAACATTGTTATGACTGCAAATACAATTGCTTTTAAGCATACCACAATTTGGACAAAACATATAACTCCCCTCCTTCTATTCTAATTTAACGGCGAACCACATTTTACACAAAATTTGTAATTCGCAGCATTTTGTGTTCCACAGTTAACACAGAATTTTGCTTGTGGTTGCGCTTTAGATCCACAATTTGTACAAAATCTATCTTGCACTTCTTCAGGAAGAGAAGAAGAAAATCCGTTCAAATACATTTCTTCAGTTGCAAGACCTTCTGGTTCCAAAAATAATTGATGTCGTTCCCGTTCTGCAAAACGCATAACCTTATCTTCGATAGAAGGACAATAGCGAGGTCCTACCCCACTAATTTTTCCGCTGTACAAAGGAGAGCGCCCGATATTTTCACGGATAATTTTGTGAGTTTCTTCGTTAGTGTAAACAACATGGCAAGGAACCATAGGACGTTCAACTTTTTCAGTTTCAAAGCTGAAAGGAATTACGTCTTCATCGCCATCTTGAATTTCCAGTTTAGAAAAATCAACTGTACCTTTTAGAATTCTTGGCGGCGTTCCGCAAGGGAAGCGCGGCTGAGATGGATGAAAAAACAATGAAAAGAATTGCAGTAGTTTATGGCGGATTTTCTTCAGAGGTGGAGATCTCCATCAAGAGTGGAAAGAGTGTAGCAGGATGGTTGAGAAATGCCGGTTACGATGTTTATGAAGTACTTCTGACCAAGGAAGAGTGGTGTGTGGTGGAGGAGTCCGGCAGATATATCATTGACAGAAATGATTTCAGTTGTACTATTGGCTCTGAGAAGATAACTTTTGACAAGGTTTTCATTATTATTCACGGGGATCCGGGAGAGAATGGATTGCTGCAAGCATATTTTGAAATGCTCGACATTCCATTTATCGGCTCATCCTCATTGGTGACTGCCATTGCTTTTGACAAATATGCCTGCAAATCTTATTTGAGAGGAAAAGGGGTAAATCTTGCAAAAGACCTGTATATAAGAAAAGGTGAGGAGATCTCTCCTGAGGAGATTTTGAAAGAATTGAAACTGCCTGTATTTGTCAAACCCACCAACGGTGGTTCAAGTTTTGGTGTTTCCAAAGTCAAGAAAGCAGAGGAACTTCCTGTAGCTCTGGAAGTTGCATTCAAAGAGGGAGACGGAGTGCTTATTGAAGAGGGAATTGTCGGAAGAGAGATTGACTGCGGTGTTTACAAAGATTCCAAAGGGTCTCACGCACTGCCACTTATTGAGATTGTATCAAAAAATGAGTTTTTCGATTACGAAGCCAAATATCTTGGTGCAAGTGATGAGATATGCCCTGCCCCTTTAGATGAGCAGACTACCCTCAGAGTTCAGGAGGAGGCTGTTAAAATTTTCGACATTTTGGGTTGTACCGGCCTTATGAGATACGATTTTATGGTTACAGCTGAGGGTATTCCTTACTTTTTGGAGGCCAATCCCAATCCGGGAATGACCGCTGCAAGTCTTGTCCCTCAAATGGTAGCACAGGCGGGTATGAAAATGGAAGATTTCCTAAGCGCACTTATAGAAGAGAAATAGTATGACACGCAAGGAATTTGTTACAAAGGCTATTGAGCATCTGAGTGAGAATTACTCAATGGGCGAGGCAAAAGCTATCGCCATAAGGATTCTTACACACTTTTTGAAGTTGTCAGAGTACGAATATTCGATTGAGCCTGCTGTAATAATTCCTCGCTCTGAGCTTGCCCCCCTTCAAAATGCTTTGGAGGAGCTCGAGGCCAACAGACCTGTCCAATATGTT
>ERZ808032.182-NODE-182-length-10291-cov-4.221657_pt1 | contig 10291 bp, 3 predicted proteins | sample MGYA00380187_ERZ808032 | MGnify/ENA primary metagenome ERZ808032 (study PRJEB31490, sample SAMN06133378) | cow dung metagenome | isolation source: M10 | host: cow | place: China: Chengdu | collected 2015-05 ...
GCTGGCGAATAAGCATTGCCGTTTTCATCCTTGGCATATATCTCGGTCTTAGTTCTCTCCTCTTCTGGCATATCATAAGCGTCTCGCATTCCCTGGAATGCAGTAAAGGCTTCAATACATATTTTTTTATTATCAAAACCAATGGCAGCACGCCCAAACATAGGAGCCACATGTCTGGAAGGAGAAACCTGACCGTCATCTAATTCCTCAAAACCTCGTTGCCAATTGAAATGAGCATCAACATAGAAATAGCGTGCAAAGCGTGACTGCAACGATAGCTGTATGCCCCATACTCGAGATACAGCAGCATTTTGCAAGGCCTGAACTATGCACAACTCACCCTGGTATTGCATAGAGGACTGACCATTGAATATATAATTTCTTCGTACTATGGCATTACCTAATCGTGTATAATATGCCGTTGCGTCAAACCTTAACCATGAAGAGAAATGTGTTGCAAAACCTACCTCAAAATTGTCTGCATACTCTGGTTGCAAAGATGGGTTAGGAACAGTAACGTATCCATCAGCGCTATCAAAAAGTTTTCCCATGTCATCGACATTAGGTGCACGAAAACCGCGCGCATAGTTGAGACGCAACAAGAAAGCCGACGAAGGACGCCAATTAATACCAATATTGCCACTGACATTGCCTGCATTAGAGCTTTGAAGATGTTCAAAGGGCACCTTATATCCAACCTTCGAGAAATCGCTATTTATGATATAATGATTGTAACGTAGACCGGCAGCAATGTTAAGTGTCCTGTGAGCACGCCATTCTGCCTGTGCGTACAACCCCAAACTGATCCAATTGGCATGTGGATAGCGAGCTGGAATATCATGTACAGTCTCTGTTGACAAATCAAGAGCCTCTGCGGTTGACACAACCTTGTTCTGAACATATTCCATGCCATACGAAAAGTCTATCTTGTCATGGAAAGTCTTGATAAAATCCGTATTTACGCTCCATGCATCAACACGTTCTAACTGTGTTTCCCTAAGGGGTTTGTTCAATTCTCGGCTTATCCTGCTCTCGGCAAAACGTTGCCAGGCAATATCTATTTTAAGAGAATCGTATATAATTGTAGGGGAAGTGTGACTAACATTGAAATGGTTCATCATCCATTGCTGGGGACCATAGTTCCATTCTGCATACCTCGGCAAGCCATTACGCATACGTTGATGTCTGTCATAACGTGCATACTCAGATGTCTCGCTAAGATGAAAAGCATACTCCATATTCCATCCTCTCGCAGGAGCATACCTAACCTTCTGCATAAGATTGTATTGTGAGTATTTGCTTGGCGATTGCAGACGTGTATCTTCATTGGCAACGACCTGGTCTTTTATCTCTCCCTCATGCACATAACCAGGTATAACGACATAAGGCATAATGTAGTCTTTAGGACCATGCAATCCTTGCTTTAAGTCACCAAAGTTGGTGGAAGAAAAACTTGTGAGCATGGCCCATTTCTCCCACCCCACTCCGGCATGAGCATGACCAGTTATCTCGCCTGAAGCCGAAGCCATACGGAATGTAGCCGAGCCAAAGACTTCTGGTGATGTTGTTAATGAAAGACGTGGACGCAATGTACTAAACACCATTACTCCGCCTATAGCATCACTTCCGAAGCTAACACTTCCAGGCCCAAACAGTACCTCGGAAGAGGAAATGGCAAAGGGGTCCAAAGAAATAACATTCTGTATATTGCCTGCCCTAAAGATGGCATTGTTCATCCTAACACCATCAACGCTGTACAGAAGGCGGTTGGTGGCAAAGCCACGTATCATTGGGCTTCCACCAGCATACTGACTCTTTTGAACAAACACGTCACCTGTGAGAACAAGCATATCCGCTGCTGTCTGTGGATTGTATTCATTAGACTCCTCGAAAGACATGCTTGTAACTTTAACTGGTTGCAAATCCTTTCGTTGATTCCAACGTGTAGCCGAAACAACAAGTTCCTGCAACGAACTAATGCTCAAACTATCTTGCGGTTCCCCTGCAAACAGAGACAATGCAGTAAAAGTTAGCAATATGGCTAAACATGATTTTTTCATTTGCCCTACATATCACTTAAGAAGGAGTTTACCTGTCTTTTTAAAGTTATCACTTCCTGTTGCCATAAAGAAATATACACCTTGCGACAATCCATGTGTTTCAATAACCGCATTTGTCTTACTTTTTGCATTCCCGACAACACGCCCCTGCGAGTCATATAAATAAACATTGATGCTACCTATAGAAGCACTGGGGATAAAAGAAAGTGGTTGTCCAACAGAAATGACATTACCTGGTTGCAATACAACATCTCGATCCTGACCAGACATATCATGTATTCCTGTTGCCTCAGGTACTGGCTTTCTTCCCTTTATCATGCCCTTGACACATTTGGTGTCTGTACCGACAGGCGTCGTTACCGTTAGGGTTATATCATACGTCTGATCTGGTTCGATAGTCATAACCGGATTTCGCACCTCGGTTGAAGTGATTGAAAGTGGTGCTGGATTTATCTCCCATTTCCATTCTACATCCTTCTGGTTAACTATGCTATAGCTTTCCAGATGAATCTCTCTGGGATAGTTAGATTGGGTATTATCGCCAGAACCCACATTAAGTATCAGTGGCTGTGCTATGGGAGCGAACTCGCTGTCTACCAGTCCTCTCTCCCAAATGCCATTATTGGTTGCCATACGAATAACACCATTCTTATAGAAAGGCAGCATTCTGTTCAGATTTATCACTCTTGGCAAACCATCACTGATATTTATCCAACCCTCAGTAGTATCATCGCGATAGAGCACTCTTCCACGAAGGGCTGAATACGTCTCATTGAGATATCCCAAAGTGGAAGCAATAGCATAGGCCGCGTTTTTTTCATTTCCCGTCAGGAAGAAACGTCCCACCTGATGTTCCTCGATTTTACCCTCCCAATTCTCAATAGTAAGACCTTCGTTTAGCCTTTCCCATGAAGCGCCATTATTGACCGTACGCCAGAAGCCACCAGGATTGCAGTCACTTACCCAAATTTCATTCTCGTTTGTTGGATGTATGGCAATCTTGTAGGTCACTGTATAAGTCATTTCGTCAGGTATTTCATATTCAACAAATGACTTTCCTGCATCCATACTGTAATACAAGCGTCCCCATGTTCCGATAACAATCTTGTCGGGATTTGAACGCGACAATGCAACTGCACTTATAGGATTTGGAAATGTATAGACAGTTGAGAAGGAGGCTCCATCGTCTTGCGTACGCCATAAGGTTTTGTAGTCTTCGTCATGCATTCCCTGGACTATATAGAAACATTTTGCATAACGTGGGTCAAACTCAAATCCTATGCCATGCTGGGAAGACTCCTTGGGATATGTCCAAAAGTCCAAAAATGGAACAAACTCATCCTGCCAATTGTCAGGCATTATTACATTTTCTGAATCGCTGAAAGCCACTTTCTTAGGATTTGACAAGAAAACATAACCTGTGGGGAATTCCGAACCTCGCATGGAAATGGTAACTCCATTATAGCGATCCATTTGCGACATATTACCATTGTGATTTCTTCCACCAACCATCACGTCTTCATTCCATCCTTGGTCAAACCCCCACATCTCACTGGCGTACAATCCGTTTAACTTTGGTTGGGCATCGTTCAGGAAGAAATCGTTACTATATATAACGCCACCATCGGTTGACAACCATGTGTCGCCATCGTGATTTGTATGCAAGCTCTGCATATCGCAATGTAAATCAAACTTACCATAGTAACCACCAATATTGCTTATTGTATGGCCTCCATCAGTAGAACGGTACAATTGAATTATTCCAAGCAGCAAATGCTCAGGATTGGTAGCCGATGCTTCGCACACCATATCATAATATCCCTGGCCACCATTTCTGTCAACATGCTCCATCTGATTCACCAGATCTATCTTAAGGAAGGAAGAGCCAGCATCAGTGCTCTTATACAACAAGGGAGGACCGCTAAAGTATAGAGGACCAGGTTGTGACAGGTGGTTTCTGCGACATGCCCACACATATACATAATCGGCGCCTGTTGGGGCTTCACTCAAACCTATACGGGCACTAATAAGCAGATCATCGGAAAGGGTTAACTTATTCCAAGTTGCACCAGCATCAATGCTTTTATAAACAGAAACTGTATTGTCCTGTTCTATAGCGACGTAACAGACATCGGGATTCTGTATAGAAAAACGTACATCAAACACCATACCGCTCATCATCCTGTTCCATGACTTGCCACTATCTGTGCTTCGCCATAATTGAGATCGGTCACCGGCTACAATGATATTATCATTTTCGGGATGAAATTCTGCCGCAGTTGTAGTCGCATAGCCTTGTCTGTTTGGTGTTACATTCTCCCAAACGTCACCTCCATCGGTGCTGAGCCAATAAACGCCGCCACCACCAACTATAACCTTCTTGTCATTTGTATTGCTGACATCAATCGTTTTTATCTCGCCAGACATCCATTCGCCGTTAGCACATGGCGTCCATGACTCTCCCTTATCAGTGCTTCTAAACACCATTCCTGTTTCTGAACCACAATAGAGCACATTGGGGTTAGAGCGTGAGGACTTCATGCGCTGAATATTGGATTGTGCCGGTGAAACCTGCTTATGCAAATAGTCGTATGTTACAATAGGGGAAATAACCCTCCATGAATCTGTAACAGACGTATTCCCAAAAATTCTACGAGATTCTCTTACATGGTCAGCCTCTCTCATGGCATTTTCCATATCCTCGTGATAGGCATTTGCCCTTGGCAATCTTATTGCACCATCCTTCTGAACAAAAGGAAGATATGCCTTCTGAAAGCGACGGAAATGATTCACAACCTGCTTAGTGTCGCGAGATTTGTAACGTGCCCCTGGAGTCACTTTCAAATAGTGGTTAAAACTATCCACCATGGCATTGTAATCCAACCCGTCGGGAGATGCCAATTGTGCCATCCACACAGGTGAACCGGCAGGGAGATAATTCAATTTGTAGGGAGTAAACAAGCTATCATTCTGCACCGTCGCATTAACATAACAGTACGACGACACCAAAACGCTTATCGCTATTGCCAATATTCTATTAGTGTTCATATGTTTATGGTTATTTTATTATAAATTGTCCGAAAAATTTCTTTGAGGCTGTATTGATTGAATATATATACACGGCTGGTGGAAATTTATCAGAAGAGATAGAAATTATTTGGCCAGAACCAAGTATGCTTTCCCTGTGAAGCTGATGCCCCTTGAGATTGTGGATTGTCAATGTAGCCTCTTCGTGCAAACCAGAGGTAACGAATTCCAGATTATCTCCCTGGGACAATACTGTCTGCACAATGCCAACCTCTCCAACACGTTCGTCATCTATACTTGTTGCGCCATTAATTCTTATCATGTTCTTGATTGTACGTGATGCCGACCCTTGAGCATTGGCTATACTGAGAGTGACATCATATGAGCCGGCATTGCCAAACACTACACGCGGATTGCGCACAGTGGCATCACTAACATAATGAGGCTGGGGATTGAAACTCCATTGCCATTTTGTGTCCTCATCCTGACGGACAATACTGTAACTATCAAACTGTACTTCCTTATAGGGAGCAGATGTCAAGTCGCCACAACCTAAATTCAAGGCCATGGGTTGAGGCACAGGAATAAAATTCTGGTGATACAACGGGGCTTCCCACAAACCTTGGTCGGTGGCCATTCGCAAAACGCCATCCTTATAGAAGGGTACCAGCTTTGAAATACGGGCACCGGGGTTCAAGCCACTGGAATAATCTATAAAATCTGACATTGTGTTGTCACGAAAATACACACTTGCACCATCATAGGTTGTCACATAGCAACTGTTGTGCTCGTCTCCTACCAGTATAATCTGGTGAATACGTTTGTCCTTCAAAAACCCCAAATCAAAAGGTGCCCAGCTCGCACCTCCGTCGAAAGTCTCACTTACCAAACCTGGCAGATCATGGCAGATGTAAACCACATGGTCTTCGTCATTGGGGTCAACGGTAAGACGAGTAAAATGCATATTTCCGTCCAACTGAGGCAAAGGTTGCGCACTACATTCGGTGAACGATTCACCTCCGTCATCCGAACGCCACATATTCCATGTACCGGATATATATACTCTATTTGGGTCTGTGCGGGCAAACTCATAGCTATAGAACTCCTCGCCATCAGTATCAAAAACCTTTTGGAAAGATGCACCCTCGTCATAGGAAAGATAGCCTTCCTGTGGATTTGTCATATCCTGCAAGAATACACGTAAAGCATATCTGGGATCAGTGGCAATTTCTCCATTTATACGCAACGCTTCATAAGGTTTCACTCCAGTAAACCATGGTCCATAGTACTCCTCTATTTTTCCATCCATCTGTTGTGGCATAATTCTAGTGGAAGCATCCGAAAAATACACCTTCCATGGATTGCTGCGCATCACATAACCTGTTGCTATCTCAACACCACCTACATGTACAGAATTACCTTCGCCATAGTTTGCTGCATGAACAACATCACCATTATGCCAGCGACCGGCAGCCATAACATCCTCGTTCCACCCAACGCCCAGGCCCTGATAGTCTGAAGCATAGATGCCGTCATAGCAATCTTCACCCTTGGTCTCAAAAAAATCGCGTGAGTATTTTATACCGCCATCATTACATATCCATGTGTCTCCACAGGGATGCAGGGCAATGTCCTGAATGTCGCAATGCATCCAATCGCTTCGCTGATAACCGCCTATGCCATGATTGCGATAGTTGCACTTTCCTTCTTCTGTTGAACGATATAGCGAGCATAATCCAAATAGGACATGTGCTGGATTTTGTGTCGAAGCCCCTATCATCATATCAAAGAATCCTTGACCGCCATCGGTATCAAGAAATGGAGAGAATGTATTGTACTTTCCTGGTGTCACTGGAATGGTCTTGTCCTCCCATGTCTCACCGGCATCCTTTGACAGCAATATTAACGGTTCGCCTTTTCCGCCAAAGGGACCTCGGTCATATCCATAACGGTCGCAAGTTACAAGAGCATAGACATAGTCCTCACCATTTGGCGCCATGCTAACGGCCAAACGACCACATATCATAAATGAGACAGGGAGTTCCTTTTTAGACCATGACATGCCCATATTGTCCGAAACATAGATATCCGTCCATGCACCTCGCTCTTCTCTTCTTACTACATAAATACGTGAGGGATTGGCAGGTTGCAATTCGTGGTCGAAACATATTCCTCTTAGAGTACAGGAGAAAGTTGCTCCGCCATTAGAGGATATGAAAAAGCCATTGCCGTTCTTGTTGTCATCCTTACCTCCACAGGCTGCTGTAATATAATTACGGTCATCTGGGTTTATCCGTATCGAATTTACACGACTCGTAATACCTTCGCATCTGCTCCAGGATTCTCCTCCGTCAACACTCTTCCACAACCATGGCCCACCACCAACATAGACAACATTTTTGTCAACGGGGTCTATCTCAATGCTGTAGATAGAGCCTCCAAATGCATGCTGAGGTGCACAGGCTTTCCAGGTACTGCCGTGATCGGTTGTTTTAAATACAACACCAGATTCCGTGCCACAATATAATGTTGCACTATCTGTCATGGCTACGGCTATACGAAACACACACACCTGCGAGTCCTTACGCTTGATTGTGCCATTGTCATTTTGAAAAGTGCGATTGGGGCCAATATTGCGCCATATGTCTTGCATTTCTGCATCACCATGCAATGTTCTTGCCCTTTTGGGCCTATCATTCAGCGAATCGATGTATGCCGCATATTTCTCAATTGTCGGAAGCACTATCTCGCCTTTCGTATTGACATATTTACGATATGCACTTGACCAGCGTCTAAAAAAATTCACCGCTAGCTTGTTGTCAATTGTCTTCACTCTTACATTGACATCTGTTGCACGCCATTCGTTGTACAACTGTTGCATCTGGTGAAAGTTTACTCCCGAAGGATTTTCAACAATCTCCTTCATCCATTCTGGTGCATTGGGGGGCAATGGTTCAGATATATATGGGTCATAAAGCTGTACCGGTGGCAAATCTTCAGGCAAATCATTGTCATTATAATAAGAAGCTGATTTTGCACAAAGCGAAAATATTCCTAATACAAATATTAGACAAATTTTACTTTTAATGTGTAGCATATATTTATGTTTTTCATAGGTTTCATGAGGCAAATTTAGATATTTATAATTATTACAAACTATTATTTTGAGTTAATAATTGTTTCGTTTAACTATTGTTTGTCTTTTTTAACCCGATTTGGGTTTAAGTTTTAATTACAAGCTACAACAAAAAAAGCAGGTCTACAAAGGGACCTGCTTTTTTACATTAAATATAAATTTGTTGCTTATTTGTTAATACTGTACGATTTGAGAAAAGATGAGAATGGATTTCAAACTTATACCCGCTAATCCTCTCACCGCCAACTTCTCATCGTTCCAAGAGGAACTGCTTGAAGGCATGGAAGTCGTTGGGCATGGGGACGGATTGCTTCTGGCCTTGCATGAAGGCGGCGAGGCGGGCGGGGATTTCCACGTCGGTGTGGCAGATGTCGTCCACTACCTGCTTGAACTTGGCTGGGTGTGCGGTTTCCAGGAAGAAGCCTACCTCGCCGGGGCGAAGGCCGTCCTGCAATGCCTGGTATCCGCAGGCACCATGGGGGTCGAGCTGGTAGCCCGTCTCGCTGAGGCACTGGCGCATGGTGGAGGCAATCTGCTCGTCGGTGTATGTGGCACCGGAGATGTGCTCGGTGATGGCCTCGTGGCTATGGCCATAGAGGTCCAGGATGCGGGCAAAGTTGCTGGGGTCGCCCACGTCCATGGCATTGGCGATGGTGGCGGTGGAGGGACGGGGATTGTAGCGGCCTGTCTGCAGGTAGTTGTAGAAGATGTCGTTGGCATTGTTGGCGGCAATGAAGCGGTCGATGGGCAAGCCCATGCGACGGCCGAAGAGGGCGCTGCAGATGTTGCCGAAGTTGCCCGAGGGCACACAAGCCACCAGTTTGGGAGCCACGGCAGAGGGGGCGCCATTGACGGCAATGCCCTGCTTCTTCAGTTGGGCGTATGCCCAGAAGTAGTAGAAGCTCTGGGGGAGGAAGCGTGCCACGTTGATGGAGTTGGCAGAGGTGAGTTTCATGTGGAGGTTGAGTTCCTCGTCCATGAAGGCGCTCTTCACCATTGCCTGGCAATCGTCGAAGACACCGTCCACCTCGATGGCGGTGATGTTCTGTCCCAGGGTGGTGAACTGGCACTCCTGGATGGGAGAGACCTTGCCCTGGGGGTAGAGCACGTAGACGTGGATGCCGGGGACGCCAAGGAAACCGTTGGCCACGGCAGAACCGGTGTCGCCGGAGGTGGCAACAAGGACATTGACCTTCGGTCTTCCTCCTTCTTGCTCGGCATAACCCAAACAAGTTTGGTTCTGCTCAAGCTTCGTGCGTCGGTTTACAAGGCGGTCTCCTCCCTGCTTCTTGTTGAAATAGCCCAGCAGGCGGGCCATGAAGCGTGCGCCCACGTCCTTGAAGGCCAGTGTGGGGCCGTGGAAGAGTTCCAGGGAGTAGATATTGTCCGTTACCTTTACGGCAGGGATGGGGAACGACATGGTGTCGTAGACAATCTGGCGCAGGTCCTCGGCAGGGATGTCCTCGCCGAAGAAGCACTCTGCCACACGGAAGGAGATTTCCTGAAGCGACATGTCCTGGATGTTGTCGAAGAACTCCTGTGGCAGGGGACGGATACTGGTGGGCATATAAAGGCCACGGTCGGCGGCAAGACCCTTGACAACGGCGGTTTCAAGGCTCTCGCGAGTGGCGGGATTGTTGGTTGAGTAGTATTGCATGATTATAGTTAGTATATCTCTGATGGTTGGGTGGATGAGGATTGTTCCTGCATGAAGGCGTGGATGAACTGGTCGCCTTCGAGGAGACCGTAACTGCCCTGGCGTGCGGCATCCTCGTCGAAAGTCTCCACGGCATCGGGGGTGATACCCGGGTACCAGATGGCGAAGGGGACGGGTTCGGCGGTGTGCGTGCGCAGGTCGATGGGCGTGGGATGGTCGGGCAGGAAGGCTATGGAGAGGGGTTCGGAGGACATCTCTGCCGCCTGCATGATGGGGGCAAGGATGTACTTGTCGATATTCTCTATGCACTGGATTTTCAGTGCCAGGTCGCCATCGTGGCCAGCCTCGTCGGCAGCCTCGACATGGAGGTAGACGAAATCGTCGGTGCGCAGAGCCTCGAGTGCGGCATGC
>ERZ808032.183-NODE-183-length-10212-cov-3.261174_pt1 | contig 10212 bp, 14 predicted proteins | sample MGYA00380187_ERZ808032 | MGnify/ENA primary metagenome ERZ808032 (study PRJEB31490, sample SAMN06133378) | cow dung metagenome | isolation source: M10 | host: cow | place: China: Chengdu | collected 2015-05 ...
GTGCCATAGAGGAGGCATGCGGATTCTCAAAGGTGGTTCCCATCCGTGGCGGTACTGATGGTGCACAACTCTCGTTCAAGGGTCTGCCCTGTCCCAATATCTTTGCCGGCGGACTCAACTTCCATGGCCGTCACGAGTTCCTGCCCGTACAGAGCATGGAGAAGGCCATGCAGACGGTGGTGAACATCTGCCGTATAGTTTCGGAGAAGTACGCTTAAAGGTCAGTACAGGCAGGGATGAAGAATGTTTGCATGAAGGTGGTGGGACTGGTGGCCGTAGGCTTGGGCTTGCTGGGCATGTTTCTGCCCCTGCTCCCCACCACGCCTTTCCTGTTGCTGGCCGCGACATTGTTCTTCCGCAGTTCCCCACGGCTTTATGCCTGGCTCCTGGGGCATCGCACCCTCGGACCGTATATCCGCAACTTCCGTGAGTACAAGGCCATTCCCTTGCATACCAAGGTAGTCTCGGTGTCATTGGTGTGGATAACCCTCTTGTATTGTGCCTTTGGCATGAGCCTTCCTGTATGGGCAAGCGTACTTTTCCTTTTGCTTGCCACAGCCATCAGTTGGCATATCCTGTCGTACAAGACATCGAAGAAGTGAAGAGGTATGATATCCCGTTGTTACCTTGAAATAACCAACGTGTGCAATCTTGATTGCCTCTTCTGCCCCAAGACGGAGCGGAAGGGGCGCACCATGTCTGTGGATGAGTTTGACTTGCTTACAGACAGGCTTGTTGGCAGGATAAAGTTCCTGTACTTTCACCTGATGGGCGAACCTCTGCTTCACCGCCATTTGCCTGAGTTTGTCACGATGGCAAAGGAGAAGGGCTTTATTCCGGTCCTGACAACAAACGGAACTCTTCTGGACAAGGCCGGTGATGGCTTGCTTGAGGCCTTGCCCCACAAGGTGCAGATATCCCTGCACTCGCACGAAGGTAACGGCAAGGATGCCCCCGAGGAATACATGCGTCAGGTAATGACATTCGCGCAGAAGGCGGCAAGCCTTGGGGTGATAGTTGTCCTGCGCCTTTGGAATCAGGGTGGATATGATTCGGCCAACGAGCGTCTTTTGGAGTTGGCTTCGGAGTATGTGCCCCGTCCATGGACGGAACGCTACGACGGGTGGAAGATGGCGGACTGCATATATCTGGAGTATGACCACATATTCGAGTGGCCTGACGAGGAGCGCGAGGCCATTGAAACCGAGGAGGTATTCTGTTACGCCTTGCGCAACCAGATAGGTGTGCTCGTGGACGGCACGGTTGTCCCCTGCTGTCTGGACCATAACGGCAACGTGGCTTTGGGCAATCTTTTTCATCGGACTTTAGAGGAGATATTGGAGTCCCCTCGTGCCAGTGCCCTGTATGATGGTTTCACGCGCCATGTTGCAACAGAACCTCTTTGCCAGCGGTGCGGATATGCTGCCGTGACAAAGAGGTTCAGGAAGAGTTGAAAACAGGGCTCCCTCAGTCCCCCTAAAGGGGGAGGGATTAGCGGTGGGCGGATAGGAAGTCCCATAAAATCTATAAATTATCCGTTTCCTCCCTCCCTCACAGGGAGGGGCGGGGAGGGTCTTTTACCATCCCGAGGTAGAGCCTCCGCCACCGGTACTGCCTCCACCGAAGGAACCGCCCATGAAGCCTCCGCCTCCGCGGCGTCCTCCTCCAAGCATGGAACCCATGAGCATGCCGCCCACCATGCTGTCGGTGTCGTCATTGTCGTATTGGTGGTATTCCTTTATTACGGTGTGACCGCAGGAGGAACAAAGCATGGTCTTCCTTATAAGTTTGCCTTTGCGTGTAGGTGTGCTCGTCTGCGAAACTATTTTCAGCGCACCTGCCTTTCCGCATCTTGGGCATGTGCTCTCCTGGCGGTGTATCAGCCAGATAGGGACAACGATTATCAGGAGGATAACTCCAATGGTCAGGAGAACTCCCCACAGAGTCATTTCCTCCTCGGTGCTGTCGGCCTTCATGGAACCGTCCAATATGGCCACCACGGCCTTCGTGCCTTCAAGCATGCCCAGGTCGGTGTTGCCTTCGCGAAAGTGTGGAATCATGTAGCGCGACTGTATGCGCTTGCACAGGGCATCGGGCAGTATGCCTTCAAGTCCGTATCCTGTGGTGAAGCGTATCTTGCGCTGGTCGGCAACATACAGTATCAGCATGCCGTTGTTGCTCTCCTTGTCGCCTATGCCCCAATGGCGGAACAGGTTGTGTGCAAAGTCGAAGATGTCTTCGCCCCCTATGCTTGGCAGCATCACCACCATGGACTGTATGCCTGTGCTGTCTTCCAGCAGGGTCAGCATACGGTTTATCTCCGCTTGGGTCTCCGTGGCAAGCAATCCGTTGGGGTCGCTTACGTGCAGGCGGCGGTCCTGCGCATATACATTAGGCACAGTCTCCACGGAGTATGCCTTGTTGTCGCTTGCCCCTGTAGGTAGGAACGGGGCAAGGACAAGGACCAGTATGCATAGAACCTTCTTCATGTCAAAATAGTTCAATGTTAAGTTATGGGACCTTCCTTAGAACTGCACGGTGGGAGCCTGTTCACTGCCCTCCTGAGCCTCGAAGTAGGCCTTCTTCTCGAAACCGAACATGCCGGCCAGGATGTTCTTGGGGAAACTGCGCAGGGTGGTGTTGTACTTGCGTGCAGATTCGTTATAGTCGCGGCGTGCCACACTGATGCGGTTCTCCGTGCCCTCCAACTGGACCTGCAGTTCCTTGAAGTTCTCGTTGGCCTTCAGGTCGGGATACTTCTCTACGGTAACGAGCAGACGGCTCAATGCGGAACTTACACCATCCTGTGCCTTCTGGAAGTTGGCAATCTGCTCTGCCGACATATTGCTGGGGTCAATGTTCATGCTTGTTGCCTTTGCGCGTGCTTCCACAACAGCCTGCAGGGTCTCGCTCTCGTGTGCGGCATATCCCTTGACGGTGTTCACAAGGTTGGGAATCAGATCGGCACGGCGTTGGTACTGAGTCTCCACGTCAGCCCACTTGGTCTGCACTCCCTCGTCCATGCTCACGAGGCCATTATAACCAGTAATGCCCCATACTACAACAATGGCTGCTACTATCAGCACAATGATTACGCTTGATTTCTTCATAATTCTTTTGTTTTAATTTGGTGGTTATTATTATATATAAGGTGTATCGTTTATTGGTCTGAGACTAATTTTCTTCTGTCTCCTCCTCTTCCGCTTCATCAATCTCCTCTTCCTCCAGGTCGTCATCGAAATCGAAGTCGAAGTCGCCGAAGAACTCAGGCATGTCGCTGGTAAATTCGTCCAGACTTCTGCGGTCCTTTTTTGTCGGGCGACCAAGACCCTTGGCTCGGCCTATGAATCCGGAAATCTTTGCCATCTCCAGCAGTTCGTACTGTTCTGGAGTGGTTACATTTTCCATTACCTCGGGTACGAGTTTGGCTCCCACACGCTTCTCAATAGCCTGCAGAACTCGGAAACTGTATGTGATAGGAGGTTTGCGTACATCTATAATATCACCCACGCGTATAATGCGCGAGGGCTTGAGTTGTGCTCCCTTCATACTCACCTGTCCCTTTTTGCATGCAGCAGCTGCTATGGTGCGGGTTTTGAATATGCGCGCGGCCCAAAGCCATTTGTCTAATCTTGCCTCGTCTTTCATTACTTGTTGTTATAATGACACATTGCAAACTGTATCCCACTCAGGGCAAAGGCTTTGATAGCATCGCATGCCACGGCAACCTTCTCGTTGATTACCTTGTTGTCCTCGGATGAGAACTTGCCAAGGACGAAGTCCACCTGTCCGCCACGGGGGAAGTCGTTACCTATACCGAACTTCAAGCGGTTGTAGTTCTGGGTGCTCAGCATTTGCGCAATGTGCTTCAGTCCATTGTGCCCAGCATCTGAACCGTTTTGCTTCATGCGTATTGCACCTACTGGCAGCGACAGGTCGTCTACAATGATAAGTATATTCTCAATTGGAATCTTTTCCTGTTGCATCCAATAGCGCACGGCATTTCCAGAAAGGTTCATGTATGTGCTTGGCTTCAGCAATATCAATTCTGCATTCTTGACTCTGGTTTTGCAGACAAATCCATAGCGCTTGTCTTGAAAGGCTGCGTTTTGTGCCTCAGCCAGGGCATCGACAACACGGAATCCGATGTTGTGACGAGTACCTTGATATTCGTTGCCGATATTGCCAAGTCCGACGATAAGGTATTTCATAGTTGATGGAGTCTGCTCCTTCTGCTTTGCAGAGTGAGTGAATAAATTCTTGAAAAGTTGTAGGATAGAGTTCATAATAACCAAAATACGGGTAGCGGCACAAGCCGTCACCCGTACTTTTAATGCATGACTGTGTCGATTACTTCTTGGATGCAGCAGCCTTGGCGCTCATAGCGCTACGTGTCATCTTAACCTGACAAACTACTACACTGGGACTGGTAACGAGCTCCAGACCTTCAAAGCTCAACTCAGCAACCTTAATGGTCTTGCCGAGACCAAGGTGGGTAACGTCGATGTTCAACTTCTCGGGAATCTGAGTGTAGGGTGCACGAACCTTCAGGTTACGTACGCTTGCAGCCAACTTACCACCAGCCTTAACACCCTCTGCCAAACCGTTCAGCTTGATGGGTACTTCCATTACGATGGGCTTCTCCTCGGTGATCTCATAGAAATCAATGTGGAGCAACTGGTCTGTAACGGGGTGGAACTGCAACTCCTTCATAACTGCCTTGTACTCCTGGCCGTCGATGTTCAGGTTTACGCTGTAGATGTCGGGAGAATAAACCAGGTTGCGAACCTCAGATGCGGTTACAGAGAAACCGAGAGCTACGGGCAGACCGTTCTCACCACGCTTCTCACCATACAGGTTGCAAGGAATTGAACCGCTCTTGCGGATTTCACGAGTGGCCTTCTTGCCAGTAGCGGTGCGGGCTGTGCCCTTTACGTCGATACTTTTCATTTTGTGTTTTGTGTTAGTTTGTGTTACTCTAAATTAAGTTTTTGCCTAATTCGCCATCACACGGGCTTTCATAAGCGGGTGCAAAGGTACGTAAAAAAGACGAAAGAATAGTAGCATTACATGCTCTTTTTAGTAAAACACCCCCCTTTTCTCCGTTTTTCTGCTTGTATATTCTCATTCTTCATTAAAAATGAGTACCTTTGTGCGCTTTATAAATCGTTCTTATGATAAATCGTAAACTAATCCGCATCAAGACCGTGCAGGTTGCGTATTCCTGCTGTCTCAACGATGTACATCGCCCAGAGGATGGCGAGAATATATTGCTCAGCAGTTTGGGTACTGCCTACGATTTGTATAATACCATGCTGACCTTGATGGTGGAGATATCACGTTTAGGTTTGCGTGCCCACGAGGCGCAATCTAGCAGAGCAAGGCGTTTGGGATTGTCCGAGCCAAGCCGTAAGTTTGTGGACAACCGCTTCATGTTGCAGTTGGAGAGTAACCGCCAGTTGCAGGACAACCGCAAGAATCAACGTCTGGATTGGACTAACGAGGAGGAGTTTGTGCGCACGCTTTACAACAAGGTTGTGGACAGTGACTTCTATCGTGAATACATGGAAAGTGGAGTGGACTCCTATGAGGAGGACCGCGAGTTGTGGCGTAAAGTCTACCGCCACATCATCGTAGACAATGATGATATAGATGGCTTGTTGGAGGATGTCAATATATTCTGGAACGACGACCGCCATATCATTGATACTTTTGTATTGAAAACCATCAACCGCTTTACCAAGGAGGTGGACGACAATTATCCACTCTTGCCTGAATTCCGTGATGGGGATGACTTGGAGTTTGCTCGCAGACTGATACTGCAGACTATGAATGGTGCCGACTATTACCGCAGTCTTATATCTCAAAATACCCGCAATTGGGATGTGGAACGTGTACCTCTGATGGACCGTATTATCATGCAAGTGGCTTTGGCAGAAATCACTTCATGCCCAACCATACCCCTTTCTGTTTCCATTAACGAGTACATAGAGATAGCCAAGAGTTACAGTACTCCCAATAGTGCGCGCTATATCAACGCCACTCTAGATAATATCAGTAAGAAACTCATTGCCGACCGCAAACTTACCAAGAATGTCTAATGCGGTTTATACAAGGCAAGTTATCAAAAATAACAAATAATACAAAACATTAAAAACAATGATTCAGACAATCGCAGCCCAGGGCGGCTTTGACCCTGTAGTTATAATCATGTGGGTGGCCATCGGCCTTATTTTCTGGTTCTTTATCCTTCGTCCCCAGAAGAAGCGTCAGCAGGAAATCCAGAATTTCCGCAACTCCATTACTATCGGTTCCAGAGTGGTAACTTCTGGTGGTATTTACGGAGATGTTCGTGGCATAGAGGAGGCCGACAACATTCTGGTAATCGAGATTGCCAAGGGTGTAAACATCCGAGTTGACCGCAATAGCGTTTATGCAACTGCACAACAGGATCAAGTCAAGTAGGAAGAAAGCAGCATTAGGCTTCACATCCCTGCTCCGTGAAAAGGGCAGGGATATATTGGTTTTTGCCTTCTTCTTGGCTATAAGCGGAGGCTTCTGGGTGCTACAAAAATTGGATGATACCTTTGAGGCCGACATACGTGTTCCTTTGGAACTCGTAGGCGTTCCTAATGGAACCATTATTACTGCACCTTTACCAAAGGAGGTGGTGATTACCGTACAGGATCGTGGTGCCAATCTGTTTAACTATAGAAGCCAGAGTAAGGGTATCCGACCCATACGTCTGGACTTTTCCTTATACGACAACGGTTCTGCGGCAGGTAAAGCATCTGTCTCGGCTACAGATGTTCAGCGTGCTTTCCAACAGCAACTGAACTCTTCTACACAGGTGCTTCGTCTTACTCCCAGCAAGTTTGAATTCCACTACAACCGTGGCATGTCGCGCCGAGTACCGGTGAAGTTTGTAGGTAATGTAACAACAGTCAGACAGAACTATCTCCAGCAGATAACACTTAATCCTGATAGTGTTACCGTTTATGCTCCTAAAACGATACTTGACACTCTCCGGTATGCCTATACGGAACGACAGGAGTTTAATGATTTGGCAAAGACAACGACCTTCAACCTTCATTTTCCCAAAATATCCGGCGTAAAGACCGTGCCAGAGTCCATACAGATGACGGCACATGTGGACTACTTTACAGAGGAGACCGTACAGGTCCCTGTGATTGGTCTCAATTTCCCAGCCGGAATCATCTTGAAGACATTCCCGGCCATCGTTACCATAAAATATAGGGTAGGTGCCTCCAATGCACGTTTCATTGGTCCAGAGAATTTCGTCCTGGCAGCAACATACGAGGAGTTACTTGCCGGAGGCAATCAGAAACTCCGTCTACAACTCAAGTCTATCCCAGAGGGAGTGAGCAACGTGCGCATTTATCCTCAGGAAGTGGACTTCCTCCTGGAGCAGTCAATGGAGCCGTCAAAGCAAACATCAAAAGAAACTTCAGATGATTAGGTTGGCCATAACAGGGGGAATAGGTAGTGGCAAAAGTTACGTGGCACACCAGATGACAGAACTCTTGGGTATTCCTGTCTACGATTCTGATGCAAATGCCAAGCGCCTGAACGAGGAATCATTGGCAATACGTACCGGATTGATGGAAATGGTGGGTGCAGACGTTTATGATGCACAGGGGCGGTTGGACAAACAGAAACTTGCAGCTTTCCTGTTTGCAAGCGAAGAGAATGCTCAACGTGTTAACTCCCTAATACATCCTGTGGTGAAGGAAGACTTTCTTCGTTGGACGTCAGAGCAGACGGCTCCCGTGGTAGCCATAGAGACCGCTTTGTTGGCTGAAAGTGGTATTGACAAGATAGTCGACAAGATAATACGCGTAGATGCTCCAATGGAGATTCGTATCAGTCGTGCAATGCAACGGGATGGTGTCACTCGAGAAAAGGTTCTTGAGCGCATGGCACTCCAACAGGAGTATCCCAATCCTGATATAATAATAAATAATGTATAAATAAATAAAGTAGAAAGAAAATGTTTGAAACAATTCTCGCCATCTCCGGCAAGCCCGGACTTTACCGATTGGTAAACCGTGGAAACCGCAGTCTTATCGTAGAGACCTTGGACGCGCAGAAGAAGCGCATGCCCGCTTTTGGTACCGATAAGATTATTTCTCTGGCAGACATTGCCATGTACACCGACGAGGAGGAAGTACCCCTGCGTCAGGTACTGAAGAACATCTACGATATGGAGGGTGGCAAGCCTGCTGCTTTGGACTATCGTAAGGCAAGCAACCAGGAACTGGCCGACTTCATGGCCAAGGCTCTGCCCAACTACGACCGCGACCATGTATATCCCAGCGATATGAAGAAGCTCGTTCAGTGGTACAACATCCTCGTGGAGAACGGTGTTACCGACTTCGAGGAGAAACAGCAAGAGGCTGAGTAATATGGAATAATATAAGTATTATCTCATACATACGACAGGTCCGATGGTAATATTATGCCATCGGACCTGTCGATTTTCTTGCTCGTGTGTGTTTCAAAAGGTTCTTCTCCTTGAAGGCACACTTTTGTTTTATAACAACTTTTGGGTGTGTTATCCCTTCATGCTTTCTATTTGCTCCAGCACATCGTCCAGTCTTTTGGCATTCTTCTTGGATTGCCATAGACCATAGAGTATGGAAATGCCCAGTGTGAATGTGGTAATGGCGATGATGTTAAGATTCCATGTGAAGTCGCTGGCAAGTAGGATAGTCCATGCCACAAGGGCAATGCCGGGAATTAGAAGTGTCCAGTTCGACATGCTACGGTACTTCTTGTGTCTGATTACGTTCTCAGTGGCTTGGGCCATGCTCAGATTGGGCAGGTTGCTGATGTCGAGAGCATGGTAACTTTTCCTGTCCAGATATAGTTCAAGCAGGGCTACGGCCATGATCATTATGCAGAATCCCCAATATGCTATACCTTGGTCATAGTATTTTAGTAAGAATATAAAACTTACCAATGGCGCTGAAATGCTGCATACGCGCAGGCGGTACTGGTACCAGCGTTCTATGTGCGAAAGGTTTTCCTTCATGGACTTTTCCAGCATCTTTTCGTTGATGATTCTCTGCTTTTCCAGTTTGGCATCCATAAGTTTGAACTGCTCTTTCAGTTCCTGCAGTTCGTTGAGGTCGAGAATTTGTTGTGACATGATAGTTCCGTGTTTACTTGTTAGACATTGATTTCAACTGTTCCTTTATGCGGAACAAACGGTTGGTGACAGCAGCGGTGGATATGCCTACCACACTGGCTATGTCCTGGTACGTCATGTTCTCCAGCCAAAGGAGGATGATGGCTTTGTCAAAGACATCGAGTCTGTTGATGCGGTCGTACAGCATATGTATCTGTCGGCTGTGCTGGTCGTCATCGTTATAGAGGTCGATGTCCATGGAAAGCGGTACGGTCTGTACTCTGCTGTCCTTCTTGCGTTTCTGGTTGCTGCATGTGTTCAGGCTTACTCGCCATATCCATGTCCTGATGTCGCTCTCTCCACGGAATTTCGGGAAACCTTTCCATAGGTTTATAAGGATTTCCTGAAAAAGGTCGTTCACCTCTTCCGTGTCTTTAGAGAAGAAATAGCATACGGTGTAGATAGTCTTCCGGTATTCCTTCACCATTTTTGTGAATTGCAATTCCAAATTTTCCATCCGTTTTAATGATTGTTTCTACCCGTTTAGACACGTGGATCATGAAATCCTTTCAGAATTCGGATACTTTTTTGAAAAATAATGTATTTGTGCTTTCTGCCGGAAATTTACTGATTATATCCGAGAATTATCTCAAATATAATAACAAACGAACAAGAAACATCAAGCTTGCTTGAATGTTTTTTAAAGCGAGTGCAGTATATTTTAGAGATTTATCTCAAAGATAGTAATTTTATTAATGAATTGATTATTTTTGCAATCATTTGTTATAATGTGCCTTGTCGCCGACGGCAGGCCAATCCGTAACACAACAAATACGACGATGAATTTCAGGACAAAAGTGGAATTGCCGGTGGGCTCATTCAGCATAACCCATAGGAACAGTATCATGCTTGCAGGCTCATGCTTTGCAGGCAACATCGGCGCCATGCTTACCCGCAGGAAATTCAATATCGGGGCAAACCCGTTCGGCATACTATATAACCCCTTGTCGATAGCCTCTATGCTCACAAGGGTAATCAGCGGCGAGCCGTTCACCCCCGCA
>ERZ808032.184-NODE-184-length-10131-cov-3.835986_pt1 | contig 10131 bp, 5 predicted proteins | sample MGYA00380187_ERZ808032 | MGnify/ENA primary metagenome ERZ808032 (study PRJEB31490, sample SAMN06133378) | cow dung metagenome | isolation source: M10 | host: cow | place: China: Chengdu | collected 2015-05 ...
CAACGGTATCACCCGTTTTAAGGCCAAAAAGTCTAATTTGCGATTGCGATACATACACATCGTCGGGCGATGGAAAGTAATCGTATTCGGGCGAACGCAAGAAACCATAACCGTCTTGTACAATTTCCAATACACCTGTGCCACGAATAATGTCGTCAAATTCGTAGGGCTTTTCGTGTTTTTCGTTGCGTTCTGTTTTTTCTACTTTTTCAGTAACTACTTCTTCTTTTTCAGCTTTAGCTGCTTTTTCTTCTTTTTCTTGGCGAAGCAATTTGGCAGCAATGGTTTCCATTTCTACACCAGTCATATCGTCGTCTACAGAAATGGGTGCAACAGGAGTTACCTCTTCTGTTACTTTTTTGCGTCTTCCACGAGTTGCTTTGGGAGTGCTGATGGTTTCTTCAGCTTCTGCAACCGTTAAGGTTTGTTCAGTAGGAATATCTTTGGAAACAGATTTAGGCAATTCAACTTTCTGAGGGGCAGAACGTTTAATGCGTTCACGTTTTTTCTTTTCAACAACTTCTTCGGCCATAAAATTTGGTTTTGCTTGGTGCAAAGAGGAATAATGATTTTATTTTTGGAATAGAGCAAGAACAGTAGTTAGGCTCTTGTCTTTGAAACATGCAAAATTAAAAATAAAATGCAGAACCACCAAAAAATGGCAAAAAAAAAGGCAACCACGAGGTTGCCTTTTTCATTATGTTACTAATCGATTACTTTTTAATCAATTTTTGTACGGTGCTTTCACCGTTAGCAAGTTGGATTTCAACTAGGTACATCGAAGATGCCAAGTTGCTAATATCCATTTGTTTTGTGTTGTAAGTAGCAACGGTTTTGCCAATCAAGTTGCGAACAACTACGTAGTTAACGTCTTGGTCTGCTACAATGCTAGCTTTACCAGTTGTTGGGTTAGGATAGATGGTAGCGCTTTTTGCAAATGCGTCTTCTATCGAAGTGGTTTGGCCGCCCATGGTGTACGATATGGTTAGGGTACCATCGCTGTTTTCTTTTAAGGTAAAGGTTGCAGTACCAGCTGGTACACCAACTTTTTCCCATTTGATTCCGTCGCCAAATGTCGTTTTTTCTAGGGTGGCTGTTGCTCCAGCTTCATTGGGTTGTACGTATTCTGCTACCATGTAGCAGCCAGAAAGGTCGCCTGTTTTGATGTAAATGTAAGAGGTTTCGTTAAAGGTAACGGTTACTTTGCCATTAACAAATCTGTAATCGCCTAAATTGTTCCAATCATCACCACTGCCATAGTCTGCACCGTCAATGTAGCCAATTAGGTAGTAATCGGTAGATAGACCTGGTGTTGGAGAACTACCACAACTTCCTGGAATGATATTTCCTTTTGCGTCTTTACCACTTGATTTGGTTCCGTCCCAGCAGGTGCTAGTAGAAACGCCTGTAATATCGGCGGTTTGGTTGGTTCCGTCGTTAAAGATAACGTTAAGTGGACGTGTATCAGTTTCTGTTATGGTGTAGGTGTAATAATCACCATTTTTGGTAATGGCTTTACCAGGCCATTCTCCTAATATAGGAGTTTCGTTAGCGTCCCACACGTATAGGTTAACGCTACCCCAACCAGCAGGGGCTTTGAATTCTACGGTCAAACCAGCAGGTTTTTCAGTTAGGAATGTACCGCTTACTACGCTAGATTTGTTAGAACCGTCAATAGCAATAGCTTTGATGGTAGTGTTGTTGGTAGTAATGGTAATAGGGCCTGTGTATTTGGTAGACGAAGCCGAAGGAGTAGTGCCGTTGGTAGTATAATAGATAGTACCTTTGCTTGCGGTTAAGGTTACTTTGCCGTTAACGCCTACATAACCGCCTGTTGGGTTCATGGTTACGGTAGGACCAGTTGGAACGGTTACGTTGGTATAGTATGCCCATTGGGTACCTTGGCTTGTACCGCCACATGCTTTGGTATAACCAGCAGGTGCGGTCCAGCCGCTACCGATAAAGCAGATTAATGTTCCTTTTGTACCAACAGTTGTACTTTGGTAGTATGAGCCGCCGTTTGCAGTTGTACATGCAGATTGGCTGTGAATGCCTGCAGCTTTACGCGCAGCTACCATTTTTTTGATGTCTGCTTTGCATTTTTCCCAGTGAGGCCAGAATACGCATGGAATACCAGGTTGTGCTAATAATACAGCGTTAGCGGTTGTCCAGTCACCACCATATTTGTTGCCATCGCGGAAAGTGTCATGGTTATCAATGAAAGTAGTAGCATAACGTTTCATTTCGTCAGCGCCACAAAGACCATTAGGTACTTTGTAACCATTTACCATCTCAGCGAAATTTTTGCTAGCTAAACCTCTGTTAAATGTTGCATATTTGTTGGGGAAGTCAAATGCTGTAGATGTTTTACCTGTTTCGTTAATCCAGTTTTTTACTCCGTCGTATTTTTCGTCCCAATATTCTCCTACTGAATAATATGCTCCAGCAGCATCGTTGTAGATTTTGGTGTATTTGCCTAGGTAGCCTTTTACTAAGTCATAACGCCAACCGTCATAACCCATTTCGTTTTTCATCCATTTTAGGTAGGCTTTAATAACGCCTTGAAGATAAGTGTTGCTGTGGTCTAAGTCGCGAGATGCGCAATAGCCTCCCTTAACGTCGCATTGCCAATCGTAGCCGTCGTCGTTAGCACCAGTTGGTTTGATTTGATCAGCTTCGTATCTAATTTCGTCATCTTTGCATATAAGCTGAGAACTTTTGCTGTAAAAGTCTTGGAAATTACCGTATGTTCCAAAGTTTTCGTTGCAAAAGTCTCCCCATTTATAATTTCCGTCTCGGTGATTAATAACGATGTCGGCAATAACTTTGCAATTTTTTGCGTGAAATGCATTAATTAAAGTCTTAAGCTCGGCTGCGGTACCCCAATCGCTGCTTTGGTTGCTCCATTCTTTGGGGTGATAACCAGTGCCACCGCTCGATTTTGCTGAGGGGGGAAGCCAAACCATAGTAAATGTTTCTGCAATGTCATCTACTTCTTTAGCTAAATCTGCCCACTTAGTACGAGCGTAGGATCTGTCCATCTTACCACCGCCATAAGAGTCCCAGTGGAAACCTTGTAGCATTACGTCGGGACAGTTTGCAGGGGCTTGTGCAAATAATGTTGTACATGCCATTAAAACTAGTCCCAAAAATAAAGTAATTTTTTTCATAGTTTATAAATTATTTAGGGTTTGATACAAACACATTATCGCGTCAAAGATACGAAGAATAATTTTAACACGCAAACGATACAGGGAGTTTAACATTTTGGTGATGCGGTGATGCGGTGTTTAGTCGTTTAGGCGATGAATCGAATCAATGCTGGGCCCTTCGACAGGCTCAGGGACCGCATTGATTATGCGATTCAACGATTCAGCAGTTCATCAATTTAACGTTGCGCAGCAACAAGCGACAAATGACAAACGACAGTTTATCAATATTTGACATCGGTAAGATACAGCCCGTGGGCGGGGGCAGAGGTGCCGGCTTGGCAGCGGTCTTTGCTTTCGATGATGCGCTTAAAATCGTCGATGCTAATTTTACCGGTTCCAACTTGTAGAAGTGTGCCCACAATGGCACGTACCATGTTGCGTAAAAAGCGATCGGCACTGATGTGAAATACCCAATGCGATGGCGAAAGTTGTTCCCAACGTGCCTCAAAAATGGTGCAGTTGTTGGTTTTAACGTCGGTATGTAGTTTGCTAAAGCTGGTAAAGTCTATGTAGTTAAAAAGTTGGGCGGCAGCCTGGTTCATCGCGTCAAAATCTAATGTACCTGGGTGAAAATAGGCGGTTTCTGTGCAGAAAACATCTTTTTCTGTTACCAAATGATATTCGTAGCTGCGTTTGGTGGCGCTAAAGCGGGCATGAAGGTGGTTGGCTACAGGCTCTATTTTTTGTATGGCAATGTCGGTAGGCAAAAAGCAATTTAATCGGCGTGGCAGTTCTAGGGTATTCAATGCCACGTCGGTGTCAAAATGAGCTATCATTTTTTTTGCGTGTACACCAGCGTCTGTTCTGCCTGCACCAACTATGCTTATTGGGCAGCGTAGCATGGTGCTAAGCGCTTTTTCTAAGGTCTCTTGCACACTACTACCATTGGGTTGTATTTGCCATCCATGGTAGTTTTTGCCATTGTACGATAGGGTGATAAAATAACGCATTGTTTAATCGTTTAGTCGTTTAGTTGTTTAGGCGTTGATTCAAACCCATTCGGTCCCTGAGCTTGTCGAAGGGCCCGCGGAATCGTTGAATCGTTGAATCGTTGAAGCTCGGTTCCTGAGCTTGTCGACGTGTTGTTGACCGATAGGGAAAAATGGCCCGAATGGATGGTGATGCGTTGATTGTTCAATAAGAAATATTGTCTCTGCGCAATGGGTAATTATTCCTAAACGCCTCAAATAATTCGGGATGTGCTTTAAGCGCATCGCTTTCGGCCTGAACGCAATAGGGAATGCCTTTTTGCCCAGGAACTTCTATGGTAATTGTTTTTTGGATGCCGAAAAATTGACAAACTGCCTCTGTTGCCATGCGGGTGCCATTGGCCTTGCCATCTACCGAGTAGCCTGCTATGTGTGGCGTGCCTATCTTTACCTTATTTAATAAAGGTAGCGAAATATTCGGTTCGTTTTCCCAACAATCTAGTACCACATCTCCGCTATAATTCAATAAGGCTTGTGTTTGGCAAACTTCGCCTCTTGCTGCATTGATAATAAGTGGATTATGCTTACATGCTTGTAGAAAAGAGGTGTTTACTAGGTGGTGCGTCTCGCTACTTAGTGGTACATGAAAGGTAATGATATCGCACTTTTCTTGCAACTCGCTTAATGTCTTAAATGGTATATTGGGTTCGTTTAGAGCCCTTGGCGGGTCGTTTAGTAATACCCTCATGCCTAACGATGCTGCCATTTTTGCCACGCGGCTACCTACGTTTCCAACTCCTACTATCCCCAAGGTTTTATCGGCCAAATGGGTAGAATATAAGGTGGTTAGTACGGCATGTATGTAATTTACTACGCTGTTGGCATTGCATCCGGGGCAATTGGTCCAGGTAATGCCTTGTTGGGCGCAGTATTGGGTATCAATGTGGTCGTATCCAATGGTAGCGGTGGCTATAAATTTTACCTTGCTGCCGTTCAATAATGCCTGATTGCAATGGGTGCGTGTGCGAATAATTAATGCGTCGGCATCTTTTACCGCTTGGGCGTCGATGTGGGTGGGCGCAAGGTATTCCACTTGCGCTACATCATCCAAAAGTCCTCTTAAAAAGGGTATGTAGGCATCGGCAACGATTTTCATGGTTTAGTCGTTTAGTCGTTGAGTCGTTGAGTCGATAACCTTATCCAGTTCCTTTGTGGTTTCTTGATTCGGTCCCTGAACTTGTTGAAGGGTCGAATCTGCTGGTAAAACAAGCGTACTGTCGTTAGCGATAATGCTATCGGATAATGTAATTAGTGCGTTGGGTGCAGGTGTTATGTACTGAATTTGTACCAGTTGTTCGGGTTCGCCAAAGGTTAATTCGTCTAGTAAGTATTCGCCCTCGCCTTGTTCTAGTAAAAATACCAAGTACTGAATATCACTTACCAAGGTACGTTGATAGGCGGCATCGTACATATAGGTGTTGTAGGCAGCCTCTGGGTTGGTTTGACTCATAATGCCCAATAATTCGCCGTGTACGTTGTATACTGCCTGACCCATGCGGCCATAGGGAGCATCGCAAGTGGTATAAAAGTCGGTATAAATCGTATCGGTTGTAAGTGCCTGTGTATAAATACTATCTAGTGTAGGCAGTGGATCGTATAAATACGAAACCTGATTACGCTGATTAAGGGTGGCAAAAGCATCAATGCGAATACCATTGTTTAGTTCGTATCCTTTAATGGTACCAAATCCTAAGCGTAGGGTGTAATTGGCATCGGGTAGTACCAACGTGCTGTCTTTTTGGTATAGCCCCGCACGGTACAAGCGCTTAGAACGTTCTATGCTGGTATTGTGTTGTGCATATAGCAAATAATGTAAGCGTTGGCGTTGCTTAAATTGTTTGGCAATGGCAAGGAATGGGTCGCTTTCGCGTTGCTTTTCGGTAGGGTTATCTAGGTATTTAGTAAATCGTTTTTCGTTGGTAATAAACGATTTTTTGAATACATAATCAACGTATTTTTGGGTATTTCCTTTGTATTTTTTGTCGATAATGCTATAAAATTCTGGAAAATACGTAGTGTCGCAAACCGTTCTGTAATAGTCGATTACTTGGGTAAACCAAGGTTTTTCTGTATCTTCTTGGTATTGTTGGTACAGTTGACTAATTTGTCGCAGCGTGATGGCTTCGTTTTCGTTGTTCATATCCAATAAGAGCAAAGCAATTTTTAGGGTAGTTACGTGCTCTGCTAGTGTGCTATGAATACGATATTGCTCTAAATGCGGACGCCTATTGGTGTAGGTATTGTGCAACAAGGGTAGTAAGTTGCCGTAGCGCAATGCCGTTTCAAAATGGGGGTGGTTGGCTGCCCAATAGGTAAAATCTTGTTCTTGTTGGTGCTTTAGTTGCATCAGTTGCATGCGCTCTAAGATACGACGATGGTTGGCCATGGCATCTATAGTGGCTTGCTTTTGAATGGGCTGATGTTGTGCAATGAATTGCCAAACTGTGGTCTGAATGCTATCGTCAGCCCATTGTTCGGCTAGTTCGTCTGTTAGTAAATAGCGGTTGGTTGCGTTGGGATAACCTAAATAGAACACGGGATCGCCTATACGTTTAGGCGTTTCTGCTATGGTGGCGTGCGATAGGTTCTGTGCGGGCTGATTAAACGTAGAATAAGCCGCTGGGGTGTTGTCGCGGGCGGTGTAAATGCGCAGTAAGCAAAAATCGGCCAACTGGCGTTGGGTGGCCCATGGGGTTTGTAAGGTGCTAGTAGCTAAATAGTGCTGAGGTACATACACCAATCTAAGGTCATCGTATCGGGTGTACTCGTATAAAAAATAGTGCTCGTTGCTGTTTTTTTCTATTTGAACAATGTTGCCAGGTTTGCTGGGATAACTTAGGTAAATAGATTGGCAGATAGAGTCAACTTGTTGTTTTCTGATGCCCTCGTTGTAATGGTTGGTGATGCCTTGCATAACCTGGTCGGTTACATCAACGGTGCGTTTAAGTTGTAAGGCATACAGGTTGCTAAGTGGAATTTCATCGTTAGGCGATAGGGCGGTAAAGCCCTTTTTAAGGCTGTCTGATTGCTCTATAAACGATGCAAACGGGGTATAATTGGTAAGTAGTAATCCTTCTGACGATAAAATAATGCCGCTGTGTCCGTTAGAAAGATATACCACTTGGTCTTTTAACGAACTGTCTTGCTCGCTATAAATGTCTGCTGCTTCTAACTCGCCGCCTGCCTCGTCTATTAGGGCAAATAGCGAGTCGGGTATGGCGGTGGGTAACCACATTCCTTGGTTAGCCAAAATAATGTTACAGGCTAATAAACAAATAGTTAGGATGTATGCTTTAATTTTTTGCATAATGTTATTCTTGAACATGCAAAAATAGTGATTTTTTTGTAGTTTTGTACGCAACTATGGTAAGTTATTTGCAAATAGAAGGATTGACAAAACGTTTTGGTGCTACGCTGATGTACCAAGATGTTAGTATGGAGTTGTCGGAGGGGCAACGAGTGGCCATCGTGGCTAAAAATGGAGCGGGTAAAACCACTTTGCTTAATATCATTGCAGGAAAAGAACCTTACGAGGCTGGGCTTATTACCTTTAGGAACGATTTGCGTATAGCTTATCTGGATCAAAATCCCACTTACCCAGCGCATTATACGGTATTAGAAGCATTTTGTTCTGTGCCCAATCAAATGGCCAATTTAATTGCCCGTTACGAGGCCTTGTTGGCAAAGGGCGAGGCTGTGTATCAAACCGACGAGTTTCAGCAGGTGCTTACCGAAATGGATCACCACAAGGCCTGGGAATACGAGCAACGTGCCAAACAAATTTTGTCCAAACTTAATATTACCGATTTTAATCAGCAGGTAGCTACTTTATCGGGTGGGCAGTTAAAACGTTTAGCCTTGGCCAATGCGTTGATTAGTGAACCCGATTTGTTGATTCTAGACGAGCCTACCAACCACTTGGATTTAGAAATGACAGAGTGGTTAGAGGATTATCTAAATAAATCGTCGCTTACATTATTAATGGTTACGCACGATAGGTATTTTTTAGACCGTGTTTGTACCGAAATTATAGAGATAGATAACCAACAATTGTATCGATACAAGGGTAATTACTCGTATTATTTAGAAAAGCATCAAGAGCGCGACGAACAACGCAATGCCGAACTAGCGCGTGCTAATAACTTGTTTCGTAAAGAGTTAGATTGGATGCGTAGGCAACCACAAGCCCGTGGTACCAAAGCAAAAAGTAGAATAGACGATTTTTACAAGTTGCAAGATAAGGTACGCCAAAAACCCACCGATGGACAAGTGCGTTTAGAAGTTAAATCGGCTTATTTAGGTTCTAAAATTTTTGAAGCGCAATACATTTGCAAATCGTTTGGAGAAAAACGCATTTTAAAAGACTTTTACTACCAATTTAGTAAGGGCGAAAAAATGGGCATAGTGGGTGCCAATGGAACTGGGAAATCTACCTTTGTAAAATTACTGTTGGGCTTGGTAAAACCCGATAGCGGCGCGTTTGATATTGGCGAAACGGTAAAATTTGGTTACTACAGCCAAGAAGGATTGCAGTTTAACGACCAAATGAAAGTGATAGATGTGGTGCGCGATATTGCAGAAGAAATAGATCTAGGCGGAGGTAAACACCTATCGGCATCACAGTTTTTAACGCACTTTTTGTTTACGCCCGAAACACAAAACAACTACGTGTACAAGTTGAGTGGGGGCGAAAAACGTCGCTTGCATTTGTGCACCGTGTTGATGCAAAATCCTAACTTTTTGGTGCTAGACGAACCTACCAACGATTTAGACATTGTAACGCTTAACTTGCTTGAAGAATACTTGCAAACTTTTGCGGGCTGTGTAATTGTGGTGTCGCACGACCGCTACTTTATGGATAAGGTGGTAGACCATCTATTGGTGTTTAAAGGCGATGCACAGGTACAAGATTTTCCGGGCAACTACACCGATTATCGTTTTTGGCGCGAAGAACAGGCAAAAGTAAAGGCCCAAGAAAAAAAGAAAGCTGTGGTAGAGGTGGTAGCTCCTAAAACGGAACATAAACGCAAGTTGACCTATGCCGAGCAGCAAGAATTTAAGCAATTAGAAAACGAAATAGCCCAATTGGAAGCCGAAAAAACAGCCTTAGAAGAAGCGTTTGCCAGTGGTAATTTAACATCCGATGAGCTGCAAGCAAAGGCGGCTCGCATGAACGAACTATTGCCCTTGTTAGACCAAAAAGAAATGCGATGGCTGGAATTATCGGAAGTGTAAAACTGTTGCTTGTCGCTTGTCACTATATTGATTAGAAATTTACCTTTAAAAAGAATTGATATGAAAAAAACATGCTTATTTTTACTAGGCCTATGCCTAATAGGATTTTGTGCTTGTGCCACTCCCGATGAGCCCAATGCACCCGATGATCCTACTAATCCTGATACGCCATCAGATCCGTCAGATCCATCTAAGCCCGATGGTCCGCTTCCTCCCGTGGTAGAAAAATTTGTAGTAACCATTCAAGATGACATAGTGGGTGGTACTGTTTCTGTTTACGCCAATGGCGAGGCGGTTACATCAGAAACACGTTTAGACCCAAAAACCATGGTAACGGTGGTGATGATTCCCGATGATGACCATATTTTAATGGGATCAAATATTGCCAAAGGTTGTGCTGCGCGCGACTCGTTTAAATTAACTAAGGATACCGTGGTACGCCCTGTGTTTGAAACAATTGTAGCAGATATTCCTTCTAAAACTCATACCATTTGCAATTATAATATTCGTTTTTATAATGGAAGTAACGACGAAAATAATACAGAAGGACGATCGTGGTTGGTGCGCAAAGAAAAAGTGTTTGAGATGATTACTTCGCACAATATGGATGTGTGCGGATTAGAAGAAGTTACAAAGAACCAAACGTCTGATATAATAGCCACGTTAACCGATTATGAATATGTAGGGTATGGTAG
>ERZ808032.185-NODE-185-length-10095-cov-4.465362_pt1 | contig 10095 bp, 15 predicted proteins | sample MGYA00380187_ERZ808032 | MGnify/ENA primary metagenome ERZ808032 (study PRJEB31490, sample SAMN06133378) | cow dung metagenome | isolation source: M10 | host: cow | place: China: Chengdu | collected 2015-05 ...
TTTAGTTAAGAAAGTCAACACTTTTTTAAAACTTTTTTTAAGTTTTTTTATTTTATTTCTTTGTTGCTTTCCTTTACCTTATGTTATTATAATACTATTTTATTTTTTAAAAGTCAACTGTTTTTTAAAAGTTTAAATTTTCTGACAATTTATTATTAGTTGATACTCATTCTCAATTAGTACAACGCACCCTAGCGTGTCCTCCTAGTTGATAATCATTCTCAGTTGGCAGTGATAATCATTTTCGACTGAGAAGCTCTCTCAGTTGAGAGCCATTCTCAATTGCGGGAAATTTCGACATTGTGAAAAATTTGTCAATTTTTCATCAAAAAATTAGGTGTTGACATTCTCCCCGATTTTGCCGGCCGCTGAGGGTCGGCCAAAATGAAATGTCAAGAAAAACTTTTCGACATCATTCGACAAAAAGTTATCCACAGAGTTATCCACAGGCCGCAACTTATCCACAATGTCGAAATCTGTCTGTGGATAACTGAATTTTCAGAATTGTCAGAAAATTTAAAATTTGACAAAAAATGACTGGGCGATTTTTGTCCCAGTCATTTGTTAAATATTTATCTATAAGTTTCTATTCCTAATTCTATTTCTAATTTTTCGGCAATTCCTAACAATTTATTTCTTTGTTTCTCGTGTTCTGCTCTTATGTCTTTTGTTGGTGCATTTATTATTCTTCTAGCAAGAGTGTCGATTTCTTCTATTAATATGTCGTATATTGTATTCATTTCAAAAGCATTTAATTTTATCATAATTTTTCTCCTTTAATTTTAATTTTAGTTTTAAGGGTGGGGCAACTTTCGCCCCACTTTATTATATTGCTTTGAAGAATGTCTTTTTCTTCTCTGTGTATTTTTCTACTCTTTGGCTATCTACTAGCTTTTTAAGTAGTGCCGACATCTTTTGATTTGTTAATCCTTCAAGCATTTCTTCCTCTGCTTGTATTTCTGATATTGTCATTCCTTCGCCTGTTGCTTGTAACTTAGCAAATATAACTTCTATTAAGTTTTCGTTTTCTAATTGTGTCTTAGTTGGTTTTCTTAATGTTCCTGTTGCGTTCTTTTTAGCAAGTAATTCTAATTCGTGGTTTATGAAATCTACTAGCATTTCATTCTCTTGTACCTCTGCTATTGTTAATAATAATTCAAATTTTTCTCTCTTAGTCATCTTTTTCATAATATCATTCTCCATTCAATTTATATTTTTATTTTATTTAAGGTATTTCCTTTACCTTATATTATTATATTATCATTTCTTTTTTTAAAAGTCAACTATTTTTTAAAACTTTTTTTATTTTCAAGGGAAATTATTTTAATTTCCCTTTTTGTGCTACTTGCCAAGGACTTCCAAATATTCCCTTACCTTTTTCTAGTTTCTTATTTTGTCTTAAACATCTAGCAAGGATTTCAGTTTCAATTTCTGTGTCGTGTAGGGCTGTGTGGCTTTCCTCAAAATCTAATTCATTTGTGATATATCTATAAGCGACTTCGGCATTTGATAAAACATTTCCTTTTTCTGTGTACCAGTTTTCGCTTAATGCTATTTTGTGGAATGTTTTGTGTTGCATTATTGTCTGTGTAGCTATTCCCCAAATATCCCATAATTCAACAGGTCTAGCAAGGAATTTTCCTGTATTTCCCATACATTTATTTGTATAAGTTAAAGCTCTTTTGTCAAATCCTAGATTATAAGCACTTAATACTTTTACGTCATATTCTTCTAGCATTTGATTAAATTCTGCTCTTATTTCATTCCAAGGCATTACTATTGCCGTTCCTTCTGCTATCATTTCGTCATATTTTGGCAACTTACAAGCATAGTAGGCACTTTGCATTTTGTCCTTTTGCTCAAAGACTTCCTTTACTATCCAATTTTTTTGTGTATAAACATTTCCTTTTTTGTCGGCTATTGTAACCGCAAAATCATACACTAATGGTTTGTCAACTCCTAAAGTTTCTGTGTCAACTACTGCTATTCTTTTTACTCTTTTGTCTAATTTTATCATAAAATCAAACTCCTTTTTTATAATTTATTTAAGTGGTATTTGCTTACCTCTTATATTATTATAGTATCATTTCTTTTTTAAGAAGTCAACTATTTTTTTAAACTTTTTTTAAAAGTTTTTTAAGTGGTTTTGCTTACCTCTTATGATATTATAATACTATTTTTATTTTAGAAAGTCAACAAAAATATTAAAGTTTAAATCTTTTGAATTTTCTGACAATTTGAGGGACGTATTCTGTCCCACCGAGTAACTGATAATCATTCTCATTTGCAAATTATGTCGAATGAGAAGCGTTCTCAACTACAACTGATAATCATTCTCAACTGCAAATGCTTCTCAACTGAGAATGGTTCTCATTTAGGGAAATTTTGGAAATGTCGAAAAATGTCGAATTTTGCTGTCGAAATTTTTGTATTGACATTTCTGTCAGTTTTGCCGAACGCCAGCGTGCGGCCGAATTGTATCACAAAATTTTCATTTTGTCAAGAACTTTTTTTTCGACAAAAAGTTATCCACATATCCACAATGTCAAAAAATGTTATCCACAACCTGTGGATAAGTCAATTGAGAATTATTCTCAAGTAAAATTCGACAAAAGCCGCAACCGATTTTCAGTTGCGACTTATTCTCAATTAGTCAACTTTTCTATATTTTATTTTTGTGTATCCATATCTTTTAAGGTCATCTATTCCCCAATATCTTTTCGCACAAATATTTGTAATTGCTCTCTTTTGGTGTGCTTTGTAATTCTCTCTGAAGTCCTTCCCGTCCTTCACTTGAATTATTGTGCTAACTGGTTTGTATCTGTCCTCTGTATCAAATAGTGTAAATTGTACTTTTATCATTTTACCAACTCCTTAATCTTTATATTATTATAGTACCAAATTCAAGTTGGAAAGTCAAGCGACTTTCCAAACTTTTTTATTTATTTTTTTTTGTTTGGTATTCTCCACGGGTGTGCTATTATTCCACTTTCGTGCTTTTGTTTTTGTGCTATACATTTTGCTAATATTTGGCACTCTATTTCAACATCTGCCAAACCTGTGTGTTGTTCTTCAAAAGTGTAATCCTTTGTAATGTATCTGTAAGCACATTCGGCATTTGTCAACATATTTCCTGCATTTGTTAACCAACCTTGTTGATTTGCTACTTTTGAATAAGTTTTTTGAGTAAATAACACTTCACAAGCAAAAGACCAAATACATAATAAGTCAATGTTGTCTTTTGTGTATCTTGTTTCACTTGGTAAGAATTTCGCTCCATACCCTAAAGTTTGGAATGTAGATTTTAATGCTTTCATATCAAACATTAAGTTGTAAGCACTTATTGTTTTTATGTCATATTTTTCCATTAGCTCTAAGAATTCTGCTCTAGCTTGTAACATTCCAACTTTTACAAACTCACCTGTTTCAAGTCCTTTTATATATTGTGGTAACTTCTTAGCGTAGTAAGCAGTTTCCATTAATTTTGTATTGTCGAATACTTCACTTATTACAAAACTTCTTTTTTCGTATATGTTACCTTTTTTATCACATACGGCAAATCCAAAATCATAAACTTGTGGACTAGCAAAGTTGCCTGCTGTTTCTACATCTACTACCATTATATATTTTTTTCTTCTATCTACTTTTATCATAATATCACTTCTCCTTGAATAATTTATTTTTTTTGTTGGGGAGTTTTCCTCCCCCTTACAATATTATAGTATCATTTCTCATTTAGAAAGTCAACAACTTTTTTTAAAGTTTTTTTATTTTATTTTTGTTATTTTATTAACAGTTGCTTCAAATTCTACCTTGTGAATTGTTCCACAGTCTAAGCACCCATAACTTTCGACTACTATGATTTGACCTTCTTCGACAATTGTGTCGTCATAGCCTAACCACATTATATTTTCCCAAGTCGCACCACAAGTGCATTTTAATTCTTTTATATCTTTCATAAGTCTTCAACTCCTTTTCCTTATATTATTATAATACTATCATTCATTTAAAAAGTCAACAACTTTTTTAAAGTTTTAATATTTTGAATTTTCTGACAATTTATTCCTACTTGATAATCATTCTCAGTTGATAGAAGCTCGTAGTTGAGAACCATTCTCAAAACTGTGGATAAGTCAAATTGCGGGAATATTCTGACAATTTCGACAATTGTGTCGATTCGTGTCGAAAATTTATGCTTGACTTTTCCTCCCAATTTGCCGGGCGCCAACGCTCGGCCAAATCATTTGTCAATACTTTTTTTATTTTTTTTAATTGAGAGCGAGCCGCAATTGAAAACCATTCTCATTTCGGGATTGTTTCTAATTGAGAATAATTATCAAAAGAAAAAGACTCTCAGTTGAGAGTCATTCTTATTTAGCTTCACGAGCAGATTTTATTTTTATTGTTCCTTGAGCCGCTCTAGTTTGTGCCTTCACTAGCTTTTCGCCTTTATGTTCCTTTACTCCTAATAATGCCTTTAAGTTGTTTATTTCTTTCTTGTTTAATTCTATCATAATCTTTTCTCCTTTTGATTTATCTTATATTATTATAGTATATCATTGGGGTTGAAAAGTCAACCCCTTTTCTTAAAATATTTTATCTATTTTTACACCTTTTACTATTAACTTTTCTAGTGTTTCTTTTGTTGGTTTTACAAGGTAGTTAGTTTGACAATGTTTAAATATTCCAAAGTCGCTTGCTGTATCTCCAATTCCTATTACATCTTCGTAAAGGTGTAGGTCAATATTTTTTTGAATACATTTATCTTTTTGGTCTTCGGCAAACATTCCAACAACTTCGCCTGTTAATATTCCTGTTCCTAACTCTCTTTTGTAGATAGTTGCAAATCCGTCTATTCCTAACACTTCACAAAGTGGCTCAACTAAAAAGTCCGCACTTCCTGTAACTAGCAACACTTCAAACTTTCCTAAGTCTTTTGCTACTGTTACAAACTCCATAACATCTTGATACCAATTTTCTTCATTTTCTACAAACTCCATTATAAAATTGTCAACATCTAAGTCCCAAACACATTTTCCTGTTATTGCTCTTTGGTAACTCATTGCACATTGTACTATTAACTTTTCGTTTTTTCTATCTTGTGTCCAAGCTTCATAACTTCCATCATCAGTTACTATTCCTTTATTTATTAAGTGTCCATAGTGTTCTAACACTAAAGATTTATTTGTTAAAGTTCCATCTAAGTCTGTTATTATTAAATTTGTTTTCATCATATTATCACATCTCCTAATTAATTAATTTATTTACCTTACACTATTATAGTATCATTTCGGGATTGAAAAGTCAATCCCTTTTTTATTATTTTTTTAAATTATTTTCTATCCAGTAACCAGTTCCATTTGTGAATTCTATTTGAATTCCATACTTAGTTATATTCACACTAGCAATAGTCAACAAGCAAATCAGTGCCGCAACATTCACTATTAACATTTTTAATAAAGCTTTTTCAAATTTTCTTCTTTGAATTTCATTTTTCATTTTTATCACTTCCTTAACTCTTTTGTTAATATTATTATATCATATTTGCAAGGGGTTTGCAACCCCTTTTTATCTCCATTTACTTCTTTTTCTTATTTCTCCACACATTCTTTGAAGTTCTGGACAGTCTATTGTTAAAACTGTTATTAATGCTTTTGTTCTCTTACTGAATAAGTAAACAGATTTATTATAAATTCTAAAGTAAACTGATTTGTCTAAATAGTGGCTTGATTTTCTTTTTATCATTCCAACAAGTGGCTTTGGTATTTCACTATTTATTGCAGTTGCACCTTTTAACATTACTTTTTCAATGTGCTTTCTTTGTGCTTTTGCACCTTTTACATTTAGTCTTTCTTCCATTCTTTGTTGTGCGTGTCTTGTTATTTTCATTTATGTCATCTCCTTGTTTTATCTTATGTTATTATATTACTATTTATTTTTTAAAAAGTCAACACTTTTTTTAAAGTTTTTTCTTACCTACTATTTTAGTAGGTAAGAAACATAACTATCAACATTGAACATTTCTAAAGCTCCACATTCAACTCCATGTCTTATTATTACTTCTTCTCTAGCTTTTAGATACTTTGTATAGTTTACCATATTTGCTATTATTAATACTAAAGCTAATATTAATGTTCTCACTATATTCTTTCTTATTCTTCTCTTTCTCACTACTTTTGTTTTTACTGTTTTCTTTGCCATTTGGTTCATCTCCTTTGTTTATCTCTTTCTTTAATATTATACTAACATTATTTTTTAAAAAGGTCAACACTTTTTTTAATTTATTTTTTTTATTTTTTTTAATATTTTTGTTGACTTTTACAATAGAAGGTGATAGTATAATATTAAAGAGAGGGCGAGAAGCTCGATAATAAAAGGAGGAACGAATATGTTCGATATAGAAATATTAGAAATGACTAAAAAGGATTTAAAAGAAGGATTTAATTTCTCAACTCAGACACTTGAGAATATAGCCGAAAATTGTAGAAACGAGGTAGCTACACTAAGCTACAAGGAAGTAAGAGAAAACAACCTACAATATTATGTAGACTTACTTTGTGAAGTTGGTTATCTAGCTAAATTAGAATTAATAAACAGGGACAAATAATGTCCCTGTTTTTTTATGTCCTTATGTTATTTATTTAACAAGCACTACAACTGTGCCTAGCGTATCATTGTTATTTTTTTAACAAAGTCTCTCCTGCTGGGACAACCTGAGTCCCTGTGGATAACTCGAGTTAACCTGTGGATAAAGTTATCCACAAGAAGCTGTGGATAACTTGTGTAGCATATTTTGGGAAAAAAATCAAGAAAAATTTTTCGACAAAATTTGTCGAAAAAAAATGCTTGACATAAGCTTCCCCTGCTGCTACGGCCGCCCGCGGCCTAGGCAGGCTTATATATAGTAGTATATATGTAGTAGTAGTATATGTTTATAGTATATATATTATATTATATATGTATGTGTATGTGTGTGCATCATGTTGTTGTTGTGTTGATGTGATGACGCACACACTGTGTATGTTACAGTAGCATAGCTCCATCGCCTAGGTTAGCCAGGCAATCCGCCCTGTCCGCATGATATAAGTCATGCCCCTTAGCCGCAGTATCTTCTTCTTTTTCTTCTTTGCTCTTGTTCCAATTAATGAAGTGTTCATGCTCAGAAGGAGATAGTCCGCAATACTTATCATCTTCCTCTTGTATTGCATCATAGTAGATGTGCATAGTATCATCAATGAAATGTGGTAGTTGTAGTACAAGAGCTTCTATGCTAGTTGTAGAGTATACATTAATAGCAAATCCTTGTGTGTCTATTGCTTCTAATACACCACCTAATGTAGTATTACTAGCAGTGCAATAGAATACATATTGTTGTATTACAATCCCATTACTTAAATAGATTTCATTTATAGTTTGTTTCTTTATCATAATATATCCTCCTAAGTGTTATAGTGTATATCTTGCTGTACATTGTGCGTGAGCATCTAACGCTCTTGCTGTGGCTCCGCCTAGCTGTTGGAGGGTGAGCCTGCCCTCCTGCTCGAGCCATGGTGACCGGTCTATCCTATCCTTCGGTAGTAGTATGGGGGGGTGTATTACGGGAAAAAATTTTTTTTCTAAGTGGAAATTGATTTGCTCACGTCAATTCCCAGACTAAGAGCATTTTTGTTTTGCTTTTACGGGAATAAGAGCAATTCCATTATGCTACTTCGAATTTCTCTCCGATTTATGTACACCCATGTTAGCTTACCGTCTATCGAACCTTCTTATTCCAACCACTTTCAGATTATTAAACATCTCTACTTCATCTTGATAGCTATAATCAATAGTGAATGTCTTTAAGTTTAGTAGTCCATATCCCCACTTATTGGCTACAACTAAAAACTCTCTATCGTCCATTAATTTAACTATATTTCCTTCCATAACCAATACCTCCTAAATTCTTATCTTTAAAATAATTATATCAAAATTATAATACTTTGTCAAATTTTCTTCCCTCACGTCTTGACAAAACCGCAATCCTATGGTATAATTAAGATATAACAACAAGAGAAGGAGGTAACCAATATGATGAAATTGGATTACAAATTAACTTCTCCCGAAGACAGAAATGAGTTAGTCAATCAAATTATTAATTCTAACGAGCCAGACCAATTTAATGAGAAAGCTCTAGAGATTATGGCAGACTACCTTGTGTTCTGTATGGAGAAGGAAGAAAAGAAAGAAAAACAAATCTTAACCGACAACAGAATGACAACGGTAAACAAAAGAGAGACATCTCTAGAAGGACTAACTTCAAAACTAGAAAATGGCGAAGATGGTCTTTACAGTCTTATAGCAAATGACAAAAACATTATATTCTCGCCTTCGGTTTCAATCACAAAGGAAGATATAGCTACTATCCCAATGCTTGCGCAACTACGCACAGAGATAGATAAATTAGCTAAACAACAATTTACAGGAAAGAAAGCTTTCTTAGCCAAGAAGATGCTTATAGAAATGCGCCAAGACCAATATATCATCAAGGCCGCATACAAGAAAACAATAAACTTTGTAAGAGTTTTAAAAGGTGGTCCTAGTCCAGACTGGTCAGAAAAAATATGGCTAGATGAAGAAGGAACAATAAGACATGAAGGTAGAGTTACTCTATATGACCCTAACCACATTTCAGCTTTACTTTGCAACTATTCAGCATTAAAGCAAAACTCATACGAAGACCTAAATAGCGATATAAGATGGCTAATGGAAGATTTAGATAATATAATAGAGAAATGTCTTAGAGACGAATATCCTCTATACTACGACCTAGTTAGATATAAGATAGATGGAATAACGAATGCGGAAATTCGTGAAAAGCTTGAAGAAGACTACGGCATCTCACATTCGCTTGAATACCTATCTTCTTTATATAGAAATAAGATACCAAAATTAATTGCAGAATATGCAAAAGAAGACTGGTTAAACTGGTACTTCACAAACATTGAAAAAGGAACTTGGAAAACTTGTTCTAAGTGCGGCGAAACTAAGTTAGCACACAATATATACTTTAGCAAAAATAAAACTGCTAAATCTGGTTTCTACAGCATATGTAAAGTTTGTCGTAATTCTAAATAATCCTAGGGAGGAAAGTTAAAAAATGAAGAAATATTTATTAGATACTAATATTCTAATGAGTACAGAAAATTATGAGAAAATGTTCAAGGATTTCGAAGGTTGTGAGTTAATAATTCACCCTGCGGTTATAGAAGAATTAGATAACATTAAAATTAGAGAGGGTGCGCCTGGATACCAAGCAAGAAGAGCAATTAAAGCATTACGCAAACATGCTGATAAATTCACTTTCATTGCTGGTGGTTTGGACATCAACAAAGTAGATAATCTTCTATTAGAAATTTCTTGTAATAACGACTTCACAGTTTTAACAAATGACGCAAATGTTCAACTTAAAGGAGAACATCTACTAGACTTACACGTAGAACAGTACAATCAACAAAAGAGAACAATCAGCAGTGGCTACACATCAATTCAAGAAGGGGAAGAGTTCCCCAAAACACATTGCGGCATGTACCTAATAGAATACACTGCCGAAGACTACAATATACACAAAAGCTATGGTGATGGACTTTATATTGAAGTTATCCCTCAAAATATAGGAAACTTTATGACAGGAGTGGTTAGCCCAAGAGATGAATATCAAGTGTGTGCTATTGACTCTTTAGTCAACGATGATTTCACTATCATCACAGGTGCGGCAGGGTCTGGTAAAACATTATTATCTTTAACTTATGCTTTAAGGGAAATACAAAGTGGGAATAGAGGAAAGTTAATAATATTTGCCAATCCTGTTAAGACAAGAGGAGCAGAAGAATTAGGATACTATCCAGGAGATAGAACAGAAAAACTTATGTCAAACTCAGTAGGTGCTATATTAAAGTCAAAATTAGGAGGAGTTGAACCTATCTATCAACTAATGTCAGAGAATAGATTGGAAATACTTCCACTATCAGATATCAGAGGGTTCGAGGTTGGGCCAGATGATATCATGTACATCACAGAGGCACAAAACTTAAATGTAGACCTAATTAAGTTAGCCAT
>ERZ808032.186-NODE-186-length-10085-cov-4.160871_pt1 | contig 10085 bp, 9 predicted proteins | sample MGYA00380187_ERZ808032 | MGnify/ENA primary metagenome ERZ808032 (study PRJEB31490, sample SAMN06133378) | cow dung metagenome | isolation source: M10 | host: cow | place: China: Chengdu | collected 2015-05 ...
GATTATGTTGAATATTATCAAAACTTAATCAAAGAGTGCGGCGCTGAGGTTGAGATTATTTTTGCAAATCAAGCAAAGGCTATTTTAGATTATACTGACTGTGTTTTAACCTGCGATATTCATACAAGAGCCAGAACAAAGCGTCTTTTAAAGGCTGCAGGTGCGAAGATTGTTTATGGTATTGATGAGGTGTTAACTTCTTCAATTAACGGAAGCGGATATAACGAGAATTATGGCCTTTTGGGCTCTAATAAATCCACTGAGGACAAGATTAAGCTTTTCCCAAGAGATTGTAAGGACTTAGTTCTTGAAATTCAAAAGCTTATTTTAGATGCAACCGGAAAGCATGTTGAGGTTATGGTTTACGGCGATGGTGCTTTCAAGGACCCCAAGGGCAAAATTTGGGAGCTTGCCGACCCGGTTGTTTCTCCTGCTTTCACTGATGGACTTATCGGAACTCCTAACGAGTTAAAGCTTAAGTATCTTGCTGATAATGATTTTAAGGACCTTTCGGGAGATGCTCTCAAAGAGGCTATTTCCGAAAGCATTAAGGCAAAGAGCGGAAGCCTTGTTGGCAATATGGCGGCTCAGGGAACAACTCCCCGTCAGCTTACCGACCTTATTGGCTCTCTTTGTGATTTAACAAGTGGCTCAGGAGATAAAGGAACACCTGTTGTTTTGGTTCAGGGCTATTTCGATAACTATACCAACTAAGGAGCATTGATATGAATAATTTAAGACCCGAAACTATGGAACGTATAACAACCAAAGCCTTAGCTGATGCTTTTATTGAAGAGCAGATTGCCGAAATCAGAGCTCAGGTTGGCGATAAAAAGGTGCTTCTCGCCCTTTCAGGCGGTGTTGACAGCTCGGTTGTTGCCGCTCTTTTGATTAAGGCTATCGGCAAACAGCTTATTTGTGTTCACGTTAACCACGGCCTTATGAGAAAAGGCGAAAGCGAACAGGTTATTGAAATTTTCGGCAAAGAGCTTGATGCAAACCTTGTTTATGTTGATGCAACTGAGCGTTTCTTAAACCTCTTAGCAGGAGTTTCCGACCCCGAGAGCAAGAGAAAAATTATTGGTGCTGAGTTTATAAACGTTTTTGCTGATGAGGCAAGAAAGCTTGAGGGAGTATCCTTCTTGGCTCAGGGAACAATTTATCCCGATATTTTAGAGAGTGTTAAACAGGCTGAGGGCAAAAAGGCTGTTAAATCTCATCATAATGTTGGAGGTTTGCCTGAGGATTTGCAGTTTGAGCTTGTTGAGCCCGTGAAATTACTTTTCAAGGATGAGGTTAGAGTTGTTGGTGAGGCATTAGGCCTTCCGCATGCTATGGTATACCGTCAACCCTTCCCGGGTCCCGGCCTTGGAGTTAGATGCCTTGGCGCTATAACAAGGGACAGACTTCATGCTTTAAGAGAAGCAGATGCTATTCTTAGAGAAGAGTTTGATAAAACAGGTTTGGCTGAGAAGGTTTGGCAGTATTTTGTTGTTATCCCTGATATTAAGAGCGTTGGCGTTAAGAACGAAAGCCGTTATGAAGGCTGGCCTGCAATTATCCGTGCTGTTAACACTACTGACGCCATGACCGCAACAATCGAAGAAATTCCTTATGAAATTCTTCATAACATAACCAACCGCATAACCCACGAGGTTGAGGGTATCAACCGTGTTCTTATGGACTTAACACCAAAGCCTGTTGGAACTATCGAGTGGGAATAATTTTGAGGTTGTTAAAAACCCAGTATTTATGCAGGTTTACGCGATTTCAAAAGGCGATTTGATAGCAAAATGATAGCAGACCACAAAACGACTTTATTCTAAAAAGTCCAAACGGTTTGCAAGTAGATTATCTTAAATGCAAAAAGCGTTACTGATTTTTGTAGTCAGTAACGCTTTTCTTATGCTTATTTTCAGTCTATATCATTCTAAAAATTTGATAGCGACTGTTGATAGCAAAATGATAGCAAAAATCAGAACACCCTATGTAAATAGGATAATCTACGGAAAAAGCTATTAAATTGTAGCAAAGCGCTTAAACAAAATTATTTAATGCACTTTTTCATCTTAAGAATTTGAATAATTTTGAAAGTGTAACAAACTCTTTGTTTATGCGGGTTTGTAGAATTTAAATCAAAGATTTGATAGCAAAATGATAGCCAACTCACAAATCCCTTTGTTCTATGAATGTCCGAGTGGCTTGATAATAGATTATCTTAAACGCAAAGGCGTTACTGATTTTTGTAATCGGTAACGCCTTTTTCTTTTGCCTATTTTTTCTTGATTGGGTAATTATAACGCCAATCATCGTATTCGCTTTTTGTAATTTCGCCGCATTTCAGTTTTTGGGCTTGCTCTTTCCAAGCAGATAGCATTTCAAACATTGTAATGTAATTTGCACCGGTATCCTTATCCAAATGCAGACAGGGTTCGCCATCTATTTCGGTGATTTTGATTCCATACATATCCTCAAGAGCAAATAACGTATGCATCAATCCGTTGTAGCTATCTATATTCGGCACAGTTAAAGCATCTGTTGATACTCCAAAAGCCTCAGCAAGGTCACTGGTTAATTCGGCTTTTGGAGTGCGTGAACCCGACTCATACTGAGCCATACGAATGTCTGCCGTCTTTTCCGGAAATCCCACTTTAATACCGAGATATTTTAAAGTCATTCCACTTAAATTTCTAAAAAATCGAATTCGTTCGCTAATCGCCATAATGAGCACCTCATTGTTAAACTTTGTATTAAGTATAGCAAATTTGTTTAGTGTCGTCAATGTTTTTAAAATTTTCTCGAAAACAGCTCAACTTTTGGCCCTTCTCGATGCCTACCTCTTGAGAGGATAAAAAAATAATTTCGCCTTTTCGAGAAAAAAGTTCCCAACTGATTAGTGGGGGATAAAAAAGTTTCGTTCAAAATTGATTTTTACGTGCGGTATAAGGGTGGGGCTAAAAAATAATTTTGCCTTTTTGGCGAAAAAGTTCCCAGTTGATTAGTGAGGTGTAAAAATTTTTTCGCCGATTCCATAAAAAATTCGGCAGTTAATTAGTGGGGAGAATTTTTTCTAAAAGACACCTAAATTTTAGGTGTTCTCGTTGCCTATCTAAGGGAGATGAAAATATTTTTTCGAAACTATGCAAATTTTATCCGATTTTTGACATTTAGTAGAGGGACAAAAAAATTTAATTAAAAACCCGAACAAAATGCCATTTTCGATGCCTACCAATTAAGGGAGAAAAATAATTACGGAATTTTTTAAAAAAATCTCCCAACTGATTAGTGAGGAAGTAAAAACTTTGGCTCGAAATTGATTTTTTTGTGTTCTATAAGGGTGGAGAGATAAAAATTTTGTTTTGGTTTAAAAAATGGCACTTCTCAATGCCTACCTATTAGAGGGAATTTTTTCGATTACATGTTTAGTTTTGGCTCTTTTCGTTGCCTACCACTTGAGGGGATAAAAAATAATTTCGAATTTTTGAGAAAAAAGTTCCCAACTGATTAGTGAGGGAGTAAAAAATTTTTAGCAAAAACCCGAACAAAAGGATGTTTTCGATGCCTACCAATTGAGGGATAAAAAAGATTTTGGAAATTTTCAGAATTTTTCGGCAACTGATTAGTGAGAGACAAAATTTTTCGCCGATTACATAAAAATTTCGGCAGTTAATAAGTGAGGGGTAAAAATTCTTTTCGCAAACTATGCATATTTTTTAAAATTTTTGAAGTTAAGTGGAGGGCCTCAAAACGCCGAATTTGTAAACAAATTAAAAATTTTTGCTTGAGGGGTTGTTTTTTTGGCGTTCTCGATGGCTACCACTTGAGGGGATAAATTTTTTAAACTCCCAAAGTCAACTTTTTGTCCATCTCGTTGCCTATCTTAGGGAACGTTTGGAATATAACAACTGAATGACCGTCCGTATGGGGATATGATTTTGCCACGACCTCCGAATGGAGTGAGCGAAACGACGCCGCTGAAAAAGGCAGGGGTAGGAACGACATCGGGTAGAACGGCGAAAAGAAATTTAAAGGAAAGGAGGTTATATCATGGCAGCAGATTTATTTATGCGAGTTGAGGAAGTCGCTGAAGTAATGGGTGTTTCTGTGTCATACGCTTATAAAATCATAAGACAATTTAATAAAGAACTTAAGAAAACCGGATGCATTACTATGAAAGGCAGAATCGACCGTAAGTTCTTTTATGAAAATTTCTATTCAACAAGAAAAACAGAAGAAAGGATGTGATTTGAATGGCAGCATTTAAGAACAAAGAAAATGGCACGTGGTTTGTTCAGTTTCGCTATATAGATTGGCGGGGCGAAAAGAAACAAAAATTCAAACGAGGATTCGCCACCAAACACGAAGCTCTTGAATGGGAACGAGAGTTCTTGATGCAGAAAAAAGCCGATGTGACGATGAATTTCAAGGTTTTCGTAGAACTTTACGAAAAGGATGTGCGTCCAAGTTTGAAAGAAAATACTTGGCTCACAAAAGAGCATATCATCAAAGAAAAGATTTTGCCGTATTTTTCAAAACGGCGCCTTTGCGATATTGCCGCCAAAGACATTATCGCTTGGCAGAACGAGATGCGCAAAGCAACGAGTAGTGGTGGAAAGAAATTGTCGCAGACATATCTGAAAACCATACACAATCAGCTCAGCGCACTATTTAATCACGCCGTAAGATTTTATGGGCTAAAGGTAAACCCTGCGGCAACTGTTGGCAACATGGGCAAGGCGGAATACAAGGAAATGTTGTTTTGGACCACCGAGGAATACACAAAATTCGCAAATGAAATGATGGATAAACCACTTTCCTATTATGCTTTTCAGATGCTTTATTGGTGTGGCATTCGCGTGGGCGAATTATTAGCATTAACTCCCGCTGATTTTGATTTTAAATCCAGAACAGTTACTATCAGCAAATCGTATCAACGCTTACACGGAGAGGACATTATTACTTCGCCGAAAACACCAAAAAGTAACCGCACAATTAAAATGCCAAAGTTTCTGTGCGAAGAAATTCAAGAGTATATCGGTATGTTTTATGAGGCGGGTGAAAATGACCGCATATTTCCAATCACCAAAAGTTATCTGCACCACGAGATGAATAGGGGTTCGGATGCGGCAGGCGTTAAACGAATCCGCATTCACGATCTACGCCACTCTCACGTATCGCTTTTAATTGATAAAGGTTTTCAGCCTTTGGCAATCGCTGACCGTGTTGGACACGAAAGCGTAGATATAACCTATCGATATGCGCACCTGTTCCCCTCAAAACAGATCGAAATGGTAAATACACTTGATGAAATATGGAATGGAGATGATTCAAATGTCGGCTAAAAATTTAGACAGTCATAAAAGATTTCGCAACATCACAGTGGGGTTCCGAGTATCGCCCGAAGAAAACGAACTGATTAACAAGGCGGTGGCTCTTTCAGGGTTGCCGAAACAAGAATATTGTTACCGCCGTTGTTTAGAACAAGACGTGGTGGTTCAAGGAAATCCAAGAGTGTATAAAGCGCTCCGCAACGAACTCGCTAACGTCCTTTTCGAACTCAAAAGAATTGAAAACTTAAACGAAAGTCACGATGAACTGTTGCAGTTAATCAAGCTAATTACCATAACGCTCGGAGGTCTGAAAGGAGCGGATGCGAATGACCGATAAAAAAGAAAAAACTGCTCCGATTGTATCTGTTGGCGCAGATACGGAGCAGCAATTTTCTAAATATTCTAAAGATATTATAACCCAAGATGATGAAAATAGCAATAGCTTTGATGAATTTCAGCGTGAAATGATTCGTATGATGGACCCGTCCTATCTCAAAACGGTATCGATGAGCGAACTTTACGACTCCGTTTTTCAAAGCAAACCGCCGTTGGTGGAGGGGCTGCTTTATCCGGGAACGTATATTTTCGCCGGTGCTCCCAAACTCGGCAAAAGTTTCCTGATGGCGCAGCTGGCTTATCACATCAGTACGGGCACGCCGCTATGGAACTATCCCGTTCGTAAAGGCTCGGTGTTGTATCTCGCTCTTGAGGATGACTACCGCCGTTTGCAAGAGCGTCTGTACCGAATGTTTGGAACGCAGATTTCGGATAATCTGCATTTCTCGGTTTCGGCAAATCAAATCGGCAAAGGACTTGATGAACAACTGCAAGGTTTTATAAACGCTCATCCCGACACTAATCTCATTATAATTGATACCCTGCAAAAGGTTCGTGAGATGGGTGGAGATAATTACAGTTATGCAAGCGATTATGAAATTATCGCTCGTATAAAAAGATTTACTGACCGATATGGCGTTTGCGTTTTGCTCGTTCATCATACCCGAAAGCAAAATGCCGATGATAAGTTTGAAATGATCTCAGGAACTACAGGACTGCTCGGTTCCGCAGATGGCGGTTTCATTCTTCAAAAGGAAAAGCGGACAAGCAATAAAGCAACCCTTGAAGTTTCGGGCAGAGACCAACCCGATCAGAAATTTCACCTTTCACGCAATCCTCAAACCCTGCTTTGGGAATTGGAAACTGCAGAAACAGAACTTTGGAAAGAGCCACCCGAACCGTTACTTGAGAAGATAGCGAAATTTATCACCGCAGACAATGCCGTTTGGTGTGGAACACCGACCGAACTTGTCGAGGTGCTCGGCGTTGATATGAAAGCGAACACGTTATCTATGAAGCTGAATATCAATGCGGGGCGTTTGTTCAATGAGTATGGCATTTATTACGAGAACAAACGCTGTCATGATGGCCGCAAGGTGCGACTGCAATTTGCGAAAGCGTGACGATGCGTGTCGGTCGTGACGGTGTTTTAGGCGGAGGCAAAAACATCGTCACCATCGTCACAGACCGACACGGAAAAGTTTAGCGGAGTGTGCAGAGAGTACCTTTTTAAAGGTGGCTCTTTGCCTCTCAGGGAGCGCAATAGCACCTTTTGATGGACGCAGGCTGTCAAAAGTGCTTTTGCGTTACTTTTGACAAAAGTAACAAAACCCGGCTAACGCCGAAAAGGAAGTGATATGTATAAGAAGAACGATTAGTGTAATGGTCGGTAAAGGTTCGGTGAATCATAACAGCCGCAAGTTTAAGGCGGAGAACGTCAACGGTGAGCGCACCCACCTAAACAACGATTACTGTAACGAGAGCATTAAAAAAGTGTATCACACTTTGTTTGATGATGCTCTGAAACGCTATAACGATAAGCAAACCCGAGCCGACCGACGTATCGGCAACTACTATGAAAAGATACGAAATTCGAAACAGGAAAAGCCGTTCCACGAAATCATATTGCAGATTGGCGATATGGTAACGATGAGTTCCGAAAGCGAAAACGGGTTACTCGCTCAAAGAATTTTGGATGAGTATTACCAGGGTTTCCAAGAACGAAATCCGTACCTAAAAGTGTTCTCGGCGCATCTCCACATGGACGAAGCAACCCCGCATTTGCACATCGATTTTGTTCCCTTTACAACGGGTAGCAAACGTGGGCTTGATACAAGGGTCAGTCTGAAACAAGCTCTTGCCAACCAAGGTTTTAAAGGTGGCACTCGTGGCGATACCGAATGGAATCAATGGATCAGTTCAGAAAAGGAAACCCTTGCTGTCGTTATGGAACGGCACGGCATTGAGTGGGAACGTAAAGGAACCCACGAAAAACACCTCTCAGTTTTGGACTACAAAAAGCAAGAACGAGAAAAGGAACTCACCGAGCTTGAAGGAAAACTTGACGAAAGGAAGGATGAATTCAAGGCCTATAAAGATCGTATTGAGAATTTTGACAATGGCGAACGTGCATTACAAAAACTTGATGAAAGTATGCTTAATGAGCCTGAATATCAGTTGGCAGAACCAACCACAATGATGTCCGCTAAAAGCTACAAGGCAAAGTTCGTTGACCCTTTTATCAAAAAACTCAAATCCTTGATCGTAACCATATTGGCTCGATATTATGAGGCAAGGGATAATTGGCACCGCATTTCTGTTTTGAATAATAACCTTGCCCGTGAGAATGAGGTGTTACGTTACGAGAAATACCAACTCAAAACCGAAAATACCGAACTCAAAAAACAAAACCGCCAATATTCCTTTTTGAGAAAGGTATTCGGTGAAAAAGGTCTTGCAGATTTAATCCAAAAGGCTGAAGAAATTAAACAGGCAAAATTGCGTGAAAAGCGTAAAAATTATGAAAGGTAGGAAAACACTATGGAGCAATTAGCGAGATTTATTACAGACGAAAGAACGGGGCTTAAATACGAATTGTGTGGTGATTATTATATCATCGCCGGTGAGGATGAACCAGAGTGTAAGCCAATCGGTATTTGGGGTCAACGACATTTGAAGCACATCCAAAAGCATTGCAAACCTTTATATAACAAAATGCTCAGCGAACATACGCTTTATGATTATCTTTTGCAGCTCGACTGTGACGCCGAAGATACGTTCAATCGTTTGGTTAAACAAATGGCAGAACGTGAGGGCGTGACCGAACAACTCAAAGCAGACAATCAAATGGAGTGGGTTGCTCGAATGAATAACATACGTCAAAGAGCAACTGAAGTAGTACGCAAAGATCTTATTTATACGTAAGGAGAAAGTAGTAGAGAGTGAAATCTCTACCACTTTATTAAAATATGTAAATCTTTAAATGCATTTAAATTGAATATGCCCAAACTCCGTTTTTGCGTCTGATGTTTAACTTAATAGTTAAAGCGCAAAATAATAGTAAAATAGAAGAAGAGAAACGGAGGTTTTGGTATGAAAAAAAGAATTATTACCAATCAATCAAAAAACTTGTTTAAGAATTATTTAATCGAGAATGAAAAAGCAACCGCTACTATCGAAAAGTATATGCGAGATATACACCTATTTGTCGAATATGCTACAGACAAGCCCTTGGATAAGCCTCTTGTATTGGAATACAAGACATCCTTGGAACAAACATACGCTATCAGAAGTGCAAACTCTATGTTGGCGGCTCTCAATTCCTTTTTCCGATTTCTCGGCTGGAGTGATCTTTGTGTAAAGCAGTTTAAGGTGCAAAAAGAAGCGTATTGCTCCGAGGAAAAGGAACTTACCAAAGCGGAATATACTGCTCTTGTAAGAACAGCTGAGCGAAAGAAAAACGAACGGCTTTCCCTCGTCGTTCAAACGATTTGCGGGACGGGCATTCGTGTCAGTGAATTGCAGAGTATTACGGTGGAGGCTGTACGTAAAGGAGAAGCCATTGTATCCTGCAAGGGAAAAACAAGAAAGATATTTATTGTCAGTGCCCTGCGAAAAAAACTGCTTCGATATGCTACAGAACAGAAAATAAACTCCGGAATAATTTTCGTGACCAAAAGCGGTAAACCGCTTGACCGTAGTAATATTTGGAGAGAAATGAAGAGTTTGTGTGAACAGGCCGGTGTTTCTCCTGGGAAGGTATTTCCACACAATCTGAGGCACCTGTTTGCAAGGACTTTTTATGGTATTGAAAAAGATATTGCAAAATTAGCAGACATTCTTGGTCACTCCAACATTAATACCACTCGCATTTATATTATTACTACCGGCGCAGAGCATCAGCGCCGCATGGAAAATATGCGACTGATTATATAAAAAATAAAACCGCCACATAGAGTAGCGGTTGAATACCACATAATGGTTATTATGTTGTATTAAACAATAAGAATAGACAGTATACCTTCATTAAATGCTTAAAGGCAGCTAAAAATAGGTACAACAAATCAGACCTTTTGAAAACAATAACCAAAAGGTCGTATTTTTCACGCCCAAAATCCGTTAATTTTATGTAAATCTCATTTTTATATTGAAAGTACTTGATTTTTTTGCTGAACAGTGCTATAATTTCTCGTACAAATAATGTAACGAAGTATGCTTGTTCGGCTATTCGTACAACATAATACCCATTATGTTGTGCCATCGTCACTTGGCAGGCAGGGTTAAGATTCACGATGAATTAAGGTTTTTCCACATTATCCGTCCGTTTTATTTCTGTCTGTTATCTATCTTGCAAACGCCCGACGTTTGCTTTATTTTGCTGAAAAATGTAGTAATCATTTATGGCTGAAAGGAGAAAGA
>ERZ808032.187-NODE-187-length-10065-cov-3.882960_pt1 | contig 10065 bp, 8 predicted proteins | sample MGYA00380187_ERZ808032 | MGnify/ENA primary metagenome ERZ808032 (study PRJEB31490, sample SAMN06133378) | cow dung metagenome | isolation source: M10 | host: cow | place: China: Chengdu | collected 2015-05 ...
AAAATTCTGCGTCGATAGATTTTGAGAATCTCTTTTTGTAGATGTCATAGAATTGATTGTAGAGACGATCACGACATTCTAATACATTGTCGTGCAAAATTTCAATTCCATAAATTGAACCAATAGCAATAAGGGAGTTATATTGCCATAATGTTTTGTTTTTGGCATATAGTCTATTTACTACAGCCAATTTCCTGTTTAAGATATTTGAGAGGAAGTTACCATTGCCACATGCGGGCTCCAAGAAGCGAGAATCGATGCGTTCCGTTTCATGCTTAACAAGGTCGAGCATGGCATTTATCTCACGCTCGGCAGTGTACACCTCACCATGGGCAGATACGCGTTCTCTCGACTTGATCTGCTCATTTGCAGATAAGCCTTGTTTGGAAGAATTCATACTGCGCCGGTATTGCGCGTCAGAACTATTTTAATCGGGAAATACGGGAAAACCAAATACCTTTTTGTAGATACAAAAAAAGAGCGCGACATCACTTATCGCACTCCGAGGTATTTGGCGTGACCCGTATTCGTAGATAAGTTCTGTCCACGCTCTATGCGCAGACGATTACTGAACTTATTCGTACGAATACATCTTCTAATCGCCAAATTTTCGGAGTATCTCGAATAAATAGCAAACGCTAGTTAATAAAATATGTTATCTAAAAGTCTTCTTTATATATTCTTGTTTTTTTGTTGTTATTTGTGCAAAGATAATATTTTGTTCGTTATTTCATCATTGTTGAACGAATATCCAGAATATGAATTTCGTTGCTATCGTAATAATAGTAAATCCAGGACTTGGGATGAGCCAATAGTTTTCTGTACTCCTTATCGTTACTTTTCTTTACTAGTACGCCTATTGAAGGCATATAAGTTATTTGTTCGATAGTGGATACTATATTCTCTTGGTAAGTGTTTACAAACTGTTCATCTTTGTTTACTAAATACCAAAGTTTTTGTCTTTGAAAGGCATTCATAGCCTTAATGCGCCAAAACACCTTTCTCATACTATATCCCATTTAGAGAAGGCAAACGCTACGGTTTCTTTATCTGCAATAGGACTTTCTTCGGCTTGTTCAATAACCTCATTGTCCGATAAAAAATCATCTTGCGGGAAAGGTCTTTCTATGAAGAAATTTTGTTCTTCTAAACTTTTAGCAAAGTCGGGATGAAAATTTGCGTAAACAAATTCTTTAATCTTTTCTGCCTTGCTTGCATTTAGTAATTTATCTACCAATGATAGTATTTTTGTGTCATTTTCACGCTGGATGCGCTGAACTATACTGTTCTGCAAATCTTGCAAAGACGGAAGGGATGTGCCATATACTACGGCTGGTTCATCAACTTTTTTCATATTATTTCTTCGTATGGGTTATGTTGCGAAATTACATCTTTTTTCTGAAATACAAATTATTTTACCTCGCTATAAAAATTTAACATGGAAATAAGTAAGGCTCAAAAAAACTTTTTCTACCTTTGATAGTACAATAATTTAGTTTTTCTTGAGAAAATGAAACAACTGCTAAAAAAATGGATGTTATGGGGATTGGCTATGCTTTTTCCCTTTGCTATGTATGCGCAAGATGATAGCAAACACAAGGTGGGTATTGCGTTAAGCGGAGGCGGTGCTTTGGGCTACGCGCATTTAGGGGTACTGCATGCCTTTGAAGATTACGGCATTGAGCCTACCATTGTAGCAGGCACTAGCATGGGTGCCATTGTGGGCGTTTTGTACGCAGCAGGATACCACCCAGAAGATATACTGAAGCTTATTTCTGACCACAAGATGACCCATAAGAGCAAAATTATGTCGCTTGATATAAAATCGAGCGAGTTGGGGATCTTTTCTAAAAAGTACATCGCATCTTTTCTAGAAAAGACGCTCCCTACCAATAGTTTTGACAGTCTTCCCAAGCCCTTTTATTGCGCCGTTACCAATTTAATGACCACCAAGGGAGAAATTATTAGCCGTGGCGATAGGTTGCAAAAATACACCTTGGCCTCGATGTCTATACCCGTACTTTTTCAGTCGGTGGTAATAGATAGCATGGTGTACATAGACGGCGGTGTAACCAACAACCTACCAGCAAGCGCCATTAGAGACAAGTGCGATATATTGATTTCTGTAGACGTAAACCCTTATACCGAAATAAAATCGATTAATAACATCAAAGAAGCGGTAATGCGTACCATGAGCACATTGGTAATGAATACCTCTGTAGAGGGAAGGGCATGCTCCGACTACATTGTTGATGTATACGCTAGCAAAAAATACAGTATTTTAGATTTTGCCAAATACCAAGAGATTTATAAGATTGGCTACGAAACTGGGTTGCACTTTTTGTTAAACCATCCCGAATTATTACGAACAAGTGGCGATTTTAAAGACAAACAACCCCACAAACTAGACGAATCAGACCTTAAAAAGAAGAAAAGGAGGTAATTATGGACCGCAAAGAACTTATCCACGTAGTAGCACCTGCTATTTTGCAATTTGAAAACCGCCCCTTTAACCACAAACAATTGGCGGCTGTGGCAGGTATTACCAAGGCTGGCGACAAGGCCAAGTTGCCCCATATTTTGGCGTACTTTGTGCAACAAGGTATTATTCAAGAGGTAGAAAGAGGCCGATACAAGGCCATTACACTTAATAAGTATGTAACGGGTACCATCGACAGAAATAACAATGGTAAGACCCACCTGATTCCCGACGATGGCGGCGAAAAAATCTTTATTGCCGACCGTAATTTAGGGCATGCCATGAAAAACGACAAGGTGCGTGTTTTGGTGTACGCTAAACGCAGTGGACGCCAAACCGAGGGCGAAGTGGTAGAAATTATTGAGCGCAACCGCACCACCTTTGTGGGGGTAATGAACATAGTGGGTGGCGTATCGTTTGTGGTGGTAGACAATAGACTACTTAGCAACGATATTTACATTCCGCATAACAAATTAAACGGTGCAAAAGATGGCCAAAAGGTATTTGTAAAGATGACCGATTGGCCCGAAAAAGCCAAGAATCCCTTTGGCGAGGTGATTGACGTACTGGGCGAGGTGGGCGAAAACAACACCGAAATGCACGCCATTTTAGCCGAATACGGATTGCCCTACTCGTATCCCGAAGAATTAACGGCATTGGCCGAGCAAATTGATGTTACCATTAGCGATGACGAAATAAAACGTCGCGAAGATTGCCGATCTACCACCACTTTTACCATCGACCCAGTTGATGCCAAAGACTTTGACGATGCACTATCGTACAAACCATTAGACAATGGAAACGTAGAAATTGGGGTGCACATTGCCGATGTAAGCCATTACGTTACCCCACACAGCCCCATCGATAAAGAAGCCTTTGACCGCGCCACCTCGGTGTATTTGGTAGATAGAACCATTCCCATGCTACCCGAAAAACTGTGTAACATGGTGTGCTCGTTACGTCCTAACGAAGACAAACTAACGTATTCGGTATTGTTTGAGATGAACGACAAAGCAGAAGTGGTGAATTACCGCATTACCAAAGCCATTATTTGTTCTAACCGTCGTTTTACCTACGAAGAAGCACAAACCATTATCGAAACCCAGCAAGGCGAATTCTGCCAAGAATTATTGGCCATGAATGCCTTGGCCGTACAATTAAGGGAGAATCGCTTTAGGTCGGGGGCTATTTCGTTTGAACGCAGCGAAGTACGTTTTAACATAGACGAACAAGGTAAACCGTTAAGCGTTTACTTTAAGGAAGCCAAAGAAGCCAACAAATTGGTAGAAGAGTTTATGTTGCTAGCCAACAGAACCGTGGCCGAACACATTGGCAAGGTTAAAAAAGGCGATAAAGCCAAAACCTTTGTATATCGTATTCACGATGAACCTAACCAAGACAAACTGGCCAACTTTTCGCAATTCATTAGCCGATTTGGCTACAAACTAAAAACATCGGGCAAGAAAAACGAAATATCGAGCGCTATTAACCGATTGCTAGACAACGTGGCTGGCAAGCGCGAACAAAACCTGGTAGAAACCTTGGCGGTACGTTCTATGGCCAAAGCCATTTATACCACCGATAACATTGGACACTACGGGTTAGCATTTGATTACTACACCCACTTTACTTCGCCCATTAGGCGATACCCTGACGTACTAGTGCACCGCTTGCTATTTAGCTATTTACAGGGCGGTAGCAGCGTAAAAGAAGAGACCTACGAAAAAATGTGCGAACACTGCTCCGACCGCGAGCAAGTTGCCGCATCGGCCGAACGTGCCTCTATTAAATACAAACAAGTAGAATTTATGGCCGATAAAAAAGGACAGGTATTTGATGGAGTGATTTCGGGCGTTACCGAATGGGGCCTATACGTAGAAATTACATCGAACAAATGCGAGGGCATGGTGCCGCTGCGCGATATGGACGACGATTTTTACACCTACGACGAAAAGAATTACTGCATCATTGGCCGCCAAAGCCGCAAAAAATACCAACTAGGCGACGAGGTACAAATTATGGTACAACGTGCTAATTTAGAAAAGAAGCAGTTGGATTTTGTTTTGGTATAGGCCCGAGCGGCATTTATTCGGATAGTTTAAGGCTCTTTTTGGGGTTAATGCCTAGTTCTTTGAACTTTTCTACGCGTCCTAGAACGTTGCCCTTGCCTTCGGAAAGTTGCCCTTTGGCGGTATCAAAAGTAGAGGATAAAGCTTGTATTTGACTGCCTATTTTATCGAACGATTCGGTAAACAGAACTACCTTCTCGTACAAACCAGCAGCACTTTTAACAATGTTTTCGATGTTTTTGGTCTGCTTATCGTACTGCCAAAGGTTGTAGGCCAATTGCAAGGTCATGAGCAAATTGCTGGGCGAAATAAGAATGATGTGCTTTTTGTATGCCTCTTGCGACAACTGCGGACGGGCTTTTAGTGCCGCACTATAGGCTGCCTCGTTGGGAATGAACAACAACACATAGCCAATGGCATCTGCAACCAATTCGTCGTATTTTTTGGCTGCCAACTCATCAATGTGCTTTACCACACTCTGCACGTGTGCTGCCATGCGTTGCTCACAAACCTGTTGCGATTCGGCAGCCATGGCATCGGCATAAGCCGTTAACGATACCTTTGAATCGATTACCACAGACCTACCCTCTGGAAATTTTACCACCACATCGGGACGGAAATTTTTGCCTTCCTGGTCCTTTACATTTTCTTGTACAAAATAGTTTTGGCCTTTTACCAAGCCACTGTTTTCTAAAATGGATTCTAGAATCATTTCGCCCCAATCGCCTTGCATTTTGCTATCGCCTTTAAGGGCATTGGTAAGATTGGCAGCATCGTTTCCTATTTTTTCGGTTTGCTCTTTAAGGCTACTTACTGCTTGGTTTTGTTGTTGTTCAAACAGTTTGAGCATGCCTTCAAAACTCCTTTTCAATTCTTCTTTTTGAACCGCATTTTGGGTTTTGCTATCGTTAACCGATTTTTCGAAAGCCTCAAATTTTTCCTTTAGCGGTTTTACCAGTTCCGACATTTGGTCGCGGTTCTGTTCTTGCAACGACAGCTGCTTCTTACCCAATTGCTCGATGGTAATGCGACTAATTTCGTTTTTTAACCCTTCTAGTTTTTGGTTCCACCTTTCGTCGGCCTCGCGACGCAATTTTTCGGCATGGGCGCGTTCTTCTTGCAATTGTTTTTGCGCCAAAGCACGTTCTTCTTGCAAGCGTATTTGGGCATAGTGCGCCTCTTTCTTTGCCACCTCAACGGTTGTTTGCAAGGCAAACTGCTTGCCACGCAATACCACATACACCAGCAAAGCGCCCACTAAAGCACCTGCTATAACCGATAAAAAAAGGTAAAATCCCATCATCTTCTAAATTCTATGTATTATCTAGAAGGTGCAAAGATACAACAATTTTAGCACAATTCTTTTAATATTTGGTTGTTAGCATTATCTACCACCGATTTGTCTAGGGTTTTTAAATAGATGCGGGTGGTGGTCTCGTTATCGTGCCCCATGCCCTCGCTAATAACCGACAAGGGTATTTGCTTTTGCTTAGCAATGCTAGCCCACGAATGCCGCGCCACATAAAGGGTTAGGGGCGATGTCATGCCTACCATTTGAGCCACATAATGCAATTGGCGGTTGATGCGCGTTAATCCGTACTTGTACCTACTTCTAGACGGGTTAGGCTGCCGCATTAAGGGCAAAAGGTACCCTCTACAACATTGATGCTTGTATTTTTTTACCAATTCTTGCATGGGTTTTTCCCATTTTATATGCATCTCTTGCCCTGTTTTACGCCGCCTATACGATAAATATCCCTTAGACAAATTGGTCTTTTTAAGATGCACCATATCTACATACGACATTCCACGTAAGTAAAAACTTAACAAGAACATATCTCTAGCCAATTCACACAAGTAGTTATCGCTTAAATCCAATTGTTTAATGCGCTTAATTGTTTCTAGGTCGATTGCCCGCTTAACGGTACGCTCCACACCTGTATAAACGTGCTTAAAGGGATTAGATGAGGTTATCAATTTTTTTTCGATGGCCCTGTTGTACACCGCCCGTAAAATACGCATGTAAAACGAACTGGTATTTTTTGCCACGCCACGCCTAAACAAGTATTGTTCGTATTGTTTAATCATTACATCGTCTATATGGTCGATGGCAATATCGGGCAGGCCTATAAACTGCTTAAAACTAGCCATAGCCGATTGGTACGATTCGGCAGTTCCCATACGACAACTCCTTTTTAGTTCGTCAATTACGCGGCACATAAAGTCAAAGAAATTTACCTCGCTATTAGCGGTTGTTAGGTACTCACACTGACCAACCTGCATGCTTTTGCTTATGCACTCCATCCGCTGTAACAACCCTTCGAACCTATCCATTTGAGTAGTAACGCGTTGCTCAAGATACAGCAAGCGTTCTTCGCTCATCGTTATGGGCGATAACATATTCTTTCTCACTGTTAACTTACTAGTTTATAATTATCCTTGTACTGATTTTTTGTAATCGGACGGCGACTTACCGGTTGCCTGACGAAAAAATCGAGTAAAATGATTGGAGTAATTAAACCCTAGCTGCGACGCTACCTCGTTTACAGGCAACCCTACATCTACCAACAAAACAATGGCTTTTTTTATGATCTTGTTTCGAATAAATTCTTTGGCAGTAATGCCTAGTTCGTGTTTTACCACATCGCCAAAATAGTTGGCCGACAAATGAAACTGACTGCTACACCAAGCCACCTGTGGAGGGCCTAAACGACGGGGTAGTTCGCTGCCCTCTGCCAAATAGCCATCCAATATGGTTTCAAACTGCTGAATCAATTCTGAAGCTCGTGTTTTACGGGTGTCAAACTGCCTGTCGTAAAACCTTCGGCAGTAACTAAGCAATTGCCCTATACCCAGACGCACCATGTGCCCAGTAAACTCGTCATCGGGTGCACGCAGTTCTGACAAAATGGTATTAAAGCAGTTTAGCATGATGTGACGTTCGTCTTCAGAAAGTGCTAATGCATCGCGTACTTCGTAATCAAAAAAATTGAACATATAAAAGTCGCGACCCAAGCCTGTATTAACCGTTAACTCGGGCCTAAAGGCCAACATCCACCCTTTTGGGCGCACTTGGGCATTTAATTGCATACTTACTACCTGTCCTGGTTTCATGGTAAATACCGTTCCCGCCTTGTATTGCATGGGCGTTCCTCGCAGGGTAAGTTCGCCAAAATCGGCATCCATTAGCACCACGCAGTACATGCCAAAATCGGTAGGGTTAAACAACGAAAGTTTGGCATCGGCCAAATTAGCAACACTTACCAAAGGATGGTAACTAGGCTGGTTAAAATAGCGGTTAAATTGGTCTATGTTTTCTACTTTACAAACCATATATGTGTAGGTAAATTTGGTACAAAAATAGGTATTTTAGCCAATTATTCTGTAATTTTGGTATGTAAAAATGGTATTTTTAAAGCTAAAAGGTAAAAATGGTATTTTTTTCCGTAAAATGCGTACCTTCCTTATTACAGATTTAGTCTACTTTTGCGGCATCAACAGGTTAAAAACCTGCGTAATTCTATGAAAATCAATAATAATAATCAATTAAACCACACCACTATGGCAGTAAAATTTTATCAATCAGACAACCAAGTTCCCTTGGAAATGCACAAAGTGCGCGTCATTCAAAAACTTTCGCTGCTTCCTGTAGAAGAACGCCTTAAAAAGATTCAAGAAGCAGGCTGCAACACCTTTTTGCTAGAGAACAAAGACATTTACATGGACATGCTTACCGACTCGGGCGTAAATGCCATGAGCGATTTGCAAATGGCTGCCTCTATGCAAGCCGACGACTCTTACGCAGGTTCTGCTACCTTTAACCGTGTTAAAGCGGCTATTAAAGAAGTATTTGGTACCGACAACGTGCTTCCTGCTCACCAAGGACGTGCGTGCGAGAACATTTTGGCTTCTGCTTTGGTAAAACCTGGCCAAACTGCCTTGATGAACTTTCACTTTACCACCACCAAAGCGCACATTACCCGCATGGGTGGTACCGTAGAAGAATTGGTTGCCGAAAAAGGCCTAAAACCACAAAGCAACGACCCATTTAAAGGCGACTTTGACCTTAAAAAACTAAAAGCCACCATCAAAGAAAAAGGCGCAGAAAACATTGCCTTTGTACGCGTTGAAGCAGGTACAAACCTAATTGGTGGTCAACCTGTATCGCTAGAAAACATGCTAGCCGTTACCGATATTTGCCACGATAATGGCATTGTAAGTGTATTGGACGCATCGCTTTTGCAAGACAACATTTACTTTATGAAAACGCGCGAGGCACGTTGCAAATACATGGACATTAAAGCCATCTACCACCTACTTGCCGACCATTTTGACATCATCTATTTCTCTGCCCGTAAATTAAGCTTCTCTAAAGGCGGTATTATTACTAGCAAAGACCCTAAATACACCAAAATGATGATGGAATACATTCCACTTTACGAAGGTTTCTTAACCTACGGGGGTATTGACGTGCGCACCATGGAATCGATGGCCCAAGGTTTGTACGAAAGTTTAGATATGGAATACATCAACCAAGGTCCTGAATTTATTAACTACCTAGCCAAAGAACTAGACGATTACGGTGTACCTGTTATTTTGCCTGCTGGCGGTTTGGGTTGTCACTTAAACGCAGGTGCCTTTGTACCTAATTTGCCACACGACCAATACCCAGCTGGAGCCGTTGCCGCAGCACTTTACATTGCCGGTGGCATTAGGGGTATGGAACGTGGAACCCTATCGGAACAACGCAACCCCGATGGCAGCGAACCCTTTGCCGAACTAGAATTAATGCGCCTAGCCGTACCACGCCGCGTGTACACCCTATCGCAACTTAAATACGTGGCAGACCGCGTAAAATGGTTATGGGACAACCGCAACCTAATTGGTGGTTTGGAATGGGTAGAAGAACCTTCGGTACTTCGTTTCTTCTTTGGCAGACTAAAAGAAGTAGGCTACTGGCAAGAACAATTGGCCGAAAAATTCCGTCAAGACTTTGGCGATAGCTTATAATATTATTTCTTTTGCACAGAAAGGGCTGACACCACGGTGCCAGCCCTTATTATTTTATCTACTGCAGTAAGTTTTTATTTAAGGGGTTCTACAATATTCCAGCCTGCATCAAACAGTTCAAAATATTGGTAGATATTATCCAAAGCAGACTTTTCTACTGTATTGGTATTTTCTTTCACATTCAAAGCACGCATACGTGCTGCAAAATCATCTACAAAGGCGCTTACACTGTCAAACACTATAGCCGAGGCATCGGCTTCTACCTTTTTGGCATGCAACACACCGTTGTAAAGGTGCAATTGGTAATACGCATCGGCTATCTTAACGGTAACTGCATAATCGGCATTATCGGCACCCGCCTTGCTACCATCCAACAAAATGGCAAAATAATCAAAGATAAATGCTGGTTGCATCACGCGCATATTGCCAGCCATTATTTGAATGGTTTGCTCCTTAGACAAGGCACCCGATAAACCACCGGTACGCAAGTCGGAAGCGCCGGCCAAG
>ERZ808032.188-NODE-188-length-10056-cov-3.724822_pt1 | contig 10056 bp, 6 predicted proteins | sample MGYA00380187_ERZ808032 | MGnify/ENA primary metagenome ERZ808032 (study PRJEB31490, sample SAMN06133378) | cow dung metagenome | isolation source: M10 | host: cow | place: China: Chengdu | collected 2015-05 ...
CCGAACAGAGAAGTTAAGCCCGTCCGCGCCGATGGTACTGCACACCCGTGGGAGAGTAGGTAGCCGCCGTTTTTTCATGAAGAAGAGACCTTGCCAGCAACAAGCTGACAAGGTCTTCTTGCGTTTATATGAGAAAGGATAGAAGATCACGTTTAATATATGTTTTATCGCGATTATTATATAAATACAATTAAGGTGCGTCATATACTGATTTGACGCACCTTAATTGTATTTATATGTATTTAGATTCTGATTTTACAGTGCTTAATATAAGCGCTATTAATCAAAATTTAGTCTTTGCTCCATTTCTGACGGGTTTTCCTGTTCAAGTGTATAGAAACTGCTTCCGTCAAAGCAATGCGTGCAGATTCGTTCTTTGGGTAACCCAATGGCTTTTACTAGTGTTTCAAGTTTTGCGAATTTTAGTGAATCTAGATGCAGACGCTTGGCAATCTCTTCTACCATGCGTTGGTATTCTGGAGAATCTGTCTTTGTGTATGCTTCTACGTTTTTGTTCATGTCTCCTTCAAAGTCAGCAATAATCCGTCGTGTAATTAATTCCATTTCGTTCTTGCTGGCGCTGAAATTGACAAAAGGACACCCGAAAATTAGTGGCGGACATGCGATACGCATATGTGCTTCTTTAGCTCCAAGTGCATGCAAGGCTTGTGTATGGTCGCGTAGTTGAGTACCTCTGACAATAGAGTCATCACAAAATAGTACTCGTTTATTTGATAGAATATCTTTGTTTGCAATTAATTTCATTTTTGCAACAAGTGCACGCATATCTTGTCTGGCAGGAGTAAAACTACGTGGCCATGTTGGCGTATATTTTGAAATTGCACGTGCATAAGGCACCTTGTGTCCTTCTGAATAGCCTACAGCCATACCAAGACCAGAGTCTGGTATGCCACAAACACAATCAACTTCTACAGGGTCTTCTTGTCCCATTTCTCTACCGCATTCCATTCGTACCGCTTCTGCGTTTTTTCCTTCATAGCAACTTGTGGGGAAACCATAATACACCCATAGGAAAGAGCATATCTGCATGCCTTTATTGGGGCGGCGCAGTTGCTGCATTCCATCTGCTTGAATACGGATAATCTCTCCAGGACCAAGATAGTGTAGTGTTTCGTAACCTAAATTGGGAAAAGCTGTATTTTCAGATGCTACAGCCATGGCGCCATCTTTCTTTCCGACAACAATTGGTGTACGTCCCCATGAGTCACGTGCAGCTATAACTCCATCTTCTGTTAGAAGAAGGAGAGAGCAGGAACCTTTAATTTTACGAAATACATTTTCAATTCCGTCAACAAAACTTTTGCCACGGACAACAAGAAGGCCTATAAGCTCTGTGGGATTAATTCTGCCACTTGAGAATTCGCTTAAATGCATACCTTCGTCAAGCATTTGCTGAGCGAGTTCATCAAGATTGTTAATTCTTGCCACTGTGACAATGGCAAACCTTCCTAGGTGGCAATTTATCAACATAGGTTGCGCATCTGTGTCTGAGATGATTCCTATACCGCTGTTGCCGATGAATCTGTCAAGCTCTGATTCAAATCGTGTGCGAAAATATGTGTTTTCAAGATTATGAATGCTACGGTAGAAACCGTTCTCGGTACAGAACGTAGCCATGCCGCCACGTCTGGTGCCTAGGTGTGACTGATAGTCTGTGCCGTAGAAGAGGTCTGCTACGCAAGGTAGTTGTGATACAGTACCAAAAAATCCGCCCATATCTTAAAATGTATATTTGAATGAAATTACAATAATTGTTTTCAACATCAAAGTTACGGCAAAGGTTGGAATTTACCAAGGATTTTTGCTCTGTTTTGGTTTAAAAGCGTTTATTTTAATTTTAATTTATGGTTATGCCAACCCCATTCGTTTAGCTTCTTCCATCATATAATCAAATGCGGCATCATGGTTGGAAGGAATGCGTGACTCCCATATGGCATCCTTGACAGCTTGTTTCAATAAACCTACCTCTCTGCAGGGGGGGAGGTTTAGCTTGTTCATAATTTCTTCACCAGTAATAGGGTTTGTCCATGTGCGATAGTTGTCGCGTGCTTGCAGGTCAATAATTTTTTCTCGGACAAGTCGGAAATTATCTAAGAATTTCTGTTTTTTTGACTGATTCTTGGATGTAATATCGGCTTCGCATAAAGTCATCAAGTCGTCTATGTCGTTGCCTGCTTCAAATAGCAATCTTCTTACGGCAGAATCGGTCACTTCTTCGTCGGCAATAACTTGTGGCCTCATGTGCATGCCAACAAGTTTCTCAACGTAGTTCATTCTCTCATCTAGGGGTAATTTCATACGACGAAAAAGGTTTTTAATCATTTTCTGTCCGATGAAATTATGATTATGGAAGGTCCAGCCTGTTAGATTGTCCCAGCGTTTAGACCGTGGTTTTCCAATATCGTGAAGCAACGCTGCCCATCTTAAGAAAAGGCTATCTTCTGTATTGTTTTCCGTTACTTGTGCTATATTATCAAGGACTTCAAGAGTGTGAAAGAAGTTGTCTTTGTGTGCCTTCCCATTTCTACTTTCTGTACCCCTTAAAGCTGCTATTTCGGGTAGAATAATATCTAAAAGACCACATCTTTCCAGTTCAATAAAGCCAATGCTTGGGACAGGGGAGAGTATTATCTTGTTTAATTCATCAATAATTCGCTCTTGAGATATAATTTTAATTCTCTCTGCATTTTGACATAGAGCTAATTGAGTAGTGTCTTCTATACGGAAATTAAGTTGGGCGGAGAAACGGACGCAACGCATCATACGTAAAGGATCGTCGCTGAACGTGATATCTGGATCAAGTGGAGTTGCAATGATACGATCTTTCATGTCCAACAAACCGTCAAACCTGTCAATGAGATTGCCAAAATGCTTTTTGTTTAACTGTATGGCAAGAGCGTTGATAGTAAAATCACGGCGATCCAAGTCGTCTTCCAAAGTTCCATCCTCAATGATTGGTTTTCTGCTATTGCGAGCATAGCTCTCTCTTCTTGCTCCAACAAACTCAATTTCTTCTCCATGCCATTTCACCTGCGCTGTACCAAAATTTTTGAATATTGACACATGTGCATGATGCCCTAGTCTTTTTTCTAAGGCTTTTGCTAGACGTATGCCAGGACCAACAGACGGTGTATGTGTGTTTCTGGTTTCGCATGCGTTGTTGGGGTCAACAACAACACAGTCTATGTCTTTTGAATGTCTGTCTAAGAACAAATCTCGAACATAACCGCCAACAACGTAACATTCCAAACCTAATTCATCTGCGGTTTCAGAGATGCGATGAAACATAGGCTTGTTTAAAAGATTGCTCAAATCTTTGTTGCTGAGGTCTAACATGCTATAGAGATAACTTTTTTTTGTCTTCTTTCAGTTTTCTCTCAAAGAAACGTACCTTCATAGAGAGTCGCTTCCATTCTTCACCTGTAACACAGCCTAAACTATCTTTTGCCTCCATCATTTCTATGCTATCCAAAAGAAGTATGCCTTGTGCACGAACATTTATTGCTGTGGGATATTTTTTGCGCATACTTATGATGCTATCTCTGGCTGCATCGTATCTGCCAGCATATAGATGCTCCCTAGATTTGGATAATATCTCAGATGCCATTTCATCAGGTGACTTATTGTCACAAGAACTGAGGGAAGTCAAAAAAACGAGAATAAATAGAGAATATAGATACTTCATGGGAGTGACTGAATGTAATATAATTTATTATCTTTTACGTCCAAAAAGATCTTTCATTCCGTCTAGGTCGAATCCGAGTGAGAATCTCATAGTTTGATCAAGAGGGTTACCTTGTGCTGTAGCAATGCAATAGGCTGCGTCAACACTGAATACGCTCATCTTTAAACCTGCACCAACGGTAAAATACTGTCTGTTACCCTTGTGAGGATTTTCATAGTGATAACCAGCACGGAGCATGAAACGGTCATTGTAGGTGTATTCAGCGCCAAAACTCCATCTCAACTCCTGAAATTCTTCCTTAAATCCGCCAGGGGCATCGCCAAAACTTTTGAAAATACCTCCGATTGAACTTACAGAATAATAGTCCTCTTCCAAACGCTTCTCATAGTCCTCGGCAGATTCTCCTTCGCCTTGAATGGGCTTAGTAGGTATGCAGAGCTTATACACTTCTGCACCAAACGAAAATTTATTGTATTCGTTAATGGGTACTGTCATATTGGCACCCAAACGAAGCATGGCAGGAAGAAATTCTGCATGGGTGCTATTGCCCATGTTGATTTTAGAACCAATGTTAGTTAATGCTATACCCCAAGAGAGACTGCATTCGCGATTTCCAACCATAAAATATCCTTGCCGATACATAGTAATATCAGCAGCGAAGGCTTTGCCTGTAGATGCTTCCTGCGCAGGATCATAATTCATGTTAGAAAGAATAAATCGCATGGCAACACCCATAGAAAACGTTTCTGTGAGCAAACGGCTGTATGCTACATCAATAGCCATTTCATATGGGCTGAAACTATAGTCTCCAGCTGTGGTAGAAACTTCGCCCATGCCAAAATAACGTAATGAACCACTTATGGCAGAGTATTCGCCGATTCGATAAAAGCCAGAAACATTGGCCAGATTAATACCTGTAACAATCTTGCGTAGCCATGGAGTGTATGAGGCACTGATGCCAGCACGGGCAATGTTCCAGGGATACTTTGCGCAGTTCCAGAATTGGCTGTTGGCATCTGCGTCTGTCGCTACACCCATGTCGCCCATAGCTCCAGCTCGGGCATCTGGTGCAATGGCCAATGACGTTACACCATATATTTCTGGATTAAATCTTTCTGAAAGTTCAGAATTCTGTGCTGCAGCTGAAATGCTTGCAAAAACAACTGCTATGTAAAATAATATTCTTTTCATACGTGATAATATAACTGAATATGATGTCTATTTATTGCCTCTAAAAATGAATTTCTTTTCTTTGTGGCTATTTTTGCTGCCATTATATGAGGCATTAATTTTACAGATATAAATTCCGTTGTTTAATTTAGCACCATTGCTGTTGCAGCCTGGCCATGGAATTGTTATTGTACCCTTGTCATCGTTTGCCTTAAATTCTTGTCTCCATTGCATAGCACCAGATATAGAGAAGATTTCCAATGAGAAGTCACATTCAACTCCAGGCAGGTTATAGGAAACATGGAAATTAGTGTGTCCCGTAATAATATCTTCTTCAAGAATTAATGAAACAATTTCAGCTTTCAGGTTTTCTCCTACAATAAAATTTAAGGTTTTGATACTTGTATTGTTCAGCATATCCCATGCTCTAAAGCTAAGGTTGTGAGCGCCAATTTCTAGCTCCGGCATTTTATTAAAAGTAATCAGACCTTGTTTGTAGTTGCTGGCACTTGGTGTGTAGTATGAATTAAGGTTATATGTTTTCTTAGGGTCGCCATCGATACACAACTGCAAGTCATGTCCAAGTCCGTTTCCATTGTATTGAATCCCAGATTCATCAAAGAGTTCAGCTACAAAAGTTGGATTGCTACCCACTGCTTCACCATCAGCAAAGGATTTGTCATTGAGATAAATAAATATATCGGGACCTATGGTGTCGTTATCTGCATCAGAACTGTATCCGCCAATCAAAAAGGCTTCGTTATATCCATTGGCTTCAATTTTATTCTTATTGTCTGTAGCATAGAACACTAATCTTCCGTTTTCATCGCTATAACTGATGTCTTTGGGTATAATTAGAGAAGTTTCGAATTTGCCATTTCGAATACTGTCAATACCTAAATTTATTTCCTTATCCCAATCGGTGTATGTAAATGGGTCATTACCAGTATTGCTACGTGTAGTTATGTTGTTTTTATTGTCATACAAGCGATAGTTTAGTGTGCCATTGAAGTTTTCAACGACGTTGCCTTCAGGATTCTCTATGTGTCCAGATATCTTAATGCGTGCACCACCCTGTAATTGCTGCTGACCATTTACGGCTTCACCATTTATGCTGTCCAATATTATATTTGGGATGGGGTTTCCAAAGATGAGCGACGGGTCACCAAGCAAGGCATACTGCAGTTTGTTTTGTGGTTGTGAACCATCAGAACTATTGCTCACCATACCTTGTTTAGCAAGTCTTAACGCCTCGCCTACGCTAATGCGTTTGCCATCAGAGTCAGTGTCAAATAGGTATTTTGAGAATAGTCTGTTTAGGTAGAAATTTTGGGTGCTGTAAACAGTATGTGTAGTTCCGATGAAGGCTACCCCACCGCCATCTTTGTTCAGTACAGCAGCCTCGCCCAGATTCTCTTCATGGCTGTCAAAAGGAGAAATGTCACATGCGGCAGTAAACCATAGTGGTAGACGATCGGTTTTCCAATTCTTCATGTCATCAAGAGTTACAACACGCTCATGACTAAGTAGGTATGTTGCACCGTGTCCGGTGTAATTAAAAAACATTACACCTTCCCTTATGTAATTGTTGATTATGGTCTTAATCTCGGGGTAAGAATAATATAGTCCCTGGTTTACAAGGGAATAATTGTCCCACATTATTTTGCGAACATCAAGTCTTGGTGCTGTTTCTGCTATTCTGTCTGCAACTTGGTTTGCTTCGGTCATGTGCGTGTTTTCGTCGCCATCATCTCCCATAACAACAATGCGGTTACACCATTCTGCAGCATTGCTCCTTGATAGATGTGCTACAGTTTTATCTACCATGATTTTGGCTTCTGCTTCAGTTGTTACTGGAAAACGCCCTATTGCCAAATCAGATATGTCTCTGGTAGGTGCGTTTCCTTCTCCGTCATCCATAAGGCCGAAATAGTCCTCCCAGCAGTAGGCGTGTGTGTCGCTATAGCTGTTTTCGCTTTGGTATGACAGAAGATAATCATTTGGAGAAAAACTACGCCATGATGTGGATTTCATCCTGTTATCCCAAGCGCAGTCACCGAAGAGAAGCAAATATTTAGGTGCAACGGAACCTTTGTTTCTTGCTTTGTCATACAGCATCTTTAAGAAGCGTCGGTAAGCAGTTGCATCAGGTGTACCTGACGAAAATTCGTTATAAATATGGTCGGCTTTTACAACTAGGCAACTTATACCGCTATAGGTTTTATGCGCTTCCGCAAGCCTGTTGGCCTGTTCTATAAGTTTTCCGCTTGCAGGCACGATTATCACCATATCAACCTCACTGGCGGCATGTAGATTCTGGTTTTCAATAGATGCCCCAGCTTTAGGTTCAGGGAAGGGATACTCTGGGTTAAAAGCAACAAAGTCTCTTTCACCTTCTTCTGTTGTAAACGAGAGTCCATCTTCGGTGTCTTCTGTAACTATCAATTTAGCAGGTTCGCCTCTTCTTCCTAATTGCATTATCTTTATTTCGGACGTGTTTCCCTTTATTTCGGAAAAACGTGTCGGACCACTAAAAGTTCGTGTTACTTGTGATGAATTTCCAGTTCCTATACCAGTACCTCTATAGCCTCCGCCAAATTTGATGAATCCATCCTTTATTTCTATTGCAGAGGTATAGTTAAGGCATATATAATCCAATCTGCCTTGCACGCTGCTGCTTCCTTTTGTTGAAAGTCGGATTTCCCACGTACCATCCTCTTTTTTGAAATCAGAGACATCTAGATTGTTTATCTTTTTCTCGGAGAAGTACATATAATTTCCTGGCGCAGGAATCGTTGTTGTTGTCAAGGTTGAGTCATTGACAGTTACGGTTAGGGGTGTGCTAACATTGTTGCTGGTGAATACTAGCGTAAGTTTTTCATTTCCGGTACTGTTAATATCTTTAAAAGAATAGTTTTTATATGATGCTCCGGAAAACAAGGAACTCTCAACAAGATTCCTGCCAGCCCTAAACCAGGCGAAGTCATCTACCTCGTGTAGTGCATGGGCAAGTGTTGTGTTTATAGTCTGTCTTACGCTGCCGGTATATTCTGTTTCTGTAGAGATGTCTTCTCTGCTGCCTCCTTCTGTCAGGAAATAGGTGGCCTGGACAGCATAGGCATTAAAGATTCTATTTGCTCCATTCCACTTTATCAATCCATTACCCCAGAAAAGCAAATCGCCCTTGCTGTTTTTGAATAATGGAACTTCTTCAAGGTCATCAAAATCATTGTCGGCATCAATTACCTCGTGTTGCTGATGACCTCCATATCCATACAGATGAACATTGTCGGGATTGTTAAAACCCATTTTTGAAAGGAAGCTGGCTGAAAGCCTGTATATGCCATCATGGGTTATGTGTATCTTTTTCCATGTGCCTGAAGCTAATACAGAATTTTCGGCATATCTCTCTTTATGTAAAATCTGCGACCTATACAATGATGTCTTGGGCGTGGCTGTGATAACTACTTTAGCACTTACAAGTTTCTTGAACTCATGTCCCTCTTTTATGATGGGAATGAAAAAGTAATTAAGTACACCTTTGCCTTTGCTGATGGATATATATTGCTCAATCTTCAGTTCTTTGCCTATAAGGTGAGTGTTCCTCTTTGCCAGTTGTAGCTCTTGTTTGTCAAGTGGAGCCCATGAAGGGAATTCAAGTTCTATGCTGTAGGTGTGTTGCTTGTAGTCACTTTCCAGTGGAACTGCTTCGCTGTATGTCGGGCACAGAGTGTCTTTGATTATTATGTCCCAATCAAGAAAGGTTAGTCTCTCTTGGGCGAAGGACACTGAGGATGCCAGTATGCAGACAACCCCAAACAGGAAGATGCGAAGTTTGCATTTGTGCATCATATGTATAGATGACTGTGTTGTTTAAGCTATTACTAAATCTTATTTGACATTGAATTCCAAGACCTTTTCTCCGTTGAGCCAGCCCTCAAGATGGTCATTAATGTTTACTCGCCCAACCCCTACCGGTGTTCCTGTAAAGATGATGTCTCCTGTCTTAAGGGTGAAGAACTTGCTGATATAGCTGACAATGTAGTCAACAGGGTGTATCATGTCCTTACTGTTTCCTTTTTGTACGGTTTTACCGTTAATGTCAAGGCGGAAATCTACCCCCCTAGCAAGAACTTCGGAGACAATATGGGCTTCGTTTCTTTGGGCGGCACCCTCAAGCAAGGCTTCTTGGTCGTTATTGAAGTTGCGAAATTCTCCGATAACAGCACTGCCATCAAACCCTTTGGCAATATCCCATGGCAATCCTTGTGCTCTCAGTTTTCTTTGAAGGTCTCTGGCAGTAAAATCAATTCCTACAGTGACTGCGTCATAATATCTGTGTGCAAATCGCTCGCTTATACTACGCCCCATTCTGCAGATTCTTACTACAAGTTCGGTTTCGTATTCACACTCTTGTGTATAGTCTGGAATAAAGAATGGACGTCCTCGTGTAATTAATGCACTATCGCATTTTGTAAATACTACGGGTCCATTATATGAGCAATCCATGCCACATGGCCAACCTGGGGCAGACTGCTCTAACTCTATCGCATGATCGCGATAATTCATTCCTATACCAAATATCTTCATATCGGTCGTAAAGATACGAAGAATAGTTTAGAATTAGGAGTTAAATACAAACAAAAACCTTCTCGCGTGACGTTTTCGCGCACCACTCGTCCACTTTGTCAAATGGACGCGTCTATTTGGCAAACTTCACACGTGAAGTTGCCCAACTTCTCTAGAGTAAATTGCAAACTTCTTTGCAGTAGTTTTATGTCGCATTTGTCCCGAATGGCAGCCATGTCAAATGACATTGTCTTGTTTGCGCTCTTTGCCCTGGATTACAATAGTCTATCTATAGTTGTTGAAACAAAAAAGAGAGGGAAATACTTAATTGTATAACCCTCTCTCATAATTTAGCGTTTTGCTAATGTTGCTTATTCAGCGCGCAGTGTGAAGCGCTTGAAGTCGGTTACGGTGAGCTCCTTGTCGATGCTCTTGAGGTAAGAATCAACAGTGAGGCTCTTGTCCCAAATGTATTCCTGACTCATCAAGCAGTTCTCCTTGAGGAACTTGTTCAGACGACCCTTAGCGATGTTCTGAATCATAGCCTCGTTGAGGTTAGCAGCCTTCTCTGCAGAAACTGTTGCGATGATTTCCTTCACCTTAACAACATC
>ERZ808032.189-NODE-189-length-9990-cov-2.982346_pt1 | contig 9990 bp, 17 predicted proteins | sample MGYA00380187_ERZ808032 | MGnify/ENA primary metagenome ERZ808032 (study PRJEB31490, sample SAMN06133378) | cow dung metagenome | isolation source: M10 | host: cow | place: China: Chengdu | collected 2015-05 ...
ATATTCACAAATCTCTTCCTTACATTGGTCAGCCAGCATTGCATCTGCTTTAAGCCAGCCGTTAATAACATCCGTTATAGGTACCTTTTTCATAGTGTATTTCGTTTAAAACAAGGTTTCTCATTCAATGCCCCGGTTGGCTTTCCATTTATACCGCATTGACCGCCTAATACATAATGCTCACAATCCACGCAATAGCCTTTTTCGACCTCAACATCATTGCCAGCATCATTAATTACTGATATTGACTTTTTGATTGACTTTCTAATTGACAATCCAAGCATCTTTGCCCATCGGTCTATTGTTGTCAAGCTCACATGAAAATGCTGGGCGCAGTCTTTTCGGCTTACTATGCCATAGTTGTCTATCATCCAGGACTTATGGGAATCAGTAAATTCAATCATTACCAATCTTCTTTTTCATTTCCTTCCGGAAGGTCCTCATCTATTGAAGAAGTGACCCATGGCTTCAAGTTTCCGACAAACGGCATGTTTCTCAAATCTTCCTCTCTCATCCTCTTAAGCCTCTCCTTTGAGAATGAAGCCTTGATTCCATGTGTTTGGCCATAGCGCTTTTCTTTGAATTCAAAGGCTGTGAGATTCAGCTGGACATCATCAAGTGGTCGCGTTGTCGGCAAGCCATCAATCTTGCCCTCATAAGAATCAACAACAGTTCCCTCTTCGTTGTCAATAGGGATGACCACGCACAGCTTCGTGCAAGTACGGCCCTCAATTTCCATGACCTTTGCGCCCTTCAGTTTTGTCAGCGCAATTCGTAGATTGTAATTTGACATAGCTTAGTGAATTATTTTGTAACACATTGCCCTTCCAGCTGCATGGGCCATTAGGACATCTTTTATTTTATCGAAGTTAGAATCAATGAACTTAGCTTGTTCTTGCTTGCAATGAATAGCCATCTTGTCATTTTCGTATGTGAATTTGATTTTCTGATCGAGCAGAATCTCGGCATTCTCAATTTCGGCCACTCTTGAATAAACCTTGTCCCAAACCTCAAGGAAAGTCTTGCAATCGCGCGCTCCGGTCTTGAATTCCCAAAACTCCGCAAGTCCTAATCTTTTCTCGGTTGAGTCATACTTGGAGCCGGACTTGTTCTGCCATCCATTAGCCTGATTATGCGCGATAAATCTCTTGACCTCAACCGCCGGATTGTTCGCTCCTCTAAAAAAGAATAATTGATAAAAATATTTTTCTTCTTGTTGTTTTTGGGCCTCGGTCAGTTCGCTATAAGAACAAGAATATTTATATATTTTTATATTATTATATTTATAATAAGTCTGCACTACTGATTCAGTAGTGTTTGAGACTACTGTTTCAGTACCTTTTCCATACTGATTCAGTAGGGCTACTGATTCAGTAGTCTTGCCTTTCAAGGCCCTCTGAGCGCACTCCTGATTCAGTAGTCTTGAATCTTTTTCTTCATATATCCTATCCAATCGAAGCGCTCCTTCAGCCTCAACTTTCTCCATTAATGCCTCAAAATTGGTTGTATATTCCGGTGCATTATATGTTCCAAGTTTATTGATATAACCAGACTTTACAAGAGCCTTGAGAGTTGAATTGATAGCATTCTCTGATGTAGTGAACCATTCAGCCATCTCTTTAAGGCTAGCGCGAAATGTGTGCTTCTGATCGCGCGTATAGCTGTGTATAAGCGCAAACACAAGCAAGCTGTTTCCCTTCAATCCCAACTCGGAGATCATGGGAGCCTGGATGACTATGTAATCAAACTTTTTCATATACTTTGACTAACCTTTATAATCTTCAAATCTTTTGACCGCACCGAATACAAATCGGTTGTTTACCCAGCGCTGAAGCCGTTTATATATTGGGTCGCAATGCTCTTTGTCATAAATCATCACATATGCCCAATAACCTAATTCTCTTAGAGTGTATATCCTCTCAAGGTCTTGTTCAACTGTGGTATCATAATTGACTAAAACATAGACCACAGCATTATGTCCTCGTTTTTTTAATAGTATTTGATGTTTCATAAACAGCCTCAACTTTGGAAGGATGATGTCCTTGTCTTTGTATTTATCCCATGCAAAGTGAATTTCTTTAATCTTAATCTGATTGAGCATTTCAATCTTTTCCTTTGTCATCAAGCGGATATCCAAGCCTTGATTGAAGTCCACCTTTGCCTTGCTGTCTATCAGCTGCTGAAGAAGGTCTTTCCAATCTTTGCAAGCCAAGATATTAGGATCGCAAAGAACGATATTGCGCTGCCCCCCCCAGAATTGTTTCAAGTCAGCAACCTTGACCGAACATCTTCCTTCCTTCTTTCCGACAATGCAGAAGTCACATCCACGCGGACATCCTCTTGTGAGAAATCCAAAAGCTGTGTCTTTGGTCAGTTCCGGATAAAGTGAATAATCCGGATAGATGCTTTCAATCTCAGCTGGCAAATTCACATCCTTACTTTTGTCAAAGACCTCTTTTCCATCAACGAGGCTAATCGCGTAGCCGGAGCCACCTCTAACCACCTCATGAGCATTAATGCAATAGTCATAATCAGGAGTGAAAGAGAATACTTTTGACAAATACACCTTATCAAACCATCCATCAAATGGACCATACCACTCAACTTCATCTCCTATGCTCTTATGATATGCTGATATCTTCATCAGAGCCAGGTTCGGAAATGTCTTTCCACCATCTACATCTATTAATCCAATTCTTGACATTTTTTGACTATTCTTTTTCTTGGCACCCATGACCAGCGCCAACCGGCCATAGGCTTGGAAATGTATTTGTGTTTGTGTTTGCTCCGCGCTTCACAGCGCTTTTTTATTCAAATAATGATTGCTGTGTTATAACTGTATTCCCTAAGACCTCAACGCCATGAATCTCTTTCTCAAACCTCTCATTGGCTTTGTCAAAATATTCCTTATCCAGCTCACATCCGTAAAAGTCAAGTCCGGCATGATAGGCTGCTATACGGCTGGAGCCTGAGCCTAAATGAGTATCTAATATCTTCTGCCCCCCCCCTTGCGAAATTTTCAAATATCCAAGCATACAAGGCCTTTGGCTTTTGAGTTGGATGGATGCGGACTTCTTTATTTTTCATGTTTCCTTGCAACATCCCTTGCCATCTATAGGTAAACATTCTAACAGCTGTCTTAAATGATGTCCATGCCAATTCACAATCAGCAAAAGGATTATTGCCATTCTCTTTATTCCAAACTATCCAGCATGATGAGTCATAAGGAATACGGCTGATAAAGTGATTTGCTCCGAATATAATTTGATTCTTACTGCATCTTTGTAGCTCCGCAAAATAAGCAATGTCAGGTGCTTCAGTATCCCATGTTTTTTTTGTATATGATGTATTTTTAGCTTTGCGTGATATTCCAATAACGCCACCATCCATATTGATCCCATATGGCGGATCAACCACCGCCAAATCAAAGAACTTATCCGGAAACTGCTTCATAAACTCCATGCAGTCCATATTTCTCACATCACTTACCATTGTGCATTTCTTTACTTTTGAATACTACAACCATGCTTGGGAATGGTGCTGAATTCTTACTATTGCCAAACTTCAAACGCCCTCTAAGAAACCTTATCTCTGCCTTACCATAGATGTAATCATGAAACCAAGCTGTGTCAGTCCTGGAAGGAATAAGCATGACAACTGTTGCATTATTAAACATGGCTTCATCATGACATTTTTTAACCCACTTTGGCAACTCCTTGCCGTAAGGTGGATTGCAGTAAACGATTTGCCCCCCCAATTTTGAGCTAAGCCATCATCCTCTATGGTAAAGTGTTTTTCACACTTGGCGTTCTCATGTGTGCTGCATGGATCAATGGTAAAATGAAACTCAGCATCCAGCTTGTCAAAAAATCCTTGCGGAGTGGCCCATTCAGGCGTATTGCTGGTAAATAAACCTTTCGTTATCATAGTTCCCTAATCAAAAAGTGACATCTGAGAGCCTTGTTGCTCTTTGCCAATAATGAAATCACATATAAAGTTTCTTGCGTAATCCGGAGAGATCATTGATCTTTCTTCGCTACATAAACCGGCTTGACCGCTTGACTTAGCTCTCACACCTTGTGCAATACTTCCGGTAGCAACTTTTCTCTGCTTCTTATCAAATTGCTCAGTAAATCCATGTGTGGGATTACAATTCCAAAACCAATAACCGGTAGGCTTTACATAGTAGTCACCTCTTAGCATCCTATTTTGGTCTTTTATTGTTGGCCCTTTTAAGAAGTAATGATTGAGATAGGAATCGGTTATTGGATTTTCAAAAATCATCCTTATGCCTCTTTTCAAGCAAACTCCAACCAACTTTGTAAGCAACCCTAGATATTGATTCCTCTTATTCTGCCTTTCTATAATCATCTCAATTCTATCCACAGCTGGCAATGCTCTATAGTTATGTGCATTGAGTGACATCATATATTGAGACATCTGACAAAAGTAAATGCAAGGGAAAAAGGCTATTATTAAGTCACCATCTTGCCCCCCCCCGGATTGAATCAAACAAAGAAGGTTTGCCAGCATAAGCATCCTCTATTTCTTGGAACAAATCTATCTCATGGTCAGTCTCGCCAAAGTTGTTTTGTATGTCATAATCCTCGGCTGGAATTCCCAACTTGATAAACTCATTCTTGAATGTTCCTGATTGCTCAAAAAAGCAATGCACTTTTCCCTTGATATCCATCTTATCTCAAATCCAAATTATCTATATCTTCCGCTGTTATAAAATCAGCCTCTAGACCGAAAGCAATGACAATTACAGCTGTGATCAGATGACCAATGTTATAACAAAGAGCAGCAACTGTAATAGCAGCGCCAATCGCGCAAATGATAAATCTGATAACCTTGTTAACCTGGTTAGCTTCTTTCTGTGACATGACTAAATATTTTGATAGATTAAACTTTTGATAGACCCATTTTAGAAATCGTTGAGGCTTACATGACCGACATCCAACAAGCCAATATGTCAACACCCTTGTAGGCTGGTCTGCCATTGCTCTTGCGAGTAATAGACTTGATTAAGCCTTGCTCAGTCCATGCTCTGAGTGTGTGTCTATGGATGCCCAAAAATGAACAAGTCTCATTGATCGAGTAACGAGCATCTTTATTTACTTGTGGCTGATTCGCGTTCATCTTGCAATCGTATTATTGTTCTTCCGTTAATTTCTTCTATGATCATGAAATCCCTTTCCGGATATCTTTTTTTTAGCAGCTCGGCAAGCTCTTCCTTTCTCGGTTGCCCTGGCTGATAGCAGCAATAATCACATTCTTCGACATCCAGCCTTCCGGCCTTCATCAGCATCTTATCTGCTACCTCAACATTGTACTTTGTCATTATGCCATTCTTTTTACCATAAATCCCTTCTTTCCTACCTTGTCAACTGACCAGGAGCCACCAATAGCGCCCTTCAGTCTCACACAAGCATTTCTCAAAGTGTTCTCGTTCACATCAGCTCCGAAGAATACACTTGCCCCAATCTCCATTGCTCTCAATGTTCCGCTGACATTGACCACTTGTATTATTCCCTTCATTGCTTTTCCGATTTATTTTGTTTTTATTTGCATTGGGTATATTTATTGAGTGCAAAAGTAGACTTATAAATTCACTTTTCCAAGAAAATAGTGAATTATTTTGTACATAATAATTACCTAAAAATTCAAAAGTGTTATGAATCAAAGACTTAGAATTCTAATTACAGAATTGAGAAAGCGCAAAAAAGTCTATTCTCAAGCCGAATTTGCCCAAATTGTAGGTATCAGCAGAACACAGTTCTCTGAAATAGTGACAGGAAAAAGAAAATTAAGTGACAAAGCAATTCACAAAATTATCAAAGCTCTTCCTGAGATCAACGAAAAATGGTTGCGCGATGGAGATGGCGAGATGCTGAAATCTAATTCAGCAAATGCAGAAAATCATTCGATATCTATTGCCGGAGAAGAAGTTAAAGAGAACAAAATAAATGTGAATACGGATGAAACAATAGCCATGCTTGTTGCCGAAGTGGCTGCACAGCGCAAGCTAACTGAAAAAGTCTTAGAGCAGAACTCCGACTTGATTGCCATAATAGCCGGCAAAAGATAGTTGCTTATATGTTTCATAATTTGAAAAGTTCGCTGATGCCGGACATTTCAAAAGTATGCCAAACTCATATTTTGCTAGAAAAAGAATTTAAATCATAAAATTATGCATGGAATGTCAATCGTGTTAAAACTCATTTCTATCCTGGGTTTTATCGCAGCTGTGATCAGCATTTTTAATGGAGAAATAGAAACTGCGCTTCCACTTATAGGCGCATGCATTACTATCTTGGCAATAGGAGTATTGTTTAAGAATCTTGGAGAAGCATTTGAAGATATTGCCTTGATGCGAAAGAGACAAAAAATGGAACTTCTTGCAAAGGGCATATTGAAAGAAGATGATGCTAATGCCCAGATAGACAAAGACAAGCCGGAGCCTCAACAAATAAATCTTAATGACCTATAATATGAAAAAGCTCGCCTTTTTAATTGGTTTATTAATCAGCACAAGCTCATTTGCTCAGCACCATTTTCAAATTACGGAAGCAGCGCAACTTATATGGCAAAAAGTATATGAGTCACCAGCAAATGCAACACAGTATCATGAAATGCTATTTAATAGTGGCAAGTTTAGTGACATTGCAGAACTCAACGGAAAAATCACTTGCTGGCTTAATGAGACACCAATAGATTACAATCAAGCAGGGTATGATATAATGCAAGTGTCTATGTTTGTAAGAGATGGAAACATGAAATGCTTTGCCACAATACAATTCAAAGAAGGCAAATATAGAGTTACTCTGGAGCAAATTCAAGTGATACAGCGCTATGACACACATTTATCAAAGAAAGGTGAAATCACATATTTAGATAGGCACGCGATCAATAGAAAAGGTACATTTAATAAAATGGTAGAAAACAATTCTCTTGTTGTTTTAGATGCTCTTTTCAAATCCATGTTTGAATATAAGCAAGCCACCCACTTCAACGATGAATGGTAACACTATGTGCAAATCTTGTGCAAATTAAAAAGACTAAAATCATAGAAAACTGAATATTAACAACTTATAAGGCATTTGCAACATCCTTCTAAGCTGTGGGTCTTGGGTTCGAATCCCAACCGAATCACGAAAGGATAACGCGCTGCAAATCAATCATTTAGATTCGTGGCGCGTTTTTCTTTTAAGGTAGTTTTTGAGACTCAAACGGCATTAAAATTGTCCTTTTTTGTACAATTTTGTACAATTTTGGCCAAAAGGTGTGCAAATCGTGTGCAACAATTATGGCAAAAGCAACTTTATATCTTGATCTAAGAGCCGTTAAAGATGGCTCACCTGGTCCTCTCAAAGTCAGAGTCTATCACAACAAGAAAACTTTCTTTCTTCCCACTTCTATCTCACTCTTGGCAAATCAATGGATGGATGGCGAGCCATACGGCTACATTGTCAACCATGAGCGCGCCAAGCAATGGAATAATTTCTTGAAGCTGCGCATGCTGGACATTACATCTGAGCTGATCAGACTTGATGTAGATGGCAAACTTGGCTCTATGTCCTCAACTGAGCTGAAGAAGAGACTCTCATTGCTATGTGGAGCTGTTGAGGAAGAAGAGACTCCATCCGGTTTGTTTTGGCCGATTTTCTGCGAATACCTGGAAGCACAGAAGAATTCCGGAACCAAGACCATATATAAGCAAACGGCATCACGATTGAAAGCCTATGACCTCAACATTGAGAAGAGACATTTCAATGAGATAGACAAAGCATGGCTTGAAAGGTTCGATGAATTCATGGCCTTGTCAGCTCCAAAGAAGAATGCAAGGAATATTCATCTTCGCAATGTGAGAACTGTGTTCAATTATGCTATAAATATCAAAGAGCTGGATATATCTTATCCGTTCAGATCGTTCAAGATTTCAGCCGAAGCCACTCCAAGCAGAGCATTGACTATTGACCAGATTAGACAGCTGCGCTCTTACCCTATAGATGAGCCACATTTGGCCAAATATCGTGATATCTTTATGCTGATGACCTACCTCAGAGGAATCAATGCTGCTGACCTTTTTACAGCTACAAAAAAGGATGTTATAAACGGAAGATTGGAGTATAAGAGAAAAAAGACCGGAACCTTCTATTCTATCAAGATTGAGCCGGAAGCGCAAGAGATTATTAATAAGTATTCCGGCCAAGAATATCTGCTTGATATCTGCGACACCTGGAGCAATCCAACCGACTACCTTCGCAAGATGGACAAAGGACTAAAGAAAATCGGCCCAATGGAGCGAAAAGGAAAAGGTGGAAAGAAGATATATAATGGAATATTGCCTCAACTTTCTTCTTACTATAGCCGACACACATTTGCGAGTCTTGGAGTTGAGCTGCACATCCCTATTGAGTTGGTCTCAGAGTCTCTCGGTCACAAGATAGGCTCACCGACCACCGCCATATATATACATTACATTCGCCAGCAAGTAGATGATGCCACGCGCAAAATAATTGACTATATATGTCAATAAATTAGCAAAAAGGCCTATCTTTTTATGAGGATAGGCCTAATGTTTTAGCATTCCAAACCATACATTTTGCGGATGCTGTACTTGCGGTCTGGGTCAGTTATCCAGGCAACAGCCATCTTATAGCATAGCTTGGCATACTCTGAGCCATTGGCCAATGTGGTAAGGACACCACCATAATCAGAGTGAATCATGTTCATGGCGTAGAAAAGCACCCATTTATTGAATCGGCCTTTCTCTTCTATCTCACCGCCTAAACTCTTGACCACATCAAACACCATTTGAGGATTTGGCCATTTGGGATAATTGGTCTTATCGTAGTTCTCCAATTTGGCAGCCATTGCCTTGGCTTCTCCCTCGGTCAAAAACTCTTTATACTCTTCGACACCTTCACATATTTCCATCATTTCCTCAAAAGACTCATTGTCCTCTAGCATATGAGTCATTTTCATTATAACAGGCCAAGCGCTATTGCGCTCACCAATCTTCTCTCGGAGCATATCTACAAACTCCTTATACTCTTCTTTCATTACTTCTTGAATTTAGAGGCAAGAATTTCTTTGAGGCCCTCAAACGCATTTGCGCCCAGCTCTATTCCAAAGATGTTAACACTTCCCTTCTCTTCAGCATGAGCAATGAAAGCATCAACATATTTTTGTGCGATTTCTTTTACCTGATCATCCGGCACAGCTCCAAGAACCTTGTTTAACATAGGAGTCACTAAGACCTGAATAGTTGGCTCAGCCAAAAAACCAAGTTCCTTCCAAATGTTATAACTTGATGGATTTACGCCGATAATGCCATACATGAATTTACCAATAGGAGACTCATCCGGAATCTTGAATTTAGGAAGAACTGAAGCAGCCACATTGAAAAGCCATTCACTCAAAGCTGCACTTACCTTGTCTATATTGCTCATGATTGTTGTTTTTGAAAGGGAGAGGCTTTGACACCTCTCCCCATGTCAGACATTATGCTGTAGGAGCAGATGAATAGATATTGCCACATCCGCAACCGCTTCCGCAAGCAAGAGGATTGTAAACCTGAGCTACAGCGCTGGTTGTTCCAGCTGTGTAGTCTGTGATCAAGCGCGGAGCAAATGTGCTATTTGCATAGTTAACAATCTTGCAGTCAGCGCATGACCTTCTCTCAGCCTCAAGCTGTACCTTGTAATCAATGTCTTTGCGAACATCAGCAAATGAATCCACGAATGCCTGATTCTGGACAGACTGTCTAGCAGCGAAGTCCTGGAGTCCGGTAATCATACCGCGAAGTTCTTTGTAAGCATCGGTAATCTTCTGGTCGGTGTAGATGTTTGACTTGAGAAGAGCAATCTCAGAGTCCTTTGCAGCGAGCTTGTTCTCCTGTTCCATTTCAAATCTGGTAACAAGATGATCACCTTCGCTGACAACAACTGTATTGCCATAGCCACCGCGATTACCCATCCAGCC
>ERZ808032.190-NODE-190-length-9984-cov-2.006662_pt1 | contig 9984 bp, 5 predicted proteins | sample MGYA00380187_ERZ808032 | MGnify/ENA primary metagenome ERZ808032 (study PRJEB31490, sample SAMN06133378) | cow dung metagenome | isolation source: M10 | host: cow | place: China: Chengdu | collected 2015-05 ...
TAAAAAATATGCTTTTGAAATTGAAACTTTAGAAAAAGTAAAAAAAGTATTAGAAAGTTATAATTTTAAAGAAATAAGAGTTCCTGTTTTTGAACATACAGAATTATTTCAAAGAGGTGTTGGAGAAACAACAGATGTTGTTCAAAAAGAAATGTATACTTTCGATGATAAGGGGGGAAGAAGTATAACTCTTCGTCCAGAAGGTACAGCTGGTGTTGTGCGTGCATACTTAGAAAATGGTATGGGAAGTATGCCAAGTCCAGTAAAACTTTGGTATAATATGGGAATGTATAGATGTTGGCATTTGTCAATATTTAAACTATAATTGTTATATTTGCAGAGCTATCGAGAGGTAGCATACATATTTACGGAAAGCGTTTGGCTTTTATTCCTTCAAACTGAATCTGGACAATTCACGTGTAACATGGAATATGAGTTATACGCTTGCATTGGTTATTCGCTGGGTTTATAACCCTCACAATAGCCTGTGTGAGCTGTATTATTCTTATTCTTTGCACAGGCAGTCCAGAGCCCAGTATGTGAGTAAGAACTAATCTGGCTCACACTTTCTTTTATGGATGGACACGAACGCATAATATCCTGAGCCGGAGATATTGATAGGAGTTACTATCGATGAAATATACTTTCTCGGGACACGAAACCTTTCAGTGCAAAAACATGTGGCTGAAGAAAGGCTACGATTTTGTAAAGGCGGGCAAGTCCTTTAACGTTGATTCTGCTGTAGTCGATTTGGGAGTCGGTAAAAACATGGTTGCATCCATCAAGTTCTGGCTCAAATCTTTTGGCATTATTGATGAGGATAACCAGACAACAAAGTTTGGCGATCTTATTTTCGCCGACAACGGATATGACCCATTCCTCGAAGACCCCAACACATTGTGGTTCCTTCATTTTCAGCTTATCCACACATATTATGCAACGCTGTATCGTCAGGTATTTGTAAACTTCCATAAAGAACGTAAGGAGTTTTCTAAGACCAATATATTTAACTTTATCAAGCGACAGTTTGCAGACAAGGCTTTTGAGAAGACAATTTATAACGAGAATACTATTAACAAGGATATCTCAACCTTGCTAAAAATGTATGTCATTCCTGATAACTATACATTTGACGATTTCTCTTCTGTCCTCATTGACTTGAATCTTATCAAGAAGGTCGAGAAAGATTTGTATGAGTTCAACTATGTAACTAAGGCCGAGATCAGTCCTCTTGTTTTCTTGTATGCTGTTAGAAGTATTGCTCCGACATCTAAGGTCATAGAATATGATAAACTTCTAGAGCTGTCGTTAATGTTCTGTTTAAGCCAGGGCGATATGTATGAGATTTTCGCTGGTTTGACTGCAATCAACAATAAGATAACATTTGACAATGCTGCTGGTGAGCAGTTATTCGTTATCAATGATGACATTGATACATACGACGTGTTATCTATGTATTACAATCAGAATTAGGGAAATGAAGTTTTCTACATCAATAAATATAGAAAGGGATAGCGACAAGGTATTGAATTATGTCGTTACAGCGAATGCGAAGCAGTCAATTGGAAAGATTGTAGATGCATTCAATACTGGTATTCATTCGTTCTGTTTGATTGGATCATACGGTACCGGTAAGTCTAGTTTCTTGCTTGCCCTGCAGAATTGCTTGTCGAATAAGGTTACTGGCGAGAATGTTCTCATTAAAAATATTGGACAATTCAACGGTTATGAGAAGTTCAACTTCGTCAACATCGTTGGTGACTATACTCCGTTAATTGATTTGATTTCAAGCCATCTTCCTAAGAAGTCACTCGGTGGAGACAAGAATGTGTTTGCAGCTCTTGACACTCTTTACAAGAACTCCATGAAGGAAGGAAAGTTTCTTGTAATTGTAATCGATGAGTTTGGAAAGGTTCTGGAGCATGCCGCTAAGAATAATCCTGAGAAGGAAATGTACTTCTTGCAGAAGTTCTGCGAATATGTAAATGATACCAACAAAAACATCCTTCTCCTAACCACTCTGCATCAGGGATTCAATGCTTATGCTAAAGGACTGAAGGAAGAACAGAAGCAGGAGTGGAATAAGGTCAAGGGTAGAATTAGCGACATCGTATTTAAGGAGCCTATAGAACAGCTTCTTAATCTTACTGCGATTCGTATTTCCGAAAAGAGAAAGGTTCAGGATAGCGAGGCTGCCAGGAAAATGTATAAGCTCGCTGTGGAATCCAAGTTTGTTGGTGAAGACCTCAAGCCAGAGGTGTGTGAGTCGTTATATCCAATGGATATCTTCGCAGCCTATGTACTTACACTGGCGAATCAGAGATACGGCCAGAATGAAAGAACTCTATTCACTTTCCTGGAGGCAACTGGAGAAGACTCAATATCACAGTTCGTTTCTGGCCCTAGATCTCTTTACAACCTGGCAAAGGTTCATGACTACATCGTATATAACTTCCATTCATATTTGAATGAAGCAAACGCCGACTCTGCGAACTGGTCTGCTATTAAGATAGCACTTGAAAGAACAGAAGGATTGAATTTGCCGTTGGAGGAAATTGAGCCAGCCATCAAGATTGTCAAGACTATCGGTCTTCTCAATATATTCGCATCATCAGCTGCTGTTATTGATAATAAGTTCATCGGCTGGTACGCCCAGCAGACAATGAACATAGAGAATGCTTTGCCAATACTCAAGAAGCTGGAGATGGCAAAGATTATCCGTTATGCAAAGTATAAGTCTAAGTATATCCTCTTCGAGGGAACAGACGTGGATATTGAAATGGGCTTGTATAATGCAGCTATTGAATGCAAGAGAAGCGATGATTTCATTGACAAACTAAGACAGTCATTTGATTTCAAGGTATCCGTAGCGAATGCTCACTATTACAAGACAGGTACTCCTAGGTACTTTGAATACTTGATTACAAGTGCTCCTATTGATAAGGTTGCCAAAGGAGACTATGATGGAAATATCAACCTGGTCTTCCCTCGAAAGGATGATTTTGAGAGTGCCAAGGAGAATTGCATGGCATTGACAAACTTGCCGATTGCTTACTGTCTTTTCAAGAATGCTAACGAAATCATTGACCAGATTTTTGAAATTGATAAGCTTATTTGGGTTAAGAATTTCTATATAGGCGACGATAATGACAAAGTTGCTCATAAAGAGATTGACAACCTGATATCATATGAGAAGTCCGTTCTTAACAGAGTGGTATTGGACAGCCTTTATTCTAATAACGTAGAATGGATTTTCAATGGTTCTGTATTGGACAACATCACTGGCAGCAGCGCGTTAACGAAGTTGCTTTCGACTATATCTGATACGATCTATTACGGAACTCCTGTATTTAAGAATGAGCTTATCAATAAGCCAAAGCCTAGTTCAACAATGTCTGTAGCACGACAGAATTATCTGCTGTCATTGTTGGAACACAAGGATGTAGAGAATATCGGTTTCCCATCTGACAAATTCCCGCCTGAGAAATCTATTTATCTCACAATGGTTAAGAATACAGGTATTCATTCTGAAGAAAACGGTGCATTCTCATTGGCTGCACCGAAGGATGAATCATTTGCGATATTGTGGGATATCTGTATGGATTTCCTCAAGTCCGCTCAGAGTAAACAGAGAAAGCTTGGCGATTTAGCGAAGCTGCTCGCATCTGCTCCGCTTGGCCTCAAGCGAGGATTTATTGACTGTTGGTTGCCGACATTCCTTATCATCAAGAAGGATGACTTTGCTCTTTATTCTGATGGAACATATATTCCTTTCATCAACAGAGAGGTTCTTGAACTTATACAGAGAAACCCTAACAGCTTTACGCTAAAAGCATTCAATGTAGAGGGTGTAAAGCAGGTGTTCTTTGATAAATATCGTGAGGCTATTAACCTTAAGCAGTCAGACCTTACTGGCACATCATTCATTGAAACGATTCGTCCATTCTTGACGTTCTACAAGAGGCTGAATGCATACGCGAGAACTACAAAGGATATCTCTACTAATGCTAAGAAGTTCCGTGACGTGATTGCTAAGGCTACAGACCCAGAAGATACATTCTTTGAAGTTTTGCCAGAGGCTTTAGGATTCAAGGAAGTAATTCTGCAGCAAAATCCAGAGGCTATAGAGAGCTTCGTTGAAGTTATTCAGAACTCAATTCGTGATTTAAGAAGTTGCTACGATGAATTTGTCAAAGCGATTGAGAAGAAGATTCTTAGCACACTTAAAATTGACGAGGACGACTACGCGGTTTATAAACCGATTATAGAGAATCGATATAAGGCAGTCAAGACTGAACTTATGCCGATTGATATGAAAAACTTCCACGCTCGCTTGACAGGTAAGTATGCAGACAGAAAGACATGGATAGAAGCTGTATGCTACTCTATATTGAATAAGGCCTTAGAGAATATAAAGGATAGCGAAAAGGACTTCTTGTTCATGTCCATCCAGGACAGATTCTTCCAGCTCGACGACTATGTTGAAATGCATAAGCTTGGAGATGAAAATGTCATCAGATTGCATATTACCCAGAATAAGGAAAAGGCATTTGTAAAGCAGGTACTTATTCCAAAAGAAAGTATGTCGGAAGTTGAAAGGCTGGAGCAGCAGATTGAACAGCTTTTATCGGGAGATGACTCGATAAATATGGCTGCTCTTATGAAACTGATTAAAAAGAAAATGTAATGAGTACACCGGTAAGACATGTATTAGGCATATCGGGTGGTAAAGATAGTGCAGCATTGGCTATTTATCTCAAGAACAAGTATCCTGACCTTGAGATAGATTTCTATACTTGTGACACAAAGTGCGAGTTGACTGAGACAGAAGAACTCGTTGACAAGTTAAGATCATATCTTGGTAATATCACGACTTTGATAGCCGCTCAAGGAAGTCCTGAGCCAACACCTTTCGACCATTTCTTAAAGACAAGCGGTGGTTACCTTCCGTCTGTTCAGGCAAGATGGTGCACCAACAAAATGAAGTTGGCTGAGTTTGAGAAGTATGTTGGCGATACTCCTTCTGTGTCATATGTTGGTATTCGTGGTGACGAGGACAGAGAAGGATATGTTTCGACAAAGCCAAATATCCAGGCAGTGTTCCCATTCCGAAAGAACATTTGGAGTCTGGATGTTATTAACGAAGTTCTGCATAATACAAACATGGAGAAGTTCCATGATTGTTATAAGAATGCTGTTGATGAGACTACATACGAGGAGGCAAAAAAGATTTTGCTGACTCCAATGGGCAAGGGCTTCTTCTATTCAAAGAAACTCAATGCCTTGCTAGATATTAACGTAATTGCATTCAATCATGCGGTATTCGCATACCTTAAGCAGTATACTGAATATCCGGTTGGAAAACTCGATTATTTCCCATTGATTGATAATGATGATGTACTGGGTAAAGAGGATATTTTTAGAATCCTTGAAGAAAGCGGTGTCGGTGTACCAGCGTACTACAATCTAATTGACTTTGAGGTTGACGGAAAGAAGGGACAGTATTGCAGAAGCCGCTCTGGTTGCTATTTCTGTTTCTTCCAGCAGAAGATCGAGTGGATTTGGCTATACGAGCAGCATCCAGAACTTTTCGAGAAAGCAATGAGCTACGAAAAGGACGGATATACTTGGATTCAGGGTGAGCCTCTGAGTGATCTTATAAAGCCGGAGCGAGTTCGTCAGATTAAACTTGACCATATTAAGAAGACAGAAGCAGCTGCAGAAAAGGCGAAAAGTTCTTTGCTGATTGACCTTCTGGATGACGATGAAATTAACTGTGCTAATTGTTTTATTTAGGAATGTTAAACGATGTCGAATGGGCAGAAGATGGCGTCTATACTCCACAAGGAGAGCATACACCACATGAGTTTTTCTCTAACGCCCTAAGTAATAGCTTGATGTTTGATATTCAGTTGGGTTATTTTAATTCAGCTGCTATCAATGTCCTTTCTTCTTCGTTTGCTACGTTTATAAGCAACGGAGGATTTATGCGCATGGCTATTAACCAAATCGTTTCTGCGAAAGACAAGGCGGCTATTTCATCAGGATTGGAGGGCGGTTTAGATGCGCCTTTTGATCTTACTTGTTGGGAGTCTATTAAAGCTGGATTGGATGAATATGGAGAGCATTTCTTCAAGTGTTTGGCATATCTCATTCAGGAGAAGCGTATCGAAATTCAGATTATTAAACCTAAAGCAACGTCAGGTATTGCTCATACTAAGAAAGGTCAATTCATGGATTCTGACGGTATGGTTGTGGGCTTCTCTGGTTCTGCTAATTTCACATTGGGAGGTTTGTTTAATAATCTCGAAGATATCAATATTTTCTTGAGCACTTCGCCGGATCGTTCTATACAGAAGAAGATTAAGAATCAAAAGGCGGAGTTTGACAAAGTGATGGAAGGCACGCAAGGGGAGATTGAGTACCTGTCATCGAAAGATCTCGAGGCTGCTATCACTTCGTCCTATGGTAATCAAGATATAGAGGATTTGCTTAATGTAGAAGATAAGTTAAGGACTTATAAACGAAAAGAAAAGGAGGCAAATCTTTTGAGGGATGGTGGACAGGGTGTTTATTATAGTACTCCACGATTCCCATACAAGGAAGGCCCGAGAGAGTATCAGAAGGCTGCTTTTGAGAATTGGAAGAATAATAATCAGAAGGGCTTGTTTGCTATGGCTACCGGTACAGGTAAGACCATTACTTCATTGAACTGTTTGTACGAGATTTATGATAGAAAGGGGTACTACAAGGCTATTATTTTGGTTCCAACTGTAACTCTAGTCAATCAGTGGGAGGAAGAGTGCCGAAAATTCCGTTTCAATAATATCGTGAAGGTTTTCTCTAAGAATCCGTTCTGGCAGGATGAGATTGACAGAATATGTTTCAATGAGAAATATCAGACAGATGACTTTCAGTCATATATCATTATCTCAACTTACGCATCGTATTCGCGGCCAAAGGTTTTTGAAAAACTGAATAGTCTTGATAAGAGAAGGGTTCTGCTGATTGCAGATGAGGCACACAATATGGGTGCTGAGTCAATGGCAAAGAAACTCAAGGATATACCTTATGCTAGGCGTATTGGCTTGTCAGCTACTCCTGAACGCCAGTTTGATGAGAGCGGCAATGCGAAGCTAAGAAAGTTTTTTGGAGCAGAGGAGGCTTATACTTTTGAGTATTCCATGGATGAGGCTATTCATGGCGCAAATCCAGTGTTGTGTAAGTATTACTATTACCCTCATGTGATTCGTCTTACAGATGATGAAATGGCTGCTTACATAGAGTTGTCAGAGAAGATCTCCAAATACTTCAACTATGATACGGAGACCTTTACAACTAAAGACGAAATTCTTAAGAGGCTCTTGCTTGCTCGTAAACGTATCATTCATAAAGCTGCAAACAAGCTACCTGCCTTTAGAGAAATTATACAGAAAAGATACGAGGAAAGAGGCAATTTGAATTATACACTAGTTTATGTTCCAGAAGGTTTGAAGCCTGATTATTTTGGAGCAGAAGATGATTTTGATAAGTCAGATATTATTGGTGAGGACGTGGATACTGATCGTTTGATTAACGAGTATACCGCATGTGTTCTAAATGTTGATGGACATGTGACGGTTAGAAAGTTTGTTTCTGGTCAGAAGGATAGGGAAGAGCTATTGAGAAATTTTGCAACTGCAAAAGTCCAGGTTCTTACATCTATGAAGTGTTTGGATGAAGGTGTTGACGTTCCAAGAAGCGAACTGGCCATTTTCTGTTCAAGCACAGGTAACCCTAGGCAGTTTATCCAGCGCCGTGGTCGTGTGTTAAGAAAACATCCAGAAAAGGAGTTCGCTATTCTACACGATCTTGTGGTCGTACCGGAGGTCGGATCTCAGTACAACAGCTATAAGATGGAAAGGTCTCTTCTACAGAGTGAGTTGTCACGAGTGAAGAATTTTGCAGATATGTCGGAGAATCCGTCATATTCTGAGATGGAGTTGAGAAGTGCCTTGGATTACTATGCGTTGAATTTATAATTTTAACAACTATACATTATGACCAACAAAGAGAGAATGTTACGAATGGTCCTTGATGACCAGGCTCTCAAAGAGAGGTACAAGTATGATGAGTCCGATTATGAGGACTTTGAATCTGCTTTAGGCTCAAGCAATCCAGTGGTTGTTGCCGTAGCTAAGATTATCAATGAGCTGCGCGGTGCAACTGATGAGTCTACGCAGAAGAAGGTTTACGGCACAGTGTTTAACTACTTAAACGAAAATTACTATGATAATTAAAACTCTAGAAATTCAGAATTTCAGGAGTTATTACAAGAGTAATGTGTTTAACTTCTGCGATGGACTGAACTTGATTATCGGTTCTAATGGTGATGGTAAGACAACTCTTTTTGAGGCTTTAGAGTGGGTGTTCAGAACTGATGATGTTGTTAAAACTGATGTAAAATTCATTTCTAAGAAGAGGGCAGAGGAGTTGTTTTCTGGCGACTCTGATATGGTTGCTGTGTCTGTGACTTATGAGCACAATGGCTGCCAGAAGATTCTTGAGAAAAAGTTCCGCTTCACAAAAGCTTATAACGGTGATATCACTACCTCCAATTATGAGTTCAATCTAATTACTCAGGATGGAGTTGAGCGTGATATTAGACCAGGAAATAGGTTTGAGTATGATCTGCCTTCTGAATTGAGAAAGTATTCAATGTTCAAGGGTGAAACCAATCTTGATATTTTCCAGTCTTCTAATGCGCTTAAGATGCTTGTTGATACATTTAGCGATGTAAAAGACTTTGATGCTTATTTCTCATTTATGGAGTACGCTACGAGAAAGGCAGACCAGGCACGTGAGAATGCTCAGAAGACAGACCGTCGAAATGCTACTGAAATCCGAAGCTTGACAACTCAGATTGAAAATCTTAAGATGGAGATATCTCGCAAGACTAGAGATCTTAAGAATGCAGAGAACGAGGTTGAGAATTTTAGTGAACTTCTTAAGAATATCGAGCAGAGCAGAGAAGCATCTAAACTTCTGATTGCTGTAAATAATAGAATAGCAAATCTTGAGAAACTGAGGAACGAGACTCGTGCAAGAATCCATGAGGATTATACAATCAATCTTCTCGACGACATGTGGATTCTCATGGGATTCGAGGAGATTGCAAATGAGTATACTGCGATCGTGAGTGCGGTCGATAAGGAACGCAGAAAACTTGAGAACGAGCACCAGCAGCAGATTGGAGTGAAGAAACTCTTGAGCAAGGCTGAAACTAATTTCATTCCTCTTCCGGCTCATGTTCCAGGACCGCAAATTATGCAGGAAATGCTTGATGCAGAGGTGTGTAAAGTTTGTGGAAGACCGGCTGCTAAAGGATCTGACGCTTGGAATTTTATGCTGTCAAAGCTGAACGAGTATAAGGATTCTCTCAAGGTAGAGGATGAGGAAGAGGAATCATTGTATGAAAATAATTATATCCAGGAACTTCAGAAAAGAGATACTATTCTGAATGATAACCTTTCTCAGATTACTAAGCTTCGTACAAAGATTGAGGATGCAATCGCTTTCTATAATAGGTTGCATGAAGATGTGAAGAAGTATGACGCTAATATTGAGAGGGAACTTGAGCAGAAGAAGAGGATTTTGGCACAGACTGACGGTCTTACAGAGGAACAGCTTACTGCAAATTATGAGAATATCTCAAACTGGATGACTAAGAAGCATACGGCTGAGAGGAATATTGAAATGCTTAAAAAGCAGATTGCTGCTGGTACACTCAATTTAACAGAGTGCCAGGAGAAGCTTGCAAAACTTGCAAAGGGAACTTCTGCTGAGATGTATTCGAATACCTGGATGATTCTCAATAAGATTGCTGAGGCGTTCAAGAACGCAAAAGAGACCAATAAGAAGAGACTTTTGATGTCGATAGAGGATGAGGCTAATGCATATCTTGAAATGTTGAATATCGATGATTTCAAGGGTACAATCAGGATT
>ERZ808032.192-NODE-192-length-9929-cov-3.999797_pt1 | contig 9929 bp, 6 predicted proteins | sample MGYA00380187_ERZ808032 | MGnify/ENA primary metagenome ERZ808032 (study PRJEB31490, sample SAMN06133378) | cow dung metagenome | isolation source: M10 | host: cow | place: China: Chengdu | collected 2015-05 ...
TATATTTTTACCAATATCGTGCACATCGCCCTTTACGGTAGCCAACAACACCTTGGGACGATGGGTGCTATTTTGGGCTTCTTGTTGCAACAAGGGTTCTATAAAACTAACCGCTTTTTTCATCACTTGCGCCGTTTTTACCACTTGTGGCAAGAACATTTTGCCTTCGCCAAATAATTTACCCACCTGCGTCATGCCCTTCATCAACACCTCTTCTATCAGTTGAATGGGACGATGGGTTTGTAAGGCTTCGTTTACATCGGCCTGTATAAACTCGGTTATGCCATGCATTAACGCATGCACCAACCTATCTTGCACCGAAGCACTGCGCCAAAGGTCAGTTTGTTCTGCCTTAGCCACGGTTTCGGTATTTTGCAAGGTTTTAGCGTAAGCAATCAACTGGTCGGTAGCATTGGGATGGGTATTTAAAATAACGGCCTCTACTTTGGCCAATAACGTGGGCTCTATTTGGCTGTATATTTGCAATTGGGCAGGGTTAACTATGGCCATATCCAAGCCTGCTTGAATGGCATGGTACAAAAATACCGAATGCATAGCCTCGCGCACCACATTATTGCCCCTAAAAGCAAACGATAGGTTGCTAATACCACCACTTACCTTAGCATGTGGTAGGTTTTGTTTAATGTATCGTACCGTTTCTATAAAATCTACACCATAACTATTGTGTTCTGGCATACCTGTGGCTAGGGTAAGCACATTAGGGTCAAACACAATATCTTGAGGGGGGAAATGTAGTTTTTCGGTTAACAGTTGGTAGGCACGATGGCACACTTGGGTACGTTTGGCGTAGGTGGTGGCCTGTCCTTCCTCGTCAAAAGCCATTACTACCACCGCTGCTCCCATTTTTTGGATGTACGATGCGCGCTCTAAAAAGACCTCCTCGCCCTCTTTTAGCGATATCGAGTTAACAATGGCCTTACCTTGTACATATTGCAATCCTTTGGCAAGTACCTCCCAACGCGACGAATCGATCATGACAGGCACACGCGCTATGGTGGGTTCATTGCCCATCAAGAACAAGAAATGCGCCATTTCGGCCGAGGCATCTAACATGGCATCGTCCATGCAAACATCAATTACCAAAGCCCCACCCTCTACTTGTTTACGGGCAATGGTAAGGGCTTCATCGTATTTCTTTTCGGCAATCAATCGGGCAAACTTTTTAGAACCTGCCACGTTGGTGCGTTCGCCCACGTTTACAAATTGCTGGTCGATGCACAAGGTTTCCAACCCTGTTAAATAGCCTTTTTGCGTGGGTTGCACCGGAATGCGAGGCGCTGTTTGGGCAGCCATTTGACCTATCAAAGCAATGTGTTGTGGCGTAGTTCCACAACAGCCCCCTACAATGTTTACCAAACGCCTATCAAAATAAGGTTGCATGGCTTGTGCCATCGACGCTGGCGTTTCGTCGTACTCGCCTAGGGCATTGGGTAAGCCTGCGTTAGGATGCACACTAACATAGCAACTGGTTAGCGACGATAACGTAGCCAAATGGGGCAACATATCGGCCGCTCCAAACGAACAGTTTAACCCTATAGACATGGGCGAGAAAGGTTCTACGGTAGCCACCAACGCCTCTAAGGTTTGTCCGCTTAACAATCTGCCACTTTTTTCTAGCGTTACCGATACCATAACAGGCACATCGGGGGCCTGGTTTTTAGCAGCCACCAAAGCGGCTTTCAGGTTAAGGGTATCAAAAAACGTTTCAAAAAGCAGCACATCTACATAGGGGCGCAAAGCCTTAATTTGCACACTATAGCGACGACATAATTCGTCAAAACCACCCTGGTCTGCTAGGGTAAGGGTTTTATTAGAGGGGCCTATAGAACCTGCCACATACACTTTTCTTGAAGCAGCATCGGCCACCTGCCTGGCTAATTGCCCATAGGTAACATTGCGCTGTACAATGGCATCATCATCGCCCTCGTTGGCCACAAAGGTATGGGTAGAAATAATATCGGCACCTACCTCTATATAAAGTTGGTGTACTTGCTTTACCTTTTCGTATTCTGTACCTGTAAGGCGTTGCAACATGGTTCCCATGGCTCCGTCAAGCACCAAAACACGTTGTTTTATAGCATCTTTAATCAATTTCATACTACTTTTTATAGAAAGGACAAATATATCCAAATTATCCATTATTTTCACTATATTTGTACCGAAATAAAAAGCACTATGAAAAAAGCATTTATACGACTAACGATAGTAGCCATTACGCTACTTTTTTCGCTACCTACCTATGCGGATTGGCGATACGGCATTAGAGCTAGCTACGATAATACAGGGGCTACTTGGACCATTGACGGAGAACGTTACACTACCCGCAATATCCACGGTTTCTCTATAGGACCTGCTGTTGCCTACGAATTTATTGATTATTTTTCACTACAATCGGGTGTATATTTTTCGATGAATGGTTTTGCCACAGGCGACCATAGTTTTGTAAAAGACTTAGAATACGTAGTAGAAGAAACCCTTCGATTGTACTATTTACAATTTCCATTGTACGCTATTGGTCAATATCCATTAAAAAACGATGCTACGTTACTACTAGAGGTAGGACCTCATTTCTCTTGTGGGTTAACCGATCAAATTACCACCACGTTAACCCTACCTCAATATCAAGAACAACTAGAGGAATCAGAAAGCAACATTGCCTTTGACCAAGAGTTATCGCGTTTTAACCTATCTATGCACGTGGGCATTGGTGCGGAATACCTTGGAGCACGCCTTATGGTGGGCTACGACTTTGGTTTGTTCGACATGGCAGTTACCGACGAAGACCAACTAAGAAGCGGTGGCTTTACATTATCAATAGGTTACATGTTCTAAAATAAGCAACGTGAATTTTAACGACTTACCTTTAGAAACCGAATTATTGGATGGATTGCAAGCCATGAATTTTAAAGAGGCTACCCCCATTCAAGAAAAGGCTATTCCCCTAATATTAGACAAAAAAGACATCATTGCTTGTGCACAAACAGGTACGGGTAAAACCGCCGCCTATTTGCTTCCTATTTTAAATATCTTGTGCCAACGCAAACACCCCGAAGATAAAATCAATGCGCTTATTATGGTGCCCACCCGCGAGTTGGCGCTACAAATAGACCAACAACTGGATGCTTTTGCCTATTTTTTGCCCGTTACCTCGGTAGCCGTTTACGGAGGGGGCGATGGCGCTATTTTTAGCCAACAAGAAAAAGCCATGCGAAGCGGCGTAGACGTAGTTATTGCTACACCAGGAAGGCTTATATCGCTCCTAAACATGGGCAAAATAGACATGTCGTTTGTGCAATTTTTTGTATTAGACGAAGCCGACCGCATGTTAGAGATGGGGTTTGTTGACGACATTATGCGCATAGCATCGTACCTGCCTAAGCAAAAACAGACCTTGCTTTTTTCGGCTACCATGGCACCTAAAATTAGGGAGTTAGCCCGCAAAACACTCATTCAACCAGCAGAAATTCACTTAGCCACTTCAAAACCTGCCGATAAGATAGACCAATCGGCCTACGTTTGCTACGAAGCCCAAAAACTAGCATTAATAAAAGGTATTTTTGCATCGCAAGCGTTAACGCGCGTTATTGTATTTTCGTCGTCCAAACAAAAGGTAAAAGAAATATACCACACCTTTAAACGCATGCATCTAAAGGTGGCCTCGATGCATTCCGATTTAGAACAAGCCGAGCGCGAAACCGTGATGCGTAACTTTAAAAATGGGCACATTCACATTTTGGTTGCCACCGATATTGTTGCCAGAGGCATTGACATTGAAGACATTCAAATGGTGATTAACTACGATGTGCCCCACGATGCCGAAGATTACGTACACCGCATAGGACGTACTGCCCGCGCCGGTGGCGAAGGCATTGCCATTACGTTTATTGCCGAAAAGGAACAATACAAATTTGGGGCCATCGAAAAACTCATTGAAAAAGAAGTACGCAAAGTACCACTTCCCGAAGAACTAGGAGAGGCACCTGCTTATCATCCACAACCTAAAAAGCGCCACCCACGTGGCAAATACCCACGTAAAGGTTTTAATAAACGTCCTAAAAAGAGCGTAGAACGAACTGACAACAAATAACATGAAAAAGATTGCCATCATAGGAGGAGGCGTAGCTGGCTTGTCGGCTGGTATTTATGCACTTAAAAGTGGATTTGCCTGCGATATTTACGAGCAACATATTTTTGCAGGGGGACAATGCACCAGTTGGAAAAGAAAAGGATACCACATAGACAATTGCGTGCATTGGTTAACGGGCACCAACCCCTCAACCCAAATGCACCAGGTTTGGAAAGAACTGCACGTGCTTGGCGATGATATTCCTGTAATTCAAAACGAATCGTTCTTACACCTAGAAAGCGAGGGCGAAAGCCTTGATCTATGGCAAGACACCCATCGTCTGCGCCAAGATTTATTACAACTATCGCCCGTAGATGCCGATGCTATTAACGAGTTTGTAGACCAAATAGAAGTGTACAAAGGCATGGATATGCCTGCCTTAAAACCCATAGAGCAACTATCCATTAAAGAATTTTGGCAACTGCTAAAAAAATTGCGTCCCATTGGCAAAATTCATGGTAAATTATCGCGCATATCGTTACAACAATATGCCAAACGATTCAAACATCCTTTGCTACAAAAAATGATATTGGCCTACATGCCACATACCTACAACGTATCGTCATGGCTGTTTGTATTGGGTACTTTTTGCAGTGGCAACGGTGCACTTCCCAAAGGCGGTTCCGAGGGCATAACCCACCGCATGATTGACCAATTTTTAGCATTGGGAGGCACCATTCATACCCGCAAAAAGGCGGTTGCATTTACCTATGGCAAAAAATGCATCAGCGGAGTTACCTTTAGCGATGGCACCACTGCCACAGCCGACTATTACATAGCGGCATGCGATACCGCCGTTACCTTTAAGCAATTGTTGCACCCTAAATACATTGATAAATTCTTTAAGGAACACTATAGCAATAAGCAAGCACATCCCGTATACAGCAGTTTTAACACCTACCTAGCGGTAGATGCAGACACCTCTTTCTTGGGCGATACCACCTGGTTTGACTGTTATCCTTATTGGGCAGTAGGTAGGGTACAAAAAAACATCCTACTAAAAAACTTTGCCAGCGAGCCAGGTTTCTCGCCAGCAGGCAAAAACCTGCTACAAACCTTATTGGCACAATACGAAGACGATTTTGAACGTTGGGAAGATTTGTACCTACGCTACCCCGAAAAATACAAAGAAGAAAAGGCCCGATTGGCCCAACAAATTGTAGAACGCATAGAAACTCAATTCCCCGTTTTTAAAGGTAAAATAGAGGTAATTGAAACCGTATCTCCCTACAGTTTTTATCGCTTCTGCGGAGCATACAAAGGTTCTTATATGAGTTTTATTTTAACCCCCTATGCTCCTAAAAAATCGCACAAAGGCCGCATTAAGGGACTATCTAATTTATACCTTAGCGGACAATGGTTACAACCTCCTGGCGGGCTTCCCAACGCTGCCGTTACAGGTAGATTTACCATTCAACGCTTGTGCAAGGCAGAAGGAATTCCATTTAACAAAGGCTAAATGTTTAGTTTTAAGCAGTTTACCATTCACCAAGATGCTTGTGCCATGAAAGTGGGCACCGATGGCGTCTTATTAGGGGTACTTGCCGATGTAACAGCAGCCACCCACCTGCTAGACATAGGCACAGGAACAGGCCTTGTAGCCTTAATGTTGGCTCAACGCAACCCTAGCATGAGCATTGATGCCATAGAAATTGACAGCAAAGCAGCCCAGCAAGCCGCAGAAAACGTAGCACAAAGCCCATGGCCACAGATTAGGGTACACTGTGCTGCGTTGCAAACCTACACCGCCAACCAACCATACAACCTGATTGTAAGCAATCCACCCTATTTTGTAAACTCGCTAAAAGCGCCAAAGGCAGAGCGCACCACCGCCCGCCATACCGATAGTTTATCGTTTAACGAACTAGTAGAAGGCGTAGATAGGTTACTATCGCCAGCAGGAAAATTTTGGGTAATATTGCCAGCGGACGAGCAAACAAACTTTTGCCAACTAGCGCAAGAAAAAGGACTATACCCTTATCGCCTTATTCATGTACACCCCCGTGCAGAAAAACCAGCCAAACGCATTGTTATGGGATTTACTCGCACCCAAACCACGACACACCAAGAACACCTTGTTATAGAAAAAGAGCAAAGACACCAGTACACCGATGCCTTTGCTCAATTAACCGCTCCTTTTTATTTAGATAGAGACTAACTCTACCTTACGCGTTTTGTGGTAATACAAATAACCTTCTATGTTATTCCATCTGCCCATATCGGCCAACAACTGCATGTAATTTTTAATTTGTCGTTGGTACGAATCGTGTTCATCGCCAAATTTATAATCAACTACCACGATAGTATCGCCTTTTACCAACAAACGGTCGGGACGATACATGGCATTTTGCTTGCTTTTTTTCTTGGTATGCGTAATAATGCTACGTTCGTTCCATACAGCACTATACGAACCATCAAACCAAGTTTTGGCCTGTGGGTGCGACAAAATTTCTAGCAGGTCTTTACGGGCGTCGTCTACCTTTTCGGGTAAAATCATGCCCATACGAATGGTTTTAGCCAACGCTTTTTCTAAGTCGTCTGCAGTTACAATAAATTGCAACAATTGGTGCAACGTACTACCCCAACGTTGTTGTTCCGAGCTTTTCGCTTTAAGGCGTAGTCGTAAACTCTTATCTTTAAAAGATTTAGAATAATAGGGCAACGAGATTGTATCAGTCTTTTTTTCTTCTTCTTTCTTGCCTTGCGGTTTATCGGGCAATGCACCCACCGTCATGGTTTCTACCAGTTGGTCCTCTGTCCACTGTACAGACAACTCTTCTTGCAAGGTAGCGGTAATTTGCTTGGCTACTTGGTATAAAGCCATTCCTTTTTTTAACTCTTTCGCTTTTTCCTTTTTAGAAAACACATACAATGCATGCTCGGCACGGGTAAATCCCACATACCATTTGTTTACAAAATCGATGGTTTCGTACAAGTGTTCTTCTCTATAAGCTTGAGCAAAAACAGGATTAGTTTCCAACAAGATTTCTTTGCTATATATAGGCACTACAGGCAAAGAAGTAAACTCGGTATCATCTGTTTTGCACCATAATAGATTAGCTTGGTCTTCTTTTTTATAAACATTGCCCAAACAAAATGGCATAATCACAACAGGATAAGCCAATCCTTTTGAGCCGTGAATGGTTATGATTTGCACCGCATTTAGTTGCTCATTAGCAGGAAGTTTAGTTTTAAACCCGGTTCTATCCCACCACTGAATAAACGTTTGTGCATCGGGGTAATTATGATCGGCAAAGCCGCTCACCATATCCTGAAATGCCTGTAGGTAGGCCGAGTTCTGGTCCGATTCATTCAGCTTAAAAATTTGAATGTAACTCTCGATAGCTTCAAACAAAGGCAATTGCATGGCATCTACCAAGGCTTTATTTTCTTCATCAGACACATTGCGAATCATGCTCAATACACGCGCGTCCACTTCGGGCTGCGTAGAACACGACAAACAAATCACCGCCACCAACAAGCGCACTGCTGGCGACTGAGATAGTAGCAACGATTCGGATGATATAACAGGGATATTCTCTTCTAGTAACCAGCTAGCCAACAACGATCCTTCTTTGTTTTTTTCTACCAACATGGCAATATCCTTGTACAAATAACCATGGTCCAACACTTGCTTTATGGTCTCTATAAGCTGTTCTCGCAACCAAACGCCGTATTTATCTATGTTAGAGGTTTCCTCGGCATTTACCCACTTTATTTGCACCAAACCTTGTTTGTCTTGGTGTTTAGGCGACACATTTTGCACCACATCTTGGTAAGCATCCAACAACATTTCTGCCCCATCTATCGTTTTAAACAGCAATGGGAATTGGGTAAAAAATGCGTTGTTAAACGTAACAATATCCTTGTAACTACGCCAATTAGTCGTGGCAGGTTTGGTGTCCTGTCCTGGCATAAGAGCAGGGTAATGATTTACCGTATATTGTGGTGTAAAATCTTGGTCGATATTGGCCAAAATACGCCAATCCGAATTACGCCAACGGTAAATACTTTGTTTAATATCGCCCACTATCAGGTTATTATTACCTTGGCCTAAACTTTCTGATATAAGGGGCTTAAAATTACTCCACTGAAGAATAGAAGTATCCTGAAATTCGTCAAGCATGTAGTGATGCAAATAATTACCCATTTTTTCGTAGATAAAAGGGGTATCGCACTCACCTATCATATTGTGCAAAAAGCCGTTTACTTGCGAAAGCATTACCATATTATTCTCTTTCAAATAACGATGAATAATTTGCTCCAAATCTAGCAAAACGGGCAATAAATCAATGGGGACTAAAATGGTATCAATGGCATTGAAAGTACCTTTACGGTTACTTAGCACACTACCCAATTGCCCCAGAGCTTGCGAAAAACCAAGCGCATCCAATTGTGCATAAAGAACATCATTAGCTTTAGCTTTAGTAAATGCAGCACGTGCGGCACCTTCTGTTCCTAGCGTTAATTTGATAAAGGAATCGGTAAAGGTAGGCCATTTATCGTTAGACACCTTGGTATCTAGTTGCCTTAATACACCTTTATAAGAATTACTCGATTCGCTATGGTCAAAGTTCGCTTCCTTAAATATAGCCTTTAAAGCAGCTATTTCATCGTGTATTTGCCGCAAAATGCCTTTCTTTTTGGCTATCAGTTCCTTTCTAAACGCATCAATTTTTTCCTTTGCATGGGGCAGTGATCGCAACATACTTAAGGCTTCGGCCACATCCTCTCTAAACAATTGTTCTGCCAGTTTTGATAATTCAGTTTGGTACTGCCAACTTTCGCCTACTCTAATTTTCTCTTTAGCACGCGTTAACAACCAATCGTATAAATGCTGGCTTTCGTCACGTTGCAGCGAAAAAGTAAGTTCTTCTACAGCTTTGGCAATCACTTCCTTGTTATCGAGCGCCAACGTGTACGACCCATACAACCCCAACTCACGCACAAAACTGCGCATAATTTGTTGGTAAAACCCATCAATGGTCGATACATTAAAATGCGAATAATCGTGTAACAAATTTGCCAAAAGTTGTTGAGCCTCTTGGGACGTAAATTTAGCCTCATTTTCGGCATCCTTGGCCTCATTAGCCACTATTTTCGATAAGGTTTCGATAATACGTTCCTTCATTTCGGCAGTTGCTTTGTTAGTAAAAGTAACCGCCAAAATGTGCCTATGGTGTTTTTTCTTTAACAACCCCAAATACTTTTGGGTAAGCGTAAAGGTTTTACCAGAACCAGCCGACGCTTTATATACATCTACACTCATGTTATCCGCCTTTTACTTGATGTCCTTGATTACGCAACCATGTGCGCACTTTATCGCGCACATCGCCTTGCATTAAAATTTCGCCACCACGAGCCGAACCACCCACACCCAAGGTAACTTTTAGTTGTTTAGCCAACTCCTTAAGTTCGTCGTCAGACCCCTCAAAACCCGTTATTAAGGTAGCAGGCTTGCCGTTTCGGCGCTGAAACTGCAAACAAAAATGCTGTTTTTTAGTAGGTGCGGTTGTTTCTTCTTGCTCTTGCAACGCTATTTTTTCTTCTTCGGGGCTTGCATCATACAAAGCACCCAATGCATCTTTCCAATCCATGCTTCAAAGATAATACAAACCGAGAGTAGAAAAAAATAAGCTTGCTTAATTTTTTTCTACCGAGGTGCAGTTTATCTTATTGACGAATCGGTGAATCGATCCTATTCGGTCACTGAGCCTGTCGACGTGTTGTTGACCGAAGGGAAAAAGTGCCCGAATAATCGTTGAATCGTTGAATCGTTGAG
>ERZ808032.193-NODE-193-length-9915-cov-3.975300_pt1 | contig 9915 bp, 9 predicted proteins | sample MGYA00380187_ERZ808032 | MGnify/ENA primary metagenome ERZ808032 (study PRJEB31490, sample SAMN06133378) | cow dung metagenome | isolation source: M10 | host: cow | place: China: Chengdu | collected 2015-05 ...
GTACGAATGCTCTTTTCGCGTTCTAGTTGTTCGCGCTTGTTGGCAATTTCACGAGCTTCTTGCTCGGTATTCATCACATTGAATTTTTCGCCAGCCTGAGGAGCGCCATTCAAACCTAATAGCAATACGGGTTCGCCAGGTTTTACCTCTTGTACGCGTTGGTTACGTTCGTTGAACATCGCCTTAACACGACCATGGTGTGTTCCTGCTACCAATACGTCACCTTGACGCAAGGTACCACCTTCTACCAACACCGTAGCCAAGTAACCACGACCCTTGTCTAGCGAAGATTCGATGATAGAACCTACCGCATTTTTATTTGGATTGGCTTTTAGATCAAGCAATTCGGCTTCTAGCAATACTTTTTCTAACAATTCGTTGATACCAATGCCTTTTTTAGCCGAGATATCTTGCGATTGATATTTACCACCCCACTCTTCTACCAAGTAGTTCATACCAGCCAATGCCTCTTTGATTTTATCGGGATTAGCAGTGGGTTTATCGATTTTGTTGATGGCAAATACAATGGGCACATTAGCGGCTGCCGCGTGGTGAATAGCCTCGACAGTTTGAGGCATGATGCTATCGTCGGCTGCCACAATGATAATGGCAACGTCGGTAATTTGAGCACCACGAGCACGCATCGCAGTAAACGCTTCGTGACCTGGGGTATCCAAGAAGGTGATGTGTTGACCATTTTCTAGGGTAACATTGTAAGCACCAATGTGTTGGGTAATACCACCGGCCTCACCTGCAATTACGTTGGCCTTACGAATGTAGTCCAAAAGCGAAGTTTTACCATGGTCTACGTGACCCATTACCGTAACAATAGGTGCACGTGGCAACAAATCTTCGGGACGATCTTCTTCCTCTTGCAAGTTTTCTGACACGTCAGCACTTACATATTCGGTTTTAAAGCCAAATTCGTCGGCCACAAAGTTAATGGTTTCAGCATCCAAGCGTTGGTTGATAGATACCATCAAACCCAAACTCATGCAAGTACCAATTACTTTGGTTACAGGCACATCCATCATGATAGCCAACTCGTTTACCGTTACAAATTCGGTAATTTTAACGGTTTGGTTATCAAGGCGTTCTTGTTCTGCTACCTCTTGCATACGTTGCGAAGCAGCCTCGCGTTTATCTTTACGATACTTAGCACCTTTAGACTTTTGTTTGTTGGTAAGCATGGCCAACGTTTCGCGTACTTGACGTTGTACGGCTTCTTCGTCGGGCTGTGTATGTTCTACACTGCGACGGTTTTTGTCGTTTTTGCCAGGCTTGCCACCTTTTTTAGCATCAAATGGCTTATTAATATCCACGCGTTCGCGTTGAATTTTGTTGCGTTTCTTTTTATCGTCGGCATTGCCAGCTACATTGTTATTAGCTGCCGATGCATTGTTTTTGGGCGGATATTTTTCTTCGCGTTCTTTGCGCTTTTCTTCTTTCGATTTCTTTTTAGGACGCGTTTGTTGATTCAATGCAGCAAGGTCTATTTTACCTACTACATTGATGGTTGATTGTATGTTATTTTTGCCGTAAGTAAAGACTTCTTCCGATTGAGCTGCCTTGGTCGATGCCTCGGAAGTTTCAAGAGGTTCTTCTACTACCACGGGTTGCTCTTGTTCAACTGGTGGCACAACGGGTTCTTCTACTTCTTGTGGAGCAGGAACTGGAACGGGAGCAGAAACTTCTTCTGGCTCTTTTTGAGGTTCAACAGGTGCTTTCTTTTTAGCAGAAAGAGATTCTAGGTCGATTTTACCTACTGTTTTGAACTTAATAGGCGAATCTTTAGGCGCTGCAGGCACCTCTGCTTCGGCTACTTTTTGCGCATAGCTATCCAACACAACCGACTCATTTTTGGGTCTTTCTTTGTGTTTTTGGGCAGCCATTTCTGACTCTTTCTTTACATTTTTGTCTTTAGAGAAAGCGCCTAAAAGCATTTCATACTGCTCTTCAGAAATACGTGCATTGGGATTATTCTCAGCGACCTCTGAGAATCCTTGTTTGTGTAGGTATTCAACTAACGTTGCTAAACCTACATTTAAATCTTTGGTTACTTTACTTAATTTTACGGACATATTATAGGATCTTATTTTTCAAATTCTGCACTTAATATTTCGATGATTTCTTCGATGGTTTCTTTTTCCAAGTCGGTTGCCTTGATTAGATCATCAATAGGTGCATCTAATACACTTTTTGCGGTATCATAACCCAAACCTTTAAAGATATCGATAATCCATTGATCGATTTCGTCGTTAAAGGCATCTAGGTAGAAGTCGTCTTCGTCGATATCGCGGAATACATCGATTTGATAATCGGTTAATTTCATAGCCAAACGAATGTTGTGACCATTTTTACCAATAGCCAACGAAACTTCTTCGGGTTTCAAGCTAACTTCAGCACGTTTATTTTCTTCGTCTACTTTAATAGACACGTATTTAGCTGGACTAATAGCACGCGCAATTAACAATGAAATATTAGAGGTATAGTTGATTACGTCGATGTTTTCGTTGCGCAATTCGCGTACAATGCTATGAATACGAGAACCTTTTACACCTACGCACGAACCTACAGGGTCTATACGATCATCAAACGACTCAACGGCCACTTTGGCACGTTCGCCGGGGATACGAGCAATTTTCTTGATGGTGATAAGGCCTTCTTGAATTTCTGGCACTTCTAGTTCGAACAAACGTTGCAAGAACATAGGAGAAGTACGCGAAACAATGATTTTTAGGTTATTGTTTTTGTTGTCTACTTTTACTACCACCGCTTTAACCGTATCGCCTTTACGATAAAAATCAGAAGGGATTTGTTCTGTTTTAGGCAATAAAAGTTCGTTGCCGTTAGCATCAATTAGCAACATTTCTTTTTTCCAGATTTGATAAACCTCGCCATATACTACTTGGCCTATCATATCTTTGTATTTTTCGTATACACTTTCTTTGTGCAACTCTAAAATTTTAGACGAAAGTGTTTGACGCAAATTCAACACAGCACGACGACCAAACGACAAGAAATTAATTGAATCGGTTACCTCTTCGCCAATTTCGCATTCGGGGTCGATGGCACGTGCCTCTGTAAAGGCAACTTGGGTATTAGGATTTTCAACTTCGCCATCGGCTACCACTTCGCGTTCGCGCCAAATTTCGCAGTCGCCTTTGTCGGGGTTAATAACCACATTGACATTTTCGTCGGTTCCAAACATTTTAGCAATGACACAGCGGAAGGATTCCTCCAACACGCTAATCATGGTTGATTTGTCGATGTTTTTTAATTCTTTAAACTCTGAAAAAGTCTCGATCATGCTCAAAGACTTTGTTGAATCTTTTGCCATTTTAGTTTTAGTTGAATTTAAAATTATATTTTGTGTATTTTACTTCGGAATAAGCAAAGGTAAGTTCTTCTAAAATAGGTTGTTTTTGACCTTTTACCTTTTTGGCCACTTGTATGGTAAAGTTATCTGGGGTGGCATTTAACAACACACCCACCATTTTTTTACCTGCAGCCAATACTTCTACCTCGTTGCCAATATTTTTTTGATATTGACGCAAGACTTTAAAAGGAGCGGTAAGACCCGTAGAGCCTACCTCTAGTTCGTAATCTTCTACATCACGATCTAATTTTTCTTCTACATAGCGACTAATAGCACAGCAAGTATCTATATCAACACCTGTTTCGCTATCAATTTCTACCACAATAAAGTTGCCTGGCTGAACGGTTACATCCACCAAAAAGCAATCTTTATCATCTAAAAATTCAGTAACTATTTGATTTACAATAGTTTTATCAATCATATCTTACGCATTAGAAAACACAAGAGGGGAACGGATGTTCCCCTCAAATCATTGCAAAGGTAGTAAAATAAATATGAATCTCCAAATTTTATATTTAAAGATCACATAAAATAGTTACAATCATGGACCTTTTATAGGCAATAAGCCTTGATTGTTTATCGCGATTAGGGCAATACAGCACGTACAACTTGACCAAAATAGCGAAAAATATTGTGTTTGATTACATTTTTATCGTAAAAACTGATGTACTCGGCAGAAGAAGAAGGCCATTCTGCTAGTATCGATGCACTCCAATAAGCTCCGTTGGTTCCCTGACGGCTTATAAACCCATCATTTTTCCAACCTGCTGCTGGCAAGAAAATAAAATTACCGTTCTTTGAAGATATAACTTTATATCCATTTACACCATTTACGACTGTCCACTGCCAAGTACATTGCTCGCGCAGTTCGTCCTGTTCGAGAACAGTAGGCATACGCCAATCTCCTCCCCAATTAGCACGAGCAGCATCATCTGCCAAGTCGAGTACTTTTTTATTATCTACTACACCCATATCTGCATTGACGCAATATTTGGTTAATTTTGTCCAGTCTGATTCGCACCACTTGTAAGCCTCCCAACTATAATCATCTGTTGGTGTAACCTCGCCCCAAGCAAAGTAGTAGCCATACTCTTCGGGCTTATTTGCACCCACATTATACGATGCCCATTTAACAGACAATCCCAAATCTACATATTCATAACCATTTGCATTGGCTGGCAACTCTTCGGGAGGAGCAGGTTTTTCTTCTTCTTGAGGACCTTGAGGAGGCGTGGGAGTTTCTTGTTCTGTTTGATTTTCGTTGGTTGGTGGCTGTACATCAGGCGATTCACAAGCAACACAGAACAAACATGCAAATAAGTAAAAAAGAATTCTTTTCATCGTTCAAAAAAAATATACGTATCAAATAGCGTTAGATAAAATAGAGCGCAAAAGTACGATTTTTTAAATCAATTTCAAATTATTGAGAATACACAAACAACTACTTCATAAAATTTGCTTACTTTTGCATCTATGGACGAATGGAAAAGTAGAACGGCTTTACTATTAGGCGATACCACCTGCCATACACTTGCTAGCAAACATGTGATGATAGTGGGAGTAGGTGGCGTGGGTGCGTATGCAGCCGAAATGGTAGCGCGCGCAGGCGTAGGCACACTAACCGTTATTGATGCCGATACCGTAAAAGCAAGCAACATAAACCGCCAGCTGTTGGCTTTATCGGACACCATTGGACAAGAAAAAGCCACCTTGATGCAGGAGCGTTTGCTTCGCATTTGCCCCACCCTAAAGGTGAATGCTTTATCGCTGTTTATAGACCCCGACAACATTGCCGATGTAATAACCAGCTATCAACCTGATTTTGTGATTGATGCCATTGACTCTATTGCTCCTAAAATAGCCCTTATTACCTATTGTATAAAACAAAACATAGGCATTGTATCGTCGATGGGCGCAGGAGGCCGACTAGACCCCACTGCCCTTCGCTATGCCGATATTTCGCAAACATCGTATTGCAGTTTGGCCCGCACCGTTCGCAGTCGATTAAAAGCCAATGGCATATACAAAGGGCTGCCTGTGGTATACTCTACAGAGCCTGCCAACAAGGACGCCGTTATAAAAGTAGACGATGAACGCAACAAATGTACCACCGTGGGCACTATTTCTTACTTACCAGCCTTATTTGGCTGTTATCTAGCTTCTTATTGCATACAAAAATTAATTAAACCATGATACACACTACCGGTATTACCAAAAGTTTTGGATCGCTTCAAGTATTAAAAGGCATTGATTTAACCATTAACAAAGGAGAATTTGTGTCGATTATTGGCGCTAGCGGGGCTGGAAAAACTACCCTCTTGCAAATTATTGGTTCGCTAGATAAAGCAGACCAAGGCGAATTACTAGTAGACGGTGTAAAACTCAACCAACTATCCGAAAAGAAATTAGCCGAATTTAGAAACAAGCACATTGGATTTGTTTTTCAATTTCATCAATTACTACCCGAATTTACGGCACTAGAAAATGTGTGCATTCCTGGTTTTATTGCAGGCAGAAAAAAACAAGAAGTAGAGCAACAAGCCAACGATTTACTACATAAAATGGGATTGTCTGAACGCATACATCACAAACCTAGCGAACTATCGGGAGGCGAAAAGCAACGCGTTGCTGTATGCAGAGCCCTCATTAACCAACCTTCGCTGATATTGGCTGATGAGCCATCGGGCAGTTTAGACAGCGCTAATAAAAAAGAATTGCACAGCCTACTACGCCAGCTGTGCAATGAATATGGGTTAACCGTATTGGTGGTAACACACGACAACGAGTTAGCCGAGGTATCGGACCGCATCATTGAAATGCGCGACGGTACCATTTTATCGTCTACCACAAAGTAACCAAACGGAATGTAAAGGTTTCGGGTTGAGCTACCTGAAAATCGCTATAGGTAATATAGATGGTTAGCTCGCCAGGAGCAAACTCGTAATCGGTAGCATAGCTATAACCATTATAATAGCGAGTATAAGGCAGTAAGGCTTGGTAACCTACAAAATTGCCATCTTTATCTTCTTCTACACCATAAGGGTAAATGTACAAAAAGAACAACCCTTCGCGAGCAGCAAAATCGTCTAATTTAGCTACTGCATCACCTGTAACGGTGTACTTATAGTAAGGCATACCATCGTTGTTATCCACTAATTCCCAAGCGTTTTTATCGACTGTAAACCAAACTACATCCCAATTGGTACTACCTTCTCCGGGTTCTCCCTGAGGACCTTGAGGACCTTGTGGGCCACGTGGCCCTTCTGGGCCTACACATGCGCACAACAGCGCTGTAATTGCAATAAATAAAAGTTTTTTCATATTTTTCGTTGAGTCGTTGAGTCGTTGAGTTGTTTAGTTCGCTTCGCGAAGATGAAAGTTTGCGCAAGCCGAGTGCAGAGTCAAATTTGTTTGAACTATGCCAAGGCGCCGCCAAACTTCATGAAATGCGAAGCATTGAATAATCGTTTAATCGTTAATTCGCCCCACTCAGTCCCTGATCCGGTTGCTTAGCCTGTCGAAGCATTGTCGACGTGTTGTTGACCGAAGGGAAAAGGACCCGAATTGATGATAATGCGTTGATGCGAGGCCTTTCCCTAAAGAATGCATTTTAAAGGAGGGAGTTCACTCCCTTTCCTAAGTAAGTGAGTTAAAAGGAGGGATTTTTAGGCGTGCGATGTGCGAGAAACCGGAGTGTACTTAAGTACATGAGGATTTCGAGCACAAGCACAACGACAAAAGCACCCTTTTAAACACTTACTTATTGGTTGTACATATCTTTAAAGTAGAAATCCAATATCTCCGACACCTGCTCGTACGCCTCTTTGGCGGGGCTTTTAGGATTGAACTCTAAGGCTTTTAAGTAGCAGTTCATGGCTTCGCTTAGGTTTTCTAGTTTACGATAGGCATTACCCATTAAGTAATACGCCTCGTCAGAGCGTGGATTGGTAAACTCTAGGTATTGATCTAATTGCGAGATGGCTTGTTCTGCCTTGCCTGCTTGCAATAATTTTTTTGCTTGCTCTAACATATTATTGGAATTTTGCCACTTGTTCGTTAATCCAATCTTGATTGTCAAAGTAATCAATTTTCATCGCTGCTCGTACCTCGTTTAGGGTTTGCGCAGCTACTTCGCGCGCTTTTAGGCTACCTTCGCGTAAAACGTTGTACACGTATGGAATGTCTTTTTCAAATTCTTTACGACGGGCACGGATAGGTCCTAATACTTCTTCTAATACGGCGGTAAGGAACTTTTTGCATTTTACGTCGCCTAAGCCACCACGACGATAGTGTGCTTTTAACTCGTCTAGGTTAGCGTATTCGGGCCAATAGGTTTTGAAGTGCTCATCGGTGCAGAAAGCATCTAAGTAGGTAAATACCACGTTACCCTCTACTTTACCTGGGTCTTCAACGCGTAGGTGACCTGGGTCGGTGTACATTACTTTTACCTTTTTAGCTAAATCGGCAGCTTCTTCTGATAGGTAAATACAATTGCCTAGAGACTTACTCATTTTGGCTTTTCCGTCGATGCCGGGCAAACGCAAGCAGGCAGCGTTTTGTGGCAACAGAATTTTGGGTTCTACCAAGGTTTCGCCATAAATTCCGTTGAAACGACGCACAATCTCGTTGGTTTGTTCTATCATGGGCGCTTGGTCTTCGCCTACAGGAACGGTGGTTGCTTTAAACGCAGTAATATCGGCCGCTTGGCTAATGGGATAAGTAAAGAAGCCTACGGGAATGCTGGTTTCAAAGTTGCGCATTTGAATCTCGGTTTTTACCGTTGGGTTGCGTTGTAGGCGCGATACGGTTACCAAGTTCATATAGTAAAATGCTAACTCGGTAAGTTCGGACACTTGCGATTGAATGAACAAGGTTGATTTAGCAGGGTCTAAGCCACATGCTAAGTAATCTAGTGCTACTTCTATGATGTTTTGACGAACTTTTTCTGGATTATCGGCGTTATCGGTTAGTGCTTGCGCATCGGCAATCATAATAAAAATTTTATCGAACTCGCCCGAATTTTGTAATTCTACCCTACGACGCAACGAGCCTACATAGTGTCCAATGTGTAGTTTGCCTGTAGGTCTGTCGCCTGTTAAAATAATTTTTGACATATTGTGTTGTTATTGATTTAGTATTTGGGTTGCTTTTTCTGCATCGGCATCGGCTACCATTAATCGAATACCGCCTATGGCCACATTGAGGAAACTGCCCATGTTATCATCGGCAACATAGGCCTGAATGCCGTTATTTTCTAATAGCTGACGGTCCATTTCAGCCTCTATGCTGTTCATGTATGTTCTAATGGTTATCAAAGCGTTATGCAATGCATTAAAGTACAAAAATACAGATATTTTTTCTAATTGTAAGGATTTTGCTATAAATTATTTTTCAATGGGTCAGAAACAAAAAAAGGAGCTGACATTTAACTAAAGTCAGCTCCTTTCATATTGAGGGTTTGGGTTTAACTCTTATTTTTTAATCCAAACGTATTGTGAAAGGGGTTCTACAGTAACTTTGTTTACGCCCGCTTTCACTTTGGTAGTTTTGTTTTTAGATTTAACACCTTTGATATTGATAGCATCCGATGTACCTACTAGTTGCCATTTACCTTTGGGTAGTTCAACGTTTTCAAAGTCGATAGGTTCGTGACCTGCGTTGATAAGCACTAGTACTTTATCGTCTACTAAGTAACCCAAAGCGCTTTCTGGTGCTGGCAAGAACCATTTGTAGTAACCTTCTGGAACTGCTTCGCCTTGACGGAATACTTTACCATATTCCGATTTACGGAAGGTATTCCAACCACGCCAGAATTTGTACATATTGTCGTAGTCGTTGAAGTTGGTACCTGTTGGTTTTTGACCTACTTGTTCCCAAACAAATGTGTTTGCTGTACGGTGGTTGTAGGTGTCGCGGTAGCCGTGCATATAAGCATTGTAACCTGCTTTGGTAGTACGAACTTCTTCGCGAAGTGGAGCATGTGCTTTACTACGCATAATTTCAGAACCACCGTGGGTTACGATAGGACCAAGTGTGGTATAAAGAAGGGTTACAGCAATCTTGTATTCGTTCTCGTAAACCGAGTCGCGACCATCAAAGTTGCGACCAAATTGATCGGCCAATGCAAAGTTATCGTGAATATCTAGGTAAGAAATACCGCTGTTAGGATTTTTATCGTCTTTGCAAGTACAGTTCAAACCGCGCATAACGCCAGCACGTTCGCTGTATTTACCACCAGCCCAACCACGGTCGTTTTTAGGATCTTGTAATTGGAATACAGGGCCTTTGTACGAGTCGCGCGATTCGTCTTGGAAGTAGCAAATTGGAGAGTCTTCTTTGTACCAGTCCCAATCTGGGTTAGCTTCATAATCAGGGTCGTTCGATGCAATCCAAGGTTCGCCGTAAACAATTTTGTCACGACCAATAGCATCCCAGAATGCAGTTAGGGTTTGTTGGTCCATTTGACCTGCGATGTCTACACGTACACCGTCAATACCAAATTCGTCGATGAAGTATTTAACTTGGTCGATTAACCA
>ERZ808032.195-NODE-195-length-9885-cov-3.472166_pt1 | contig 9885 bp, 8 predicted proteins | sample MGYA00380187_ERZ808032 | MGnify/ENA primary metagenome ERZ808032 (study PRJEB31490, sample SAMN06133378) | cow dung metagenome | isolation source: M10 | host: cow | place: China: Chengdu | collected 2015-05 ...
CTTGATGCCGAGACGCGTAGCCTTGCCTGCCTTGCCTGCGAGCATGGGATAATAGTCGCTTCCTGCCTCTATCTTCACACCGTCTATGGCGGTGATGATGCTACCTGCCTTGATGTCCTTGCATACATCCAGCGGACCTCCAGAAAGCACCTCTGCCACCTTTATGCCAGGGCCCTGGTATGTCTCGTCGGGCAGGATACCCAACTGAGCCACGGGCAACGAAGCGGAAGGTGCATGATAGCGGCAACCGGTGTGGCTTACATTGAGTTCGCCAAGCAGTTCGCTTGCCATCTCGGCAAAGTCATAGCCATTGTTGATATGTGGCAGATAGCGCTTGTAGGTGGTATAGAGACGATCCCAGTCGGCACCGTTCATGCCGGGGTCGTAGAGTTTCTCCTTTGTCTGACGCCAGATGTGCTCAAAGTTGTATGCCTGTGTTTTTGCTGGCTGTGTTACGGTGAATGCCTCGAAGGGGATGGTCTTCACCGAAGCCGAATTGAGGTTGAGCTGGCACAAGGTACCGCCCTGGCCAATGAAGTAGCAGGTGTTGCCGCTCTTGTCCAGCTGGAACGAACGGGCCTCTATGCGCTGCATCTTCAGTTCTGTACGCTCCTCCACGAAGTCGCGCACCCATAGGGCCATATTGCCGTTGTGTGGAGCAAGGTAGTAGAGACGGGTACCCTCGTTGTTCATCACCGCATCCGACAGGTGCGAGGACTGGAATGTTATCCTCATGGTGCGATCGCTGAGGTTGTCCAGTTGCAGTTTCAGTGCCTCCACCTTCTTCTCCTTGTCGGTACTATCCTTCTTCTCCTGCTTCTTGCCAGCCTTCTCTGCTTCCTCCAGCAGGGCACGGTCTTCCTTGTTCATGCGGAACTTGTTGTAAGCCTCGGCATCGAAGAAGGTGATATACACATCGCGGTGCGAACCCCAACTGCCATGGCTGCGGTATCCGGCACGGTCGCTGGCAAAAATCATTGCCTTGCCACCCATCACCCAACGTGCATGCGAGTCGGTATAACCGCTCTGTGTCAGGTTCACGGGTTCTTCCTTGCCCTCGGCATCAATGAGTGCCACATCCACATTGTTCCACCCGCCATTGCCCATATAGTCGGCCAGTAGCCACTTGCTGTCGGGGCTCCATGTGAAATACTGGTCGCCATCGGAATATGAGTAGTTGTACTTGGCATCCATGGCCACCTTCGTCTTGCCCGACTTGAGGTCCATGATGCACACCGCCTCGCGGTTCTGCAAGTATGCCACCTTCTTGCCGTCGGGGCTGTAGAGAGGCTGGAAACTGGTGGTCACGCCATCCGTCAGCAGGCGCTCCCTTATCTCGGTGCAATATGTCATCACGGGTTCCTTGTCGTTCACTATCTCCGCCTCGTAGATGCTCCATATTCCGCCACGCTCGCTATCGTAAACCACTGCCCTGCCATCGGCACGGAAGTCTACACGGCGCTCACGCTCGGGGGTGCAGGTAATCTGCTTTGTGGTGCTGAAGTCCATGGTAGTCACATACACATCGCCGTTCAATATGAAAGCAACGTCCTTGCCCTTGGGAGACACGGCAACATGTGTGGCGCCACGTGTGACAAGGCTACGTATCACCTTGTCCGTGTCTATGTCGGTATTTATCTTCACGGGAACACGCACGGGTTCCTTGCCGGGCACCATGGTGTAGAGCTCGCCATCATAGGCAAAGGAAAGCAAACCCTGTGACGAAATGCTCAGGTATCGCACGGGATTGCCCTTGAAACTGGTCAACTGCCTGCTATTGCCGTTCAGTGCAGAGTGGTACACATTGAACGTACCGTCCTTCTCGCTCAGATAATAGTATCCCTTGCCATCAGGTGCCCAAACGGGGTTGCGGTCCTCTCCGGCAAAGGTGGTCATGCGCTTGTACTCCCCACCCTCCTTCATGTATATGTCGCGTGCAATACTGCTGGTATGGTGCTTGCGCCAGGGATCCTCGTAGCCCTTCACATTGTTGTACAGTATGCGGCCGTCCGATGCTATGCTTACATGGTCCATGGATATGGCCGAGAACAAGGTCTGTCGGCCACCCATCTTGCTCACCTTGTACAGGCGTGTGAAGGTACCGCCGGGGAAGGTCAGTTCGCTCACCGTGGGATTGCCTGCACGGCGTATGAGCAGAGAATCGGCACCAAGCCATGCGGCAGGGTATTCGTTGAAGGAGTGTGTGGTCACGCGACGAGCCTGTCCGCCCTGTGCCGACACCACAAACACATCCATAGAACCCTCCCTGTTGCTTGCAAAAGCCAGTTCCTTGCCATCAGGGCTCCACAGAGGGTTGCCATCATAACTGGCATTAGTGGTCAGTTGCTTTGCCTCGCCCCCCACAGAAGGCACCGTGTAAATGTTGCCCATGTAGGAAAAGGCAATACTACTACCATCGGGCGAGATGGCACCGCCACGCATCCACAATGGTTCTGCCACCTGGGCATAACCCGCCATGCCCATTCCCAGGCATGCAATAAGAGATAAGATTTTCTTGCGCATTGTATGTATTATCAAAGAATTGTGCAGGTTTATAAAGATTTATATTTTCTTTTGCGCAAATATACAAATTTTATCACCAACTCCCAAAGAAATAAACGAGGAGAACACGAAGACAATACGACAACAAAGGACAGACAATACGACGACTAAAGGCAGACAATACGACGAGTGAACATGCTTTATTTAAGGCTTTACCTACAATGGTGTAATGTCAGATCATTAGTGTCCCGTTAAATTGGGACACTAATGATATAATATATAAGATGTGTTACTTAATCACAACATTAAATACATTCAAGTTGCTGGTTAAAAGTTATGCTGAGAACTCTATAAAAATATCCGAATTTCGTGAAAATTAAAGGATATAGACTTTCGGAATCTTGAATCAAATATGTTAGTTAATCTCCTTCCTTATGTATAACAATAACCTCTTTGGAATTGATGGTTTCTATTACCTTTTTTATTGTAGTTTTATCGGCATGGCCAGAAGTATGTATATCTACGATGTTGTAGAATAGTTCACGGAAATTCTTGTAACCAGGATTAGCGGCTATTTGTTCAGGAATAGTGTAGTACCCCTCCCAGGATGAATAGATAAGAAGAGTCTCTTCGATTGGAAGTTCTTTTAATAACTTTTTAACACGTGATATTTGCGAAGTCCCGGCAATAAGGACAAAACCCTTCTTTTTGATTCTATCCAATCCGTTAAGCCGTAACATACGTGGAGAAAAATTAAACAATCCTCGAGATAGTGATGACTCACGCTCTGTGAAGAACTTCATTGTGGATGCCATGAATTTTGAACATACATATAGTGTTTTCTTCGCCTCTGATGATGCATTTTTGATGGAAGCCAATCTTTCTATATCTGTTGCTGAAGCCAGAACAAAAACGTACTTGAATGCTTTCATAACATTGGCCATCTTTTCCGACACCTTACATTCATGGATGCATTCATCATTCCGGTTCAGCATTGTACCCTCCGTGATAAGGGTATCAATGTTTGTGGCATACTTCCTTAACGTTGGAAATAAACCTTTACCCATATAGCCATGTGCTCTATAGTCACCGGTATGCCAAATGCGTTTCCCATCTGCTTCTATAAGAAACATGTGTGAATCATAAATAGAATGGCAATTAAAGAAGGGTGTAATTGTGATATCACCAATGAAAATAGGACTTGGCTTCTTACCAGGAGATGTCCTACCCCATGAGTTCATCCTCGCAATTATCTTAATCTTATTTTCTGCATTTGACTTTTTGAAGTTTTCTTCTTCTATTTGTTCTTTTATAGAATTTGCATCATTTTGTAATTGTGCAAGGGAAAGTTCAACACCTTCCTTTAGAGTTCTATATTTTATAAGCAAAAGTTCCTTAGTGCCATCGCTCATATATTGTGGAACATAAGGAGGTATGTATTCAAACAGCCCAACATGATCTTCATGGCCATGAGTATAGAACACCGCTTCATGCTTTTTAGCATTAGTAGCAAAGATGTTTTCCACCATTAGCCTGTCTTGTTCGGGTGTTGTTGCTTCACCATTGCCAGGTAAGTTCTGTCCAAAATCAATAAAGACACGTGAAGTCGCAGTACTGATTTCAGTAATGCACCCCCCTATTTGCTCCAGGCCTCTATGTACCTTTATGTTCATCATTGCAGATTATTTGAATTACTAATTTCGTTTTCTATACTCTGTCTTATCCACCAAATAGCATAGCAGATGAATTTGAAACCTCTATTTTCGTCAAATTTCTCAGCTGCTTGCACCAAGCCTTTGTTACCTGCCTTTATGAGTTCATCCATAGACAAGTTGTTGTTTACATACCTCTTGGCTACAGCAGCAACAAATCTTGTCCTGGATTGCGTAAGTCTTTCAATAGCAGTGTCTCTTTCTTTTCCTCCTTGCTGAATAGACTTTATTATCTGCAACTCCTCTTCAAGAGAATAGCGAGCCTCTATATCTACTTCTTGTTCTTTTACTCCATTCATTCTGGTAATCATTGCTTTCTTTTCCATATAAAAGTCGTTTTAAATGTTTCTCTTATACTATTATACGAAAAGGAAAGTGTGTAAATGGACTAAATCGCCACATGGTATGCAAAAACATTGCATACGGTGCTAAAAATCTGTCATTATAGAGAACTTGACATCCTCCTTTTGCAGAATTTCGCACAATCTGCGACGGTGTTCATCTCTACCTTTTGTATTCTTTTCCCAGCAATCGAATATCAATAATTCGGGAATAGGATTGAGACATACTGGCCGAGACTCAGGAACAGGCAATTCTAATATTTTCTTTATATCATATAGCTTTTGATAGTATTCAAGAAGTTGAGAAGAGTATTTTTCAATAAACTGCTTGTATCTATTCATTTGATAAACGACCTCTGGAGTTGCATCAGTTTCATGAAGCATTCTATTATCACCCATTCGCTTGAGTTCAACAAAGGTAACCATACCGTCAGAGCATCTTACTAAATCTATACGGTTGCTTGTCTCACTATCATTATATGCAAACTCTGAATCAAGATGATACTGGCGAGATTGTACTATTAATGTTCCTTGGATATACTTTTCCGACCATTTCTCTTTAGGAAATGTACCATTGTCATCACTTTTTTGAGAATAGTGAGTTTTTACCCTATCTAACACATCATCCAAACAAGAGTCAATGAAATCACTACACTCAATATACAAGCTACTCTTTGAAGGAGCAGGAAGCCCCAAATATTTATGATGTGTAAAGACTTGCAGTTTCTTATGTTTGCTACAGTAGTGTATTCGGGCAATGCTTCCACCTTCAAAATAAACATTCACCTGATTGTCTTTTCTCACCTCAATGTATAATGAAGAGTCTTCCTTGAATAGTTTCCACCAATGGGGATTATTATTTAGTTCAAGGAAAATTCTTGCATTATGTTTTAATGTATCAAATGTAATTGGCATAAATTTAGTGAACAAAGTTTATCTTTTCAATCTGCTTGCATCAACATTCCATATGAATACTTCATTTTCAGTAAATTGTTCTTTAGTGACACCCATCTCATTAAAGATAGTATTATACTTCTTTTCCCAATCATTTGACGAAGCATGCTTTCCTACAGATATCCAATCGGGATCATTAACAAAATTCAAGAAAACAAGTTTTACATTATTGATCTTCTCATTGGGAATCATTTCTTTAATCTTCAAATGAAAAGCTATACGATTTGATATTTGATAATATTTATGCAACCAAATATCCTCTTTACTATCACCTTCCACCTTAAAATAATTCATTAGTGAACGTAATGAGTTACATTTCATATTATAGTTGTCTTCTTGTTTTTTGCTATACTGTTTTGCTAACTTGTTTCCTCTTTTAATTTCAGCAAGATAGGATTTTGCTTCAATCAAATACAAAGTCTTGCTCTGTTTGGCTATAAACATTCCATCCCATTGAGGTGATCTTTGGGGCCAAAAATCTAAAAAAAAGTCTTTGGGTAAACCTAAAAAAGTCAAAGTATCTTTGCCATTCAGTTGAAGTTCTCTGCCGTTTTCATGTTTAGGACAAATCCATTGTATCGGTTCGTTAATTAAATCCTCTATCAAATATAAATTTTGCTCCAAAACTAATTCACGCATTCGTTTGTAGCTTCCTTTATTCCTTTCCATATTTATAATTATTTAATGTAATGTGTAAGATTCTCTTCTAATCTTATCTTTATCTCTTCTCTAAACTCCTGTGGCTCCAGTACTTCTACATTTTCTCCCATAGCCAATATTTGACTTGATAGTTCTGGAGTCAGGCACAGTTTGTATTCAAAGACACAAAACTCGCCATATTTGGAGGCTGTTTCTCTTTGTGATTTATGAAGTGGCAATGAACGCAAATATTCTATCTGGGATCCATACGCCTTGAGTTTTACCTTTACAGGAGAGAGTTCATCATTAACAAATATCCCTACCGTGTTTTCATAATACTTCTCTGCACTAAAACCTTTGGGGAGTTTAAAGGCTTGTTCCGTAACTGTAATTTCAAGCAAACGATCCAGGGCAATATTACGGATAGCATCCAATTCCTTTATATAACCGAGCACATACCATCGCTGATTATACGTTTTCATTGCATAGGGCTGAATGGTGTATGACGTTCTATGACCATAAAATGGTTGATAATCTATTGCCAGTACCTTAGAATGCTGCATGGCATATATTATGGTTTGTAGATACTCAGTGCCATGAGGTATATCTTCAAACAATATTCTGTCTTTCATGTTATGGCCGGCAATAATCATATTCGACAGATTGAAAGAGTTCAATAGCCACTTACGGGTCTTGTCGTTTTTCAATACCTCAGGATTAGCAATGTAATACTTGTATCCATTGGATGCATCACACTTGATTTGAACTCCAAACAGTTCTTCTACAGCTGCACGATGCTGATGGAATGTACGCAATGGCATGGGGGTATTGTTGCCAATATTGCTTTCTTTCCATCGGTTGCTTATCTCATCAAATGTCATCTTCTTCTCCTGTAAGAGAATGTCAAGCAGCCATATATACCTATTGAATGTCTTGCTTACCATAAACCGTCTATTTCATATAAAAGTTACTCAACGCAAAAATACAAATTATCTATGCAAAACGTTTGCACACCCAAACAAAAACTGCTATTTATAGGTAAATTATGCTTGGCCAAAGACTGAATAATAACTTTAGTTACATCTTTTCTTCCAAAAAAGTTCAAAAACATCAGTTAAATTAGCTTTGATGTATGCTATGCGATAACATAACAATGCTCTCTTATAGAAGAAAGAATAATCTGCCAATGTGTGTTTCCGACGTTCAATTTCAGTCTTTATTATCCTTATGGCAAGCCTATAGCTCTCTTTGTCCTCGACACTCATATTCTTGATATAATCATTTATTAACGTTGCCTGATGCTGGTAAACCAATAACCCACGTGTTTCTTTAAGGACAGATTCAACATACTCTATTTTAGTATATATAGGGTAAGTAAGAGGGCGAACCTCTGTCATCTTCAGATATGTATAGATATAGGGATTAAGCAGAAGACTATGACTGAATGCAACACAGGCAACAAGCTCTTCAAAATTCTGCGGCTTTGTTTGAAGCAAATCATATTTGTCCCAATTTGATTCCATCATATACACTCCGTCTGTATCACCCTTGGATAGCAGCTCATATGTTTTATCATCATCAAGAGGTATTGACTCTATGTCGATTCTATCTGCCATAAAAGTAAACAGCTCCCTTGCATCTGTTTCTTTCATTCTTCTCATATCTTTCTGCTTATTTTGATGTATAACTGATTGAATTTCACAATTGGTTGACCGAGATAAGTAGAAGTATTGTAATTTTTCTCTTTAGCATATTCAACAACTTGATTTCGTATTTCATCAGGGTAATATATGCTTAATATTTTCTTCTTTATCAACTCATCCCATGATGTAGGAATACCAAATTTATTTATATCTGCTATTTTGGCTATACCCAACGAAATGGCAACCAAGCTATGATATAAATCACCAAGTTCAGGTATCGGTTCTAAACCCAATCCTGATTTTATATCGTCTATAAAGCGCTTAATGGATAATAGATCTTCTTGAAGTTCTAACTCTATGATGTAATCTAATTCTGTTTCTAAAAACACAGAATACAATGATGATGGCGCTCCAAAGTGTTTTTCAAATCCCCACCTTGTTTGAAATTTCAACGACTCAATTGCACTTTTTCTCTTGAGGGCATCCTTTCGATTTTGGTTTTTCCTACTAGCCATACTTAACTATAATTATTGGTTCTCTCTATATATATACGAAGACTTATCGCTATTCACTGTAAAAAATGATTTTGATATGCAAAAACTTTGCATACCATAGCAAAAATATAACCTTCATTTTAAAAAATGGCCTCATTATCGCGTAACAGTCTATTGACCGATTTAAGGTTACCCTTTGAGTTCAGTCACTACGTGTATCGACCTTTGATTCCGTTCAATAGGTCAAGCTTAAGCAAGTGGAGATTTGTTGTCGTATCAACAAAGTATTGTTGACGTATCATCAAGACTTTGTTGTCACATCATCAAACTTTTGATGTTGCTACAACAAGAATATTAGTCATAACTATGGAGCAGAAAAACGGTGAACGGTGAGCGAATGGTAATTGGAAATCAGAAAACAGATTAAACCCAAATCGGTCATTAGCGTTATGATGATAATAGTCTTTATTTTGAACAGATGACAAAAGAATGTTTCATTAACGCATAACAGTCTAATGGCCGATTTGGGTTTAATAGAGAGATAATTTCAGAAGTATCAATAAAGTATGATTTTTGACATTTGGGAAACTGGAGAAGGCACAATCCTTTTATTGCTCACCCTCCTGCTTTAAAATCTTTATTCTTTCAGCAGCCTCTTCATCACCTTGTTCGGCAGCCTTGGTATACCATTCTATGGCTTCAGGTATGTCCTTCAAGACACCATTACCTTCTTCGTAGCAATACCCTAAGCTAAACTGAGCATCTGCATTGCCCTGCTCGGCAGATTTTCTATACCACTTGACGGCCTCGGCATAATCTTGAGTAACACCATTACCTTCTGCATAGCAATACCCTAAGATAAACTGAGCTACTGCATACCCCTGCGCGGCAGATATTCTAAACCACTTGACGGCCTCGGCATAATCTTGAGAAACACCAGTACCTGATGCATATGAACACCCTAAATTATACTGAGCTGCTGCATACCCCTGCGCGGCAGATTTTCTATACCACTTGACGGCCTCGGCATAATCTTGAGAAACACCAGTACCCTCTAAATAGCAGTAGCCTAAATTATACTGAGCATCTACATACCCCTGCTCGGCAGATTTTCTAAACCACTTGACGGCCTCGGCATAATCCTGAGAAACACCAGTACCTTCAAAATAGTGCAATCCTAAATTAAACTGAGAAGCTGCATCGTCTTGCTCGGCAGAATTTCCACTCCACTTGACATTGCCCTGCTTGGCATCCTTACAGTATTTCTCATTATCACATTTTTTACCAATACGTCTCAATAGATAACATACACATACACAAACAATAAATACGCATGCAATTTTTAATATCATAACAGTAAATTTTATAGATAAATATTGATAGAATAACATCAAGGACAGAGAACACCATTACATATACATCATAGTATGATTATGTGTTCATAGGATTTACCACGACAAATATACAATTAATCAAGTGAAAAAGCAAAAATGAGGGTGATTATGCAAATATTGGTGATTAAACCCAAATCGCTCATTAGCGTTATGATGATAAAAGCCTTTAATTTTCAACAGATAACAAAAGAATGTTTCATTAGCGC
>ERZ808032.196-NODE-196-length-9854-cov-3.413010_pt1 | contig 9854 bp, 14 predicted proteins | sample MGYA00380187_ERZ808032 | MGnify/ENA primary metagenome ERZ808032 (study PRJEB31490, sample SAMN06133378) | cow dung metagenome | isolation source: M10 | host: cow | place: China: Chengdu | collected 2015-05 ...
GAGAACTTCCCTACCACCTTACGAAGGCATATTCCACAACGAGCAGATTTTTGATGCGTATAAGTTTGCATGTGTTATACAAATGTTATACTTTTGCAAGTAGAATGTTATATAGAAAATTATGAGTACATTAGTTGTTAGAAAACAAACAGCATTTAGATTAAGCACCGATTTGCTTGAAAAATTAAAAGAAGCTGCTATTAAGAACAATCGCAGCTTGAATAATTTTGTTGAAAGTTTATTGATGGATGTTATGTATAATAAGCCCAACAAACTTACTCTTCAAGCTATGGAAGAAGCAAAAACGTCCGATGATTTAGAAGATTTATCAGCCAACAATTTAGAAGAAGTAATAAAATCCTTATAGTATATGTTTATTCTTAAAATGACTAGTCAATTTAAGAAGGACTTGAAAAGGATACAAAATCAACCCATCAAAATTCAGCATCTTAAACAAGTACTACTTAAATTAGAAGAAAACGGAGTTATTCCCAACCAATATCGTCCACACAAGTTAAGCGGCAATTACGCAGGATACATGGAGTGCCACGTTGAAAACGACTTACTACTAATTTGGATTGACGCGCAAGAAAACATCATTAAATTGGTTCGTTTAGGATCGCACGCAGAGTTATTTTAATCCTCCCTACTCTATTCCCAATGCGGACGCACGAACCGTGCGTCCCTACTTTTGAAGTAATAGAAATAGAGTTGCTTGATAATTTATCAAACAACTCTATATTTGGCAACCAACGCACTAACTTTACCTATAGTAAAGGTTTCTCTATTGGCACTGCAAATATACTGAAAGATGTTGAGAAATCGTACGATAAAGGGAAATTTCTAACCGGTTCAGGGACCGAATCAATTACTTTTCTTTTATTACCGCAACGCCATTGCAGTGTAATTTTTCTGCATCTTGTATTTTGGCTTCGATAATGGTTTTGTCAAGGTAATGCACCTTTAAAGCCGACGAATTGGGATATCGATTAAAAAAGATGTTGTTGCTCATATAAAGAGCAACATTTGCTACCCCACTATTGCTTTTAACCGTATTGTAGTAGTATAGGATGCGAGGTAATATGCGAGGCAATACTTTAATACCCGTTTTACCGTCTTTAAACGTAACAACAGCTATAACGTGCCAACGTTTCTTTACCGCGGCCAATTGTTCTCTTTGCTCTGGGGTACTCTTATGCGAAACGGTAATGTGTCTGCCAAATTTGGCATTAATATCGTTCATTAGTTGCTTAAACAAAGGTCCGTGCGAACTGCTATCGTTTAGCTTGTGATACACAATATAATAATGAATCATCTCGTGAATAATCACGTCTTCTAGTTCGTTTTCTGGCAGGTCAAACTGGGTGCTAATGCGCAGTTTAAGGTCTGCATATTCTTTCTTACCCCAAAAGTTTTTACGTACCTTACAAGTAAACGCCCCCACCACCCTTGTTGCTTTGCTTTGTACAATTGGAATTCTAGGCAATTCGCCGTCAAATATCAACTTGTTAAACTCGTCAAATTTTTGTTGTATGTAACTAACCGTAGCTATCATAATGCAAAGATATTACTTTTCTTTATTTTACGATATGTTGATAGAAAATTGAATAAATACAAGCGATTACACCAAGGTTTTACTATATTTGGAGGCAAATTACAACAACTAAATACATCACATTATGGAAAGTAAAATACAAGCAGAACTAATGGCTGCTATGAAAGAAAAAAATGCAGAAAAAATTGCGGCTATCAGAGAAATTAAAACAGCCATTATGAAATTTAAAACCGCTCCTGGTTTTAGTGGCACTTGCACCGAAGCGGATATTTTGACCCTTATTCAAAAATTAGCTAAACAACACAAAGAATCGGCCGATATGTACCAAGCAGCTGGCCGCGAAGATTTGGTAAAAGAAGAATTGGCACAATTGGAATACATCAACTGCTTTTTACCAAAAATGCTATCGGAAGAAGAAACCATAGCCGTTTTAGACCAGGCGATTGAATCGTTGGGCGCTACTAGCCTAAAAGACATGGGTAAAATTATGAACTACATGAAAGAAAACTACCCCAACCAATACGACGCCAAATTTGTAGGTACATATGTAAAAGGCAAGTTTTAATTAATGCGTTTGCCACGGATTTTTTTGTTATTCAGCTTTTGCCAAACTAAAGCGGAACCCTGCATACACTTTCCATCCGCCTAGCGGACCGTAAATTACGGTAGCATCAAAGTCGTTGCTCCAAGGGTCTTCGCTGCTAATAATGGGGTTAGGCTGACGATAGTTGGTCATGTTTTCGGCGCCCACATACAACGACCATCTATCCCAATTTTTGGTTATTTGCGCCATTAGTTGGTGATAAGGTTGGTAAGTAGCCTCCCATTGTGGATTCTCGGCATCGGCCAGCGGCATACGTCCACCGCCGTTTATTTGCCAAGTAGCATCAAATTGCCAACCGCTTTTTGGGGTTTTGTACGATGCGGTTACCAAGCCTTTATGGGGCGATGTAAGGGCTTTTTGGCGCAACTCTCCTGCGGTTACACTGCGCGCATCGCTGTATTTATAGGCTGCTGTAAAGGTTAAACCAGTTACGGGTTCTACCGTGGCTTCTACTTGCACATTGTGCGAATAAGCAGGCGCACCATTCGAATTATAGAACAACACTTTGTGCGCATCGGCATCGGTATCAACCACTACCTGATTTAGAAAATGGGTGTAGTAATAATCGGCATTAATGGTTAGGGTTTTGCTGCCCAATGGAATATCGCCGCTAATGCTTATACCCGTATTCCAAGCATCTTCTTGACGCAAATCTGCTGCTACCTCAAACTGACGGGCCGAGGCAAAATAGTGGTTATTTTCTGCATAAACATGAGGGGTTCTATAGCCTTTTCCGGCCGATGCACGCACCACAAATTGTTCAATAGGCATGTACTTAATGTGTACACGAGGTGTTACATAAAAGCCGTACAAGTTGCTGTAATCGGCACGAACACCTGCCAGCACCACCCATTTTTCGTGGTGGTTAAAGGTATATTCGGCAAAAATACCAGGCACATAGTTGTTGGTTTGCAGCGTGGGCAAGGTCTCTACTTGTTCGGTTAGCCAATTGCCGCTAAAGCTTACGCCCCCCTTTATAGCATGCATACCACATTTGGTTAAATTACTTTGCACCAATGCCTTAAACAAAAAGTCGCCTTCTTTGCCGTTGTAAATGCGGTTACCAAATTGGGTATCGAATTGATGATATACCCCCTGCCCTACAAAGGCAAGACTGGTTTCGTAATCGTGCGATAGTTCAATGGCGTGTTTGGTAAACGCTTCGGCACGAATGGTTTGCATATCTATACCATAACGGTTAGGAATAGACAATAGTTGACCCGACTGACGATCTTCGTACAAGGCATTTACGCCCCATTGTGCCGAATACTCGTGCCCAGCATAGTTCCAACGGTTTATTAAATGGTACAATTGCGTAAGTGGCGTATCCAAAAATCCATCGCCATTGCCATCCTCTTGCACCAATTGTTCGTTAGACACATGGCCCAACACCATGGTAGATAAATGGTCGTTAATTTGGAAAGCACCATCGGCATTTAGCTCCATACGCGCACCAGAGTTGGCCATAAAGTTAATAGAGAAAGGCTCTGAATTTTGGGGCTTTTTATACTCGATATTAATCTGACCACTAATGCCTTGTGCTCCGTTTATTACAGACGATGTTCCTTTAGAAATAGAGATAGACGATAGCCATGCACCTGGCACATACCCTAACCCATAAAGGGTAGCCAATCCACCAAAATTGCTCATATTTTCGGTTAGCATTTGTACATAAATGCCCGATAAACCCAACAACTTAATTTGTTTAGCACCGGTAGCGGCATCGGCATACGACACATCCACCGAGGCATTGGTCTCGAAACTTTCTGATAGGTTACAGCAAGCAGCACGGCACAATTCGGCAGTGCCAATGGTGGTTACCCTAGTGGGCGTTAGTTTTGAATTGAGGGTAGAACGACCTGTTACGCTTACTTCGCTTAAATCGCCCTCCATTTCGCTGTAAATAGAATCGTAGTATTGTTTTAACAATTCTTCGGCATGGTTATGACCTTCGTGTTCGTGGTCGTGCCCATCGTGACTAACCTCAGACTTTGGACTTTCGACTTTAGACTCATGACCATGGTGGTCATGGTGTCCATTGCAAGGCTGTCCAGGAGCATGCGCCCATGCCATCGTACAAGCAAAAAGAAAACTTACGGTAAGGAATAGGTTTTTCATAATTTTTGGTGATTATTCGTACTTCGTACTCATCAGAACGTCGGTGATGCGGTGATTTATTGACGCAAAGGTACTGCATCCTACTTGCAACCAAGTTGCAAAAACAAGAAGATGAATAAAAGAAATCATAGAAAATGAATAAAAAGTGCACGTCTTGAACTGCATCTTTTTATTCATTTTCTATCTCATGGTGTTTTCGGGCTTGATAGCATTGATACACCCTTCTTTGCTACCAAAGCAGCCCGTTTCTAATGCAGCGGCAGTAATGCCCATTTGTCTAAACACATTAATTAGGTTAGACACCGTATTTTTATCGGACATAAACGTAACCACAACTTTTTGCTGATCGGCATCCACTTCTACTTTGCTTACGCCCTCTTGCTTGCGCAAGGTGTTTTTTACGCTCGATGCCTTTTGTTTAGGCATCATCACCAAAAAGGTGGTGGTAAGCTCTACGGGTTCATCGTCTTTAGCTTGCATAGGGGCTACTAATAACAAAACGGCGGTTAAAAGAAGAAAGATTTTTTTCATCGTATAAATTTATTTTTTGTTTAGTTTAAATCAAAGAATGACTAACAACGAAACTACGCTGATAATTAGCCATAGTAAAATACCAAAAACAAGGGGTTTAAAACCTACTGATTTTAGCACATTTTTAGACAAACCAGCACCAATAAAAAACAACGTTAGGGTAAGGCATTTCTTAGACAATCCGCTAATGTAACTACCTATCTGCACACCCCATTCGTACTGAGACAATGCATAGGTATTTAGGAGCAATGCGCCTATAAAGAACAAAATAAACAAGGGAACGGTAATTTTACGCTTACCATTGTACAATTTATCGGGAAATAAAAACGAGGTTAGCAAAGCCACAGGCACTATCCAAAGGGCACGCGTTAATTTGATGGTGGTAGCTACTTCTAGTGCTTCATTACCATAAGCCTGCCCCGCTCCTACTACACTACTGGTATCGTGAATAGCAATGGCTGCCCATGTTCCAAAGGTTTGTTGGTCCATGCCCAAGGCTTTACCTATGGGCGGAAACAAAAACAACGCCACCGCATTGAGAATAAACACAACACCCAAAGCCACAGTCATATCGGTACTTTTAGCTTTTATAATAGGCCCCACGGCCGCAATAGCACTTCCGCCGCAAATAGCTGTTCCTGCGCTAATTAAGTACGATAAGGGCGAATCTATTTTAAGCAATTTTCTGCCAATAAACCATCCTAACAACAGGGTGCCAAATACCGACACAATGGTAAAAAGCATTCCCTCTCTACCCGACTGCAAGGCAGCCTCTACGTTCATGCCAAAACCTAAACCAACCACCGAGTACTGCAACAGTTTTTTAGACATCGTTTTGTTAAACGAAGGATAAACCTCGCCTACCAATAAGGCAAATAGCAAACCACATAACAAACTAACGGGCGGCGTTATCCACCCTGTGCAAAAAGACAAAAAAGGTACATAATCGGCCACCAATAAAAGGGTTAGCAAAGCCACCAAAAATACGTAAATTGCTTTTTTTATCAACATCAGGTAAAATTTCTTGTTCCTTATTTTCTATATTCAACCACATAAAACTGCAAAGATAATGCAAAATTACCGCATCGTTGTGCGCATTTACGCAAAATACCTATTTTTAGCGATAAAGTTTTTTGACGATTGCAGATTTGACATTACATTTGCAGTATGGAAAACATCAAGAAATATTTTAAATTGACCGATGAGCAAGAAAGACAATTTTCGATGCTTAAGGATTTGTATGCCGAATGGAACAGCAAAATAAATGTGATTTCGCGCAAGGATATTGACAACGTTAATTTGCACCATGTGCTTCACTCGCTTGCCGTAGCCAAGGTTTTGCCCTTTACCGATGGTACTAAAATTATTGACATAGGCACAGGTGGTGGCTTTCCGGGCATTCCATTGGCCATTTTGTTTCCCAATTGTGATTTTACCCTACTCGATTCGGTGGGCAAAAAAATAAAAGTAGCCAGCGAAATTGCATCGGCCATAGGCCTAAAAAACGTGCGCTTTGTAAACGACCGCATGGAGAACGAAAAAGGTTTGTACGATTTTGCCGTTAGCCGTGCTGCTATGTCGCTATCGGACTTGGTAAAGGTATGCAAAAAGAACATTGCTAAAACCGATAAAAATGCCCTACCCAACGGCCTTATTTGCCTAAAAGGGGGCGATATGCAAGCCGAATTGCAACCGTTTAAAAAGTACGTTACGCTATACAACCTAAGCGAGTTTTTTACCGAAGAGTATTTTAAAACCAAAAATGCGGTGTATCTTCCGCTGCGATAGCATGAAAATAAAAACCTTTATATTCAACCCACTGCAAGAAAACACCTACTTGGTGATAGACCAAGCATCTAACCAGTGTATGATTATAGATGCTGGCATGTTGTTTGACGAAGAAAAACAGCAACTAGCAGCGTACCTACAAGAGAATAATTTACAACTTAAATACGTTGTAAACACCCACTTACACCTAGACCACTGCTTTGGCAACGGCTTTTTGTATAACACCTTTGGGGTAAAACCTTTGGCGCACCCCGATGACGAAGATTTACTGCGTTTTATGAAAGCGCATGCAGGTGCATTTGGCGTACCCTTTAACGAAGAACCTCAACCACTGGGCGGCTACCTAAACGAAGGCGACACCCTACAATTGGGCAACCAAATCTTTGAAGTGATGCACATTCCAGGGCACAGCCGCGGGGGCATAGTGTTTTACAATGCAGCACAAGGCGTGCTTTTTTCTGGCGACAGCTTGTTTAAAATGAGCATAGGCCGCACCGATCTTCCTGGCGGCGATTACGCTACCCTTATTGGTGCCCTTACCAAAAAGGTAATGACCTTGCCCGATGCCACCGTGGTATATCCTGGTCATGGACCTACCACCACCATCGAACAAGAAAAAATGTATAATGCGTATTTGTAATGTCGCTTGTCAATAATGTTTTATATGTTTTACTAAATCATGAATTATGAAAAAAGTTATTAAATGGACTTGCTTAGTTAGTCTGCTTATAGGATGTTTAGCATCGTGCACAGAAAACATTACTTCTTATAGTACTATCTATAATGAAAAAGAGGGATGTACGTCTGAACTAGAAAGTTTTGTCAATCAACAAATTATCCATTTTAATCTATCCAATGGTGCAAATCTACCAAAAGAAACGGCCATTAAAAATTTTGACAACTTTGTAAACAACCTTGAAAATGAAATAGAAGATAGAAAGTATCCTATTTTTAAAAACACTAGCATTATTTTGTCTTTACATTGGTACGATAGCATTATCAAAGAAACCAAGCTTAACCTACAACAAAACACACCTAATACCGTTGTTATTACTGCCGAAGTTACCATCGAACACTTATCGGGCAACAGCGAAGCATTTATCCATGAATATGGCAAGAAACTAAACGACATTGGTTTGCTTACCGAAAATAATTCATACTATTTGTATTATGGTGAGTTTGCCACCTACAATGAAGCAAACGAACACTTTAACGACATGAATAAAGAAGGGCTTTTAGACGTTGTTAAACTACAATCCTACCTTCGCTCATTGGCTGGTTTTGATTACACCGGAAAAATAACGATAAATTACCTAATCTTTGACGGAAACGAAGCACCAAAAGGTTCTGAAGTGATTTTAAGTGGAGATAATCCCGAGCACACAAAAATACTATACGACAACTATAAATCGTACAATGGATGGATTCATGTAAACATCCAAGAATAACATTTCCTGCATAATCAAAGAGGCTGACTAAAAGAATTTTAGCAGCCTCTTTTGCTTCAAGTTACATCTCCTTTAACGTCCATACTGGCCTTACAGCAAAACCATACGTAACGTAATTAAGATAAGTCTCCTTTACGTCATCGTTAAAGCGTAAACAAAAGGCACGCGAGGTATCCGACACATACGATGTTTGCGTCCAATACAGTCCACAAAAATCGGTATTGATAACTTGGCTGTTTTGCATGTAACCTGTATGAGGCAAAAATAGCGCATTACCATTTTGTTTGCTAGTAACCACGTAACCTTTAACGCCACTTTGAATCATTATCGTCCACTGGCACAATTTATCATCTAACAATTCGTCTACCTCTTCTTTGCTGGGCAAACGCCATTTACCACCCCACTCTTGCGCTGCAATGGTTGCATCAAAGGTATACAAATTACCCGCCTGTTCGGGATGCTCTGCTCCTATATTATTAGCCGCCCAAAGGGTACCACTGGGCAACCCCAAATCTACATAAAAATACCCCTCGTGCATGCTAGAAACTGGCGATAAAGTCCATTGCGCATACAAATACATATGATTGTTAGGTGTCAGTTTATCGCCAGGATAGTACGCATCGCCACTGCCATCGGCCTTGGTATTCCATGCCACAAAATCGTATCCTTCTCTTACAAATTGGTTTTCTGCTACCACTGTAGATTGCCCTGGTTTTACATCATCGGCCTCCATGCTACCCACCCCATTATTGGCATTGTACATCACCAAATACACATCAAATGGAAAATCAGGCTCTGATGCAGGCACATCGCCCGTACACGATAGCAACACCGCTGCCATTGCAAAACAAACAAGTTGTAGGTAAAATTTCATTGTAATAACAGAACTTAGGTACTTTATACGCCCAAAACAATAGCTGGGTCAATGTTTAGCAATTTACTTATTTTACGTGCAATAGAAAGCGTTGGTTCAGATTTCCCGCTCAAATATTCGCTTATGCGCGATTGGCTAACCCCCAACATTTCTGCCAATGCTTTTTGATTAAGTCCCATTTCGTATAAGCGCAGTTGTATTACCTCTACTAAAGTAGGCTTTCCTATTGCAAAATGTTCTTCTGAATAATCGGCCACTAAATTAGATAGCAAATTGAGTTCAATGCATTGCGGACTATATTCTGGCGTATCTTCATTTACAACGTGTAGTAATTCTTCTACACGCTCTACTGCCCAATCGTATTGTTGTTGATTTTCTATCTTTGCCATGGTTATATATTTTGTATGTCTGAAATTTTATCGTATTCTGCGTGCGTTCCAATAAATCGGATATACACAAACTGAGGAGTAAATCTTATAATGGCAATTAAACGATAATCGTTCCCTTTTATATTAAAAACATATCTACCATTCCCTACTGCATCTACAGAGTTAAATGTAGATTTTATATCCGAAAAGGTATGCCATTCCGCCTTTTTCACTTTTTCTACCCAATCTTGCAACGCGGTCCTACAAGACGGATGTTCTTCTATATATTCTTTTAGTGTTTTCTCTGTAAAAATGCGCATAAAGATGTATGTAATAAATTCTTTTGCAAAGATACAACAAATTGCAAATATTCCAAATTACAAAATAATATTCCGTATTACAAAAATACACCCACATAGTTTACACAAATCTAAACAAGGCAAACCAACTTTATTTTAAGAAAAGTGTAGTTTTTTTTGGCCGAAACCAGCCACAAAAAAAATGCTCCAAGAACATCACGTTCATGGAGCATAATTTTTTATACATTATTGCTCAATAAGACATAGGC
>ERZ808032.197-NODE-197-length-9837-cov-3.537602_pt1 | contig 9837 bp, 8 predicted proteins | sample MGYA00380187_ERZ808032 | MGnify/ENA primary metagenome ERZ808032 (study PRJEB31490, sample SAMN06133378) | cow dung metagenome | isolation source: M10 | host: cow | place: China: Chengdu | collected 2015-05 ...
GTAGCAAGCATTGGTGAAGTGAAGAAGGTACAAGGCGAAGATGGTAACTATTTGGTAGAAACATTGGAAAATGGTTACTCTATCACTAAGGAAGGCGAATCGGTTGCTATGCAATTGGTATTCGACCAAGAATTGAACACTTGGAATGTTGTTGCTGATGGCGTTAGCACAGAATTGTTGAAGCTAAACGATGACAATACTGCTTCTATCTCATTGCCTAACGGTGAAGAGTTGAATGTATCGCTCGACGAAGAAGGTATTGCTGAAGCTCGTCAAGCATTGACTGATACTTATTTTGCTGCAAGATAAGGTTAAGAAAATCATAAGAAAAAAGCTGGGTAGTTCTTCTACTCAGCTTTTTTTATGTTTAGAACGGATAACCAACGGCAAAATGCAAGGCGGTATCTTTAAGAATGTTCCACGAGGGTGTAAATCGCCATTGCTCGCCTGGTGCAGCTCCTGGATCGTACGCTTTTAACCCCCAATCCAAACGCACTACAAAGAAATCGAAATTTAAACGCAACCCAATACCGTATCCTAGGGCTATTTGTTTGTAGAACTGGTTCCATTGGAATTGTCCTCCTGCTTGCCCTTCGTCGGCTAATGTCCAAATGTTGCCAGCATCAATAAAGGCAGCCAATTCCAATAGCCATACCAATTTGGTACGGTATTCTACGTTTAGGTTTAGGTTAATGTCGCCCGATTGTTTCATGTAGTCGATGTCGGTGCCTGCATTGTAGGCGCCAGGACCCAACGAACGGGCCGACCATCCTCTAACGCTGTTGGCACCACCGCCATAGTAACGTTTCTCAAAGGGTAAAATGCTAGAGTTAAGGTAGGGAATGCCTACGCCAAAGCCAGCGTGGTAAACAATCGAGTTCTTTTCGTCAACAATTTGGTTGTAGCTAAACGAGGCATCTACCTTGGCGTATTGCGAGAAAGGAATATTGCCCAATAAGTACGATCCGTTGGCATCTTGCGTAGCGCCTGCAGCCGCACAAATGCCGTACAAAAGGTTGCCGCCAATCTCGGCAGAAGCACGTACGTTATAGGTGTCCTTGTTTTTGCCCACTTGGTTAGAGTACGATATGCTGTATCCAGAACTCATAATCATGTGGTCTTCGTAACTATACCTAAGTAGCGATGTACCAATGGTTTCTCTAAAAGAATCGGATATAAAGGGTAGGTAAACGTAATTAAAATCGACTAAATTGAGCGAGTGGCTTAGTTTTTTGCCTGTTTGCCAATTGTATCGCATACCTGCACCGGCAATAATGCGCGAATATTCACTTCTAATTTGGTAGCTAAAGTTAACGTAAACGTCTGTGGTGGCAATGTTCTCCCAAATAAATTTTTTCTTTACAAAGGGGAATAAAAAAGTAGGGAACTGCAAACCTGCTTCGGTGCTTATGTCCCAAATAGAACGGGTGCCAATGAGTGATTCGTTTGCCCCTCTAATTTGAAATTTAAAGGTTTCGCCACCCCTAAAGATGTTATTGTGGTTGTAGCCAAACTTGCCTGCTATGCCAAAGTCGCCTTCGTTGTTAGTACCTTCTAGTTCAAAACTAAACGATTGTAACTTGTCGGGTGTAACCACAATATTGCAGTCCACTTGTTTGTATCGAAGGGTGTCGTATAAAATATTGTTCTCTACTCCGTACATTAAACTATCTTGTACGTTTGTTTTGGGAACAATTACCATACTATCGGGGGCATCGGTGTAGTTAATGTTTAGGTATTTAAAGACGTGAAGCCCCGACAACCGTGCGTAGGTCTGTTCGGTATTCTTGTCTTGGTAAAGTTGATTACTTTCTATACCCGTGCAGTTGTATAGTGCCGACGGACGTACAAAATCGTTGTTACTATGAATGTTGAGCCCTTTGTATTGGGTAGATTTTAATTGCTTAAGGGTAGAATCGTTGTTTAAGTCATTAACATTATTTACCACAAAATAGTTTACTTGATTGATGCGGTAGGGCTCGTGTTCTATTTGTATAATTTGCTTTTTGCCTACAATTTTGCGCATAGGGCGTACCGTCATAATAACGTGTACACTTCGGTTGCCCGCTGTGGTGTCGGCCACAAAGCCAATGTATTCTTTATCAAAATTGATGTATCCGTGGTTGCGTAGTAGCTTGTTAAGGCGTACGCGTTCTTGTTCTAGTACGTCAATGTTAAATAGTTCGCCTGTTTTGATGAGCGAATTAACAGAATCGTTGCGTATGATAGAGTCTACCTCGTGGTTTTTAATACGGTATTTAAAGGTTTTAATGCGGTAAGGTTTGTTGCTAGTAATGTGGTAGTGTACCTGGGCTTTCTTCTTTTTAAATTTAATATCCGTGTTTACCGTAGCATTGGTATACCCTTTATTGCGCATTACTTTTTGTAATTCGTTGGCAGACGATTGGGTTGCAATCGAATCGTAAATAATGGGTGCATCGCCAATTTTTTGCAAAAATCGGTTAATCCAAAGCGTAGTATCGGGGCTTGATAAACTGTATAAACCCAAATTAAAGTTGATAAAGTTGAATAATTTGGGGTTAGGACGTTGGCGTAGGTAAATGCTAAAGTCGGTGTCGTTTAGTGCCTTGTTGTCGGTGGTAATTTTTACCTTATCTAGTAAATAGCTGCCTTCTGGTACGTACTTGGTTACCTTGCAACTACACAGTAACAAGAGCAAACAACCTAAAATTCCTATTACGAACCTTCCTTTGGGCATGTATCTACACAATTTTGCACAAATTTAGTATAAAAATCAATTTCTTTTGTAACTTCGTACAAATATTTATCAATTCTTGACTATGGCGTTATCAAAGGCAAAAATTAAGTGGGTGCAGCAACTATCTTTAAAGAAATTTAGAAAGCAATTGGGCTTGTTTGTGGCCGAGGGCGATAAAATGGTGGCCGATATGTTGGCTTCGTTTGCCTGTAACACCTTGTTTTATACCGATGACTATAAAGGGCCTATAGTAGGCAAAGAAACCATCAACGTGTCGTACGATGAATTGTGCAAAATTAGTCGATTAGAAACCCCACAACATGTGTTGGCCGTTTTTGAGTTGCCTAGTATTGATTTACAATACGATGCTTTGTCTAGTCAGTTGGTTTTGGCTTTAGATGGCGTGCAAGATGCAGGCAATTTGGGTACCATTGTTCGGTTGGCTGATTGGTTTGGTATAGAACATATTTTGTGTTCGCAGGGTACGGTCGATGTGTACAATCCCAAAGTGGTGCAAGCTACTATGGGGGCTTTGTCGCGTGTTAAGGTACATTATGTAGACCTGCCCATGGTACTAGACAAGTTAAATATGCCTATTTATGTAACGGCCTTGGATGGTGATAATTTGTACGATGCTACGTTATCAGAGTCGGGCATTATTGTTATGGGAAACGAAGGCAATGGTGTGTCTGATCAGGTACAGGCACTTGCTACCCGTAAGTTATTAATTCCTAACTTTCCAGTAGGGCGTAGTACTTCCGAGTCGCTCAACGTAGGGGTGGCTACTGCAGTGGTCTGTGCGGAGTTCAGACGCAGGCAGTTGTAAATAGTAGGTAAAATCAGAAAAACTATGCCAGCATGTGTCGGTGGCTGGCGCTTTTCCGTAATAAGTCCAAATAGAAGGCAGCGGAGGCAAGTAATAATGGTAGATGCCGCTATTTATTTTTCTTGTTTCTTCTTCAAAATTGTATCGCACAAAGGCATACATGGCAAGGTATTCTTTGTGATGGTGTTCGTACCATACCAATGCACTGTCCATTTGAGCCGGTGTTACCTGAAATTTTTCAAAGAGTTGTTGGTAGTAGTGGGCAGACTGCTCGTTTTGAATGTAGTGGTTGTTTACCATGCTTTCGTAAAAATGTAGTTCGGTTAAGAACTTAGCCATGGTTTTTGCGTCTAAAAGCGGATTAATAGGCTCTTCTTTGGGCATTTGGCATGCCGCTAACAAAGCAATAATAAGCAGAAAAACCTTACTTGTTTTCATGTTTGGCAAATTTGCTTTCGTATATCAACAATAAAGCTACGCCTATACAGATGGCTGAGTCTGCCAAGTTAAATACAGGGGCAAAAAATACAAAGGGTTGGCTGCCTACGCCCGGAATCCAATCCCAATAATGTCCTTCTAGTAAGGGGAAATAGAACATATCTACTACTTTTCCGTAAAAGTAGGGGGCATAATCAAACCACCTCCCGTAAAAAACGCAGTCTATGATGTTGCCGGTAGCCCCTGCAAAGATAAGGGCTGTGCTAGCTAACGATAGGGTGTGTGCCTCTTTTTTGATGCTATAAATAAGGTAGACAAGAATGGCTATCGATGCAAGAATCCGGAATAGGGTAAGGTAGATTTTATCGCCTAGCGAGATGCCAAAGGCCATGCCGTTGTTTTCTACAAATACCAAACGGAAGAACGAGGTAATGTATAGTTCTTCGCCTAGGTAAAACGATGTTTTTACCCAAATCTTAATAATTTGGTCTAGTAGTAAGATTAAAAAAACAAGTGAGGCGCTAAAAAGCGCCTTCTTGGTTATGGATTGCATCATATAGATTATTTGCCTCCTTTTGCTTCAATGCTTAATGTGGTGTGTGGTACCGCACGTAAGCGTTCTTTAGGAATTAGTTTTCCGGTTTCTCGGCAAATGCCGTACGTTTTATTTTCAATACGTATCAAAGCCGCTTGTAAGTTTTGAATAAACTTCATTTGGCGTTGTGCCAAGCGTGCCGATTCTTCTTTCATGGAAGTGGTTGCGCCTTCTTCCAATACTTTAAAAGTGGGCGATGTGTCCGAAACATCATTGCCCGTTGAATTATCGAGCGCACTTTTTAAAACATCATAGTCTTTGTAGGCTTGGTCTAATTTTTCTTGGATAAGTACTCTGAACTCTTCCAACTCTGCATCAGAATATCTGGTCTTCTCTGCCATAGCGCATAGTATTTATAAGGTTAACGATATGCGAATATAACAAATAAAAATCAATATTCCTATTTAGACAGGCACTTTTTGAATCTTTTAGATTTTTTCTATTTGAATAAATAGTGGGGTGCCGTCAAAGTCTACTTCGGTAGCATTGCTTAATTGGTCGGTTAAGAACAAATTGTTGGCCAATACTTGCGATGCAATGTATGCTTTGTGTGCTGCAATAGCGGTGTTGATGTTGTCGGGAGCCGATACCGAAACGTTGATACGGTCGGTAATTTCCAAACCACTGCTTTTGCGGATGTTTTGAATGCGGTTTACCAATTCGCGAGCAATACCTTCGTTAATCAATTCGTCGGTTAGGGTAATATCCAAGGCAATGGTAATATTGCCGTCGTTGGCTACCGACCATCCTGGAATATCTTCAGAGAAGATGCTTACGTCTTCGGTACTTACAACAATTTCTTGGCCTTCGATGGCAAGGGTATATTGTCCTTCTTTTTCAAATTGGGTAATGGCGTCTTGCTCCATGTTTTGTAGGGCAGCAGCCACTTGCTTCATGTTTTTGCCGCATTTAGGGCCTAACTTTTTAAAGTCGGGTTTGATGCGTTTTACCAAAATACCGTTTGAACCATCTACCAACTTGATGTCTTTTACGTTTACCTCGCTCATCACAATGTCTTTGATGCTTTGGATGTAAGCATCGGTGGTAGCATCAATGCTAGGAATCATGATGTGACTTAGTGGTTGACGTACTTTTAGGCTCTCTTTTTTACGCAAGGCCAATACCAACGAGGTAATGCGTTGTGCAATATCCATGCGAGCTTCAAGCTCGGGTTGAATCAAGTCTTGGTTGTAGGTGGGGAACAACGTTAAGTGAACAGACACTTCGCTGTTACGACCCGTTGCTTGGTTCAAATCGCAGAACAAACGGTCTGCATAGAAAGGAGCGATAGGTGCCATTAGGCGAGCTACGGTATCCAAGCAAGTATAAAGGGTTTGGTAAGCCGATAGTTTGTCGGTGGTCATTTGACCTGCCCAGTAGCGTTTACGGTTTAGACGCACGTACCAGTTACTTAAGTTTTCCGATACAAAGTCGGCAATGGCACGGCCTGCGCGGGTAGGTTCGTAAGCAGCTAAACTTTCGTCTACTTCTTTAATCAAACTATTTAGTAACGAAATAATCCAACGGTCAATTTCGGGACGTTCGTTCATGGGAACTTCGGCTTGGCTGTAATCAAACCCATCTACGTTAGCATACAAGGCAAAGAACGAGTAGGTGTTGTATAGCGTGCCAAAGAATTTGCGCGATACTTCTTCTACGCCTTCGCGGTCAAATTTAAGGTTATCCCAAGGTGCCGAGTTGGTCATCATGTACCAACGTACAGGGTCGGCACCGTATTTTTCGATGGCTTCGAAAGGATCGACCGAGTTGCCCAAACGTTTAGACATTTTGTTGCCATTTTTATCTAACACAAGGCCGTTAGAGATAACGTTTTTAAAGGCTACCGAGCCTTTTACCATGGTAGAAATGGCATGCAAGGTAAAGAACCAACCACGGGTTTGGTCTACACCTTCGTTAATAAAGTCGGCAGGGAAGAACGTGCCGTTGTCTATCATTTCTTTGTTTTCGAAAGGATAGTGCAATTGAGCGTAGGGCATAGCACCCGAGTCAAACCAAACGTCAATTAGGTCGGTTTCGCGGTACATGGGTTTGCCGTCTTTCGATACCAATACAATGTTATCTACATATGGACGGTGCAAATCGATGTTTTTAACGCTGTAGTTTTCGGCCGAGTAATCGCCTACTTTAAAGTTTTTAAATGGATTTTCGGTCATTACACCAGCAGCGATGGCTTTTTCAATCTCTTCCATTAGTTCGGCAATCGAACCGATGCAAATTTCTTCTTTGCCATCTTCGGTGCGCCAAATAGGCAATGGGGTACCCCAATAACGGCTACGCGATAGGTTCCAGTCTTGTAGGTTTTCTAGCCATTTGCCAAAACGACCTGTACCGGTAGATTGAGGTTTCCAGTTGATGGTTTTGTTAAGTTCTACCATTTGTTCGCGGCAAGCGGTAGAACGGATAAACCAGCTATCCAATGGGTAGTACAACACAGGTTTGTCGGTACGCCAGCAGTGTGGATAGTTGTGGGTGTGTTTTTCTATTTTAAAGGCCAAACCTTGTTGTTTTAGCATCATGCAAAGCGCGATGTCCAAGGTTTCGTCTTTGTCGGTAAGGGTAGGATCGTAGGCATTTTTTACAAATTTGCCTGCGTAAGGAGCGTATGCCTCTACGTTTACGTATTTTGCTACGTAATCGGCATCCAAATCTTCTAGTAAGTAATATTTACCTTGCAAGTCGACGGTGGGGCGCAAGTTGCCGTTTTTGTCCATCACTTGCATAGGAGGAATGCCGGCTGCTTTAGCCACGCGGGCGTCATCGGCACCAAAGGTAGGTGCAATGTGTACAATACCAGTACCGTCTTCGGTGGTTACGTAATCGCCCAAAATAACGCGGAACGCACCATCGCCCATAGGAGTAAAGAAAGGAATAAGGGGTTCGTATTCCATGCCTTCTAGGGTGCTGCCTTTAAAGGTTTCGGTGGGTTTTTCTTGGCCTTTAAAATAACTTTCAAACAAGTCAGCTGCCAAAATTACTTCAATATCTTGTCCGGTATAAGGGTTTTGGGTGGCATAGCGCACGTAATCAATATTAGGACCTACGCACAAGGCGGTATTAGAGGTTAAGGTCCATGGAGTAGTGGTCCAAGCCAATAGGTATAGGTTTTCTTGGCCTTTCACTTTGAATTGAGCGGTTACGGTGGTGTCTTTTACATCGCGGTAGCAACCGGGTTGGTTCAACTCGTGCGAACTCAAACCACTACCTGCTGCAGGCGGGTAGGGTTGGATGGTGTAACCTTTGTACAACAATCCTTTTTTGTATAGTTGTTGTAGCAACCACCACAAGCTTTCAATGTAGCTGTTTTCGTAAGTAATGTATGGATTTTCCATGTCAATCCAATACCCCATTTTTTGGGTAAGACCTTCCCATTCTTTGGTGTATTTCATTACTTCCTTGCGGCAGGTTGCGTTGTAATCTTCTACCGATATGGTTTTGCCAATGTCTTCTTTGGTAATGCCCAATGCTTTTTCTACGCCCAATTCTACGGGAAGTCCGTGGGTGTCCCAGCCAGCTTTACGGTTTACCTTAAAGCCTTTCATGGTTTTGTAGCGCAAAAACAAGTCTTTAATAGAACGTGCCATTACGTGGTGAATACCAGGCATGCCGTTAGCAGAAGGGGGACCTTCGTAAAATACAAAGGTAGGGCATCCTTCGCGTGTTTCGATACTTTGTTTAAAAACGTCGTTTTTGTCCCATGCAGCTTGTACTTCTTTGCAAGTAGCCGATAGGTTTAAACCACCATATTCAGTAAATTTCTTGTTCATAACGTTATAAATAAAAGCGTGCGCGAAATTACTAAAAATTACGCGCACATACAAATTTAATTGTCATCTTTGTTAGTCGCGCAGCGACTAACAAAGTCTAAAGTCTAAAGTCCAAAGTCCAAAGTCGAAGGTCGTCGATTATTCGGGCTTCGCCCTCATGATTTTGCTCCCGCTCGGCATAATCAATGCTGGGCACTTCGACAGGCTCAGTGACCGCATTGCTTCTGCTCTCACCTCGCACAAAAATTATTCGCTGCGCTCATGATTTTGCTCCCGCTCGGCAATGATTAAATAAATTTATCATTGCTCTCACTTAATCGCAAAATTCCTAACTCCTAATTCCTAACTCCTAACTATTTCTCCTTTCTCCTTTATCAATTCTCCTTTAAAATTCGATTCACCGATTAGTCGATTCACCGATTAGTCGATTATCTCAGCCTATCGGCCGCGCGCACCATGGCTTCGTCTTTGCCAATGCCGCGAATGGCTAGGTAGGTAAGAATGATGTTGATAAAGGGTACTACTACAGGTAGGTATAAGTGACATGTGCCTTCTGGCATGTCTTTGCCTGCTATAAAGTAACTAGCAATCATATAGATAGCTTGGAATAGCATTAAAATGCAAGCAAAACTGCAAAGGCGCATTTGTAAAATACGTTTTCTAAACAAAAAGATGGTAAACAGGGTAATGACGGGAATGATGGTGGCCAATCCGGCATAGATGATAGAGGTAGTGTAGGTTAGTTCTGCTCCGTTAATAGATGCGTAGGGGTACAAGCAGATTACAATAGATAAGATGGTAACAATTAGTAAGTAAATACTTTGAATGCGTTGTATCATGGGTAATAATCATTATTGAAAGAGGGTGACTCAAAATTGCTTTTGATTCACCCTCTGTTAGTGGTGTTTAATTGATGTTTCAATTATTGGGCCATTGCTTCTGCTGCAGCTGCCATTGCTTCTGCCATTGCTTCTGCTGCAGCTGCTTCTGCTGCTGCCATTGTTTCTGCTGCAGCTGCTTCTGCTTCTGCCATTGCTTCTGCTGCAGCTGCTTCTGCTGCTGCAATTTCTTCTGCTGCAGTTGCTTCCGCTGCGGCAACGATTTCTTCTGCTGCAGGTGCTTCTTCAATTACGGTGATTTCTGCAGGAGCTGCTTCTTCTTCGGCAGTTGCATCGCAACTTTCGGTGTTGCAGCATGCTGCAAACGCTACGGCAACAATTGTTGCTACAAATAAAACTAATTTTTTCATGTTGCTTAAATTAAAAGGTTAGCACTTGCAAATTTAGTATTATTTGTTGTTTTTTCAAACGATAGCGCCAATAAATTATGTTAAAAGGTATTAAACAGGTAGATTGGTATACAGGTACCTCTTAATGCTCTTTTTAGGAGTCTTTTCAAACTCGTTAGGATACAACATAATTTTAGCCAACCCTTCGTAGGCAGCAACTTGGCTGTTTAATTCTTTGCGGTTATC